>Ga0247816_10001471_pt1 | contig 11565 bp, 12 predicted proteins | sample UWRJL209509C1_FD_179930 | JGI IMG/M metagenome (GOLD analysis project Ga0247816, IMG submission 179930) | Plant litter microbial communities from Arlington Agricultural Research Station in Wisconsin, United States - UWRJ-L209-509C-1 | ecosystem: Environmental > Terrestrial > Plant litter >...
TGGCCTGTTCCACGAGGTCGCGTTCGGCTTTCTGAACCTGTTCCGCGTCGGCGTCGAGGCGGCCGGTTGCCGTGTAGTCGGTCAGGCCGGCGACGATGGTCTCGGCCGCGTCGATCCCCAGTTCACCGGAGCGCAACGCTGCGGCGACCACCGGGAACACTGGCTCGAACACGGCGTCGCCCGACACCCGGGGTGTCACCTTCTCGCCCAGCGCCATCCGTCGTTTCATCTCCGGCAGGGATGCCAGGGTCAGCCGGGTCAGCAGCACGTTCTGGTGTGAGGCGCCCATCCGCCAGGCCATGGACTCACGGCCCAGCATCCGCCGAGACCGGTACCCGACCACCGTTGCGGTGCTCACCCGGGCCGCGTCCACGGGCCGGCCGGCCCGCTCCACCATCTGCGTCAACGCGACCACCTCGGCGTCGCTGAGCCCGTTCACATCGATCGACGCCATTACCGCCTGCACCGTTGCCGCTGCGTCATCGAGGGCCTTCAGCTTCTCGCCGAACGGCCCGGTATGCGCCCGCTGCACCGCCGGCAACTCCGACGGCTCCCGCCACGGCGGCCGCGGCTTACCCAGGGTGGGACCGGATTGCGGCGACCCCGCGGTGTCGGTGGTGCCACCAAGACTGGCGGCATCAGCCGCGCCACCCGGCACGGCACCGGTCAGCGAGTCAGTTAGAAGATCACTTCGCTCCGACTCCGGTGCGGCCAGGGCGGTGTTCCAGTCATGGAGATTCGACCCGCCGGGAGTTCCCGTCGGTGCGGTGGAGCCTGGAGCCAGCTCGTCGTCCATACCCCCATTCTCTCACGAATCGAACAAGTGTGTGAGAATACGTCAAGTTTTCCACAGGCTAATTCGTAAGTTTTTCTCCTCGGTAGGGCGGGAAAATTCGATACCCGACCGACAAAGTGGGCGTGTCGAGGTCAGCGTGCGGGGTCTGGGCGGGGTCGACCAGTGGGCGCCGCACCCGGGCTCGGGGCGCGGCACCGACCGATGCCCCGGTGACAGGCCGCGCTAGAAGCCCAGGCGACCGAGCTGCTTCGGGTCCCGCTGCCATTCCTTGGCCACCTTCACCCGCAGCGAGAGGAACACGCGCTTGCCGATCAGGGGCTCGATCTGCTTGCGCGCGCGCATGCCCACATCCTTGAGCCGGCTGCCGGAATGACCGATGATGATGCCCTTCTGGCTGTCCCGCTCCACGAAGAGGTTGGCGTAGATCTCCACCAGCTCCTGGTCGTCACGCTCGATGATGTCGTCGATCGTCACGGCGATCGAGTGCGGCAGTTCGTCGGTGACCCCCTCGAGCGCCGCCTCCCGGATGTACTCCGAAATCCGGGATTCCAGGCTCTCGTCCGTCACGGCATCCGCGGGGTACAGCGGAGCGTCGCTGAGCGGCAGCAGGCGCAGCAGCTCGCTGCTGAGCACATCGAGCTGGATCCTGCTGGTGGCCGAGATCGGCACGATGGCCTCCCAGTCGCGAAGCTGCGAGACCGCCAGCAGCTGGTTGGCCACGCTGGTCTTGGAAGACATATCGATCTTGGTGACGATGGCCACCTTCTTGGCGCGCGGGAAGTTGTCCAGCTGCTCGTTGATGAACTTGTCGCCGGGGCCGATCGGTTCGTTCGCCGGGATGCACAGGCCGACGACGTCGACGCCGCTGAGCGTGGACTGCACGAGGCTGTTCAACCGCTCGCCGAGCAGCGTGCGGGGGCGGTGGATGCCGGGGGTGTCGACCAGGATCAGCTGGCCGTTCTTCTGGTGCACGATGCCGCGGATGGCCCGACGGGTGGTCTGCGGCTTCGACGAAGTGATCGCGACCTTCTCCCCCACCAGAGCGTTCGTCAGGGTGGACTTGCCCACGTTGGGGCGCCCGACGAAGGATACGAACCCCGCCCTGAAATCAGGTTCTTGTGTCATTGCCGTGTGCTCCTTCGGTGTCCGGCATCCCCAGGAATGCGGACTGGGCGTCTCTCAACGCCGTGTCTGGTTCGACCAGCACTGTGCTGATTCGTTTACGTCTTCCCTCGGTGCGCTCGGCGGTGAGGATCAACCCGCTGGTCCTGGCCTCGGAACCGGCGACCGGCAACCGGCCGAGCACCTTGGCCAGCAGGCCGCCGACGGAGTCGACCTCGTCGTCGTCGAGTTCGAGGTCGAAAAGTTCGCCGAGTTCGTCGACGGGCAGGCGGGCGCTGACCCTGAACCGTCCCGACCCAAGGTCTTCGATCTCCACGACATCGCGGTCGTACTCGTCGGAGATATCGCCGACGAGTTCCTCGATCAGGTCCTCGAGCGTGACCAGCCCGGCGATGCCGCCGTACTCGTCGACGACCATGGCGAGGTGGTTCGATTCAAGTTGCATCTGGCGCAGCAACGCGTCAGCCTTCTTGGACTCCGGCACGAACTGGGCGGTCTTGGCGAGTTCGCCCACCAGCAGGGTCTCCAGGTTGCGGGGACGCTCGTAGACCAGCCTGGCCACGTCGCGCAGGTAGAGGATGCCGATGACGTCGTCGACTTCGCCGTCGACGACCGGGACCCTGGAGAAGCCCTTGCTCAGGAACAGCCCCATGGCCGCGCCGACCGTGGCATCGGCGTCGATGGTGACCATGTCGGTGCGCGGGATCATGACCTCGCGCACGACGGTTTCGCTGAACTCGAAGATCGAGTGGATCAGCTCGCGGTCGTCTTCCTCGATCACGTCGAGCTCTGTGGCCTCGTCGACCATGCTGAGCAGCTGATCCTCCGAGGTGAACGTGGCGAGCCGGCTGCGGCCGGGAGTGACCCGGTTGCCGAGCGCGACGAGCGCATTCGCGACAGGTCCGAGCAGCACCCTGAGGAAGTGCACGAGCACGGCCGTGAGTGGCAGCAGCGTCCGCGGGTGCGCCCGGCCGACGCTGCGGGGGCTCGCCCCGACCAGGACGAAGGACACCGCGGTCATCAGCAGGGCGGACAGCAACAGCGCCAGCCAGATCTGGTCGATGGTGGTGGCGAAGACGAGGGTCACCAAGACCGCCGCGGTGGTCTCCGCGATGATGCGCACGAAGTTGATGGCGTTCAGATGCGCGCCGGTGTCTGCGGCTATCGCACGCAGTGACCGTTTGGAGCGCGACTCATCGGCCAGCTCGGCGATGTCGGCCCTGGACTGCGACACGATCGCCGCGTCGACCGCGGCCATCAGCCCGCCGAAAGCGACCAGCAGGATGGCGGCGGTGAGGAACCACCCGACGATCATCGGGGCCGGCGTCGTTCCTGCATGGCGAAGCCGATCAGGATGTCGCGCTGGATGCCGAACATCTCCTTCTCCTCGTCGGGTTCAGCATGGTCGAAACCCAGCAGGTGCAGCACGCCGTGGGCGGTGAGAAGCAGCAGTTCGTCGAGAGTGCTGTGGCCGGCGGTCTCGGCCTGGCCCTGCGCCACCTGCGGGCACAGCACGATGTCGCCGAGCAGACCGGGTGGGGTCTGCGCGTCCTCGGTGCCCGGCCGCAGTTCGTCCATCGGGAAGCTCAGCACGTCGGTGGGACCCGGCTCGTCCATCCACTGCACGTGCAGCTGCTCCATGGCGCCCTCGTCGACGAGGACGATGGCAAGTTCGGCATCGGCATGCACGTGCATGGTGTCCAGCGCGAACGCGGCGAGCCGTTGGATGGTTGCCTCGTCGACCGGGATGGCCGACTCGTTGTTGATTTCGATGCTCAACTGGATCTCCGTTTCGGGGTGCGATCGCGCGGATTCCCCTGGTGCGGAGCGCGGGAGGCGAAGTCGCGGGCCTGGTCGCTTTCGTAGCGTTGGGCCTGCTTCTGCGCGTCGTATTCGGTGTAGGCGTCGACGATGCGGCCGACGAGGCTGTGGCGCACGACGTCGGCGCTGGTCAACCGTACGAAGGCGATGTCGTCGATGCCGTCGAGGACCTTGGTGACCAGGCGGAGTCCGCTGGCGCCAGCGGGCAGGTCGACCTGGGTGATGTCGCCAGTGACCACCATCTGGGACCCGAACCCGAGGCGGGTGAGGAACATCTTCATCTGCTCGGGAGTGGTGTTCTGTGCTTCGTCGAGCACGATGAAGGCCGAATTGAGGGTGCGGCCGCGCATGTAGGCCAGTGGGGCCACCTCGATGGTGCCCGCGGCAAGGAGCTTGGGCACCAGCTCGGGGTCCATCATCTCGAACAGGGCGTCGTAGAGCGGCCGCAGGTACGGGTCGATCTTGTCGGTGAGGCTGCCCGGCAAAAAGCCCAGCCGCTCGCCGGCTTCGACGGCCGGACGGGTGAGAATGATCCGGTCGACCTCCTTGCGCTGCAGGGCCTGGACGGCCTTGGCCATGGCCAGGTAGGTCTTGCCGGTTCCGGCCGGTCCGATGCCGAAGACGATGGCGTTCTCGTCGATCGCGTTCACGTAATTGCTCTGCCCGAGCGTCTTGGGACGCACCGTGAGGCCGCGTGAGGTGAGGATGGCCTGGCCGAGCACAGTCGACGGGCTGGAGCTGCTGTCGGCCCCGAGCATCCTGGCCGATGTGCTCACTTCGGTGTCACCGAGGTCGGCCCCGGTGCGCAGCAGCATCTGCAGTTCTTCGATCAAGCGCTCCACAGCGTCGACGGCGGCGGGCGGTCCGGACAGGGTGACTTCATTGCCGCGCACGTGCACGACCACGGTGGGGTATTCCTTCTCAATGGTGCTGAGGAACCGATCCTGCGGGCCGAGCAGGCGCACCATGGCCACGCCGTCGACGAGGAGCTTGCGCACCACGCCGGGCGTGCCGCCGCCCGGAGCCTCGGCGTCAGAGGGCAGCAAGCGTGCCCTCCGCAAGAACGCCGCCGAGGACATGGGCGTGCACATGGAAGACGGTCTGGCCGGCGGAGGCGCCGGTGTTGAAGATCAGGCGGTACTCGCCGGCGCAGTGCTCGTCTGCCACCCGGCCGGCCACGGCGATCAGCTCGGCCAGGAGTCCGGGGTCCCCCGCCGCCAGCTCGCCGACGTTCCGGTACTGCTGGCTCTTCGTGGTCACGACGACGTGCACGGGCGCCTGCGGGGCGATGTCGTTGAAGGCGATGATGTGGTCGGTTTCCGCGACGATGGTCGCCGGAATCTCGCGCGCGGCAATGCGAGAGAAGATCGTGGGTTCTGCACCGGAGGAAGCCATGGTTCTATCTTAAGCGTTCCTACCAGCGGCCGAGTGTTGCGTTCAGAATGGCGACGGCGGCGGGGCCGGCCGTCGAGGTACGCAGCACGGTGTCGCCCAGGCGCACCCGGCTGGCACCGGCCTGCTCGAGCACGTCGAGTTCGCTGGGGGCGATGCCGCCCTCGGGGCCCACCACCAGGACAATGTCCCGGTCGTCGGTGGGAATGCCGACCGCGGTCAGTCTGAGCTCTGCGGTCGGCTCGAGCAGCAGCATCCGGGTGGTCGCGGCGAGAGTGGTCAGCTGTTTCGTGCTCGTCAGCGGCAACACCGTGGGCAGCCACGGTCGGATGGACTGCTTGCTGGCTTCACGCACGATGGCGCTCCAGCGCGCCTGCCCCTTGGCGATCTTGACGCCCTCCCAACGGGCAACCGACCGGGCGGCGGCCCACGGGATGACGCCGTCGATGCCGAGCTCGGTGGCGGCTTGCACCGCGAGCTCGTCGCGGTCGCCCTTGGCCAGGGCCTGCACGAGCAGGATGCGCGGCGTCGCCGGTGGGGTCCGCCGGACGGTGTCCACCCTGGCGGTGAGCTCGGCCGGCTCGGCCGTGAGAACCGTGACGCCGAGCACGAGGCCCGCGCCGTCACCCAGCAGCAGGGTCTCGCCTGGGCGCACCCTGCTCACGGTGACGGCGTGCTTGGCTTCGGCGCCGGTCACGCTCACCGTTTCCCCGGCTACGGGGTCCCGGCTGGTGACACCGTCCGCGGACGTGCCGAGGGTCTCCGACAGGAAGAAATGCGCCATCGTCAGCGGTGGACCTAGCCCAGGAACCTGTCGCGGAGTTTCGCGAACAGGCCCTGCTGGAACTGGCTGAGGGCAGGCGCCGGAACCTTGTGCCTGGCGGCGAACGCCTCGATCAGTTCCCGCTCCTTGTGGTCGAGCTTGGTGGGGGTGAGAACCTGCACGCCCACCCGCAGGTCGCCGCGGCCGTTGCCGCGGAGCCTGGTCACGCCGCGGTCCTTGACCGTGAGGATCTCGCCGGCCTGCACGCCGGGGCGCAGCTCCACCTCGATGTCACCGTCGAGAGCCTTCACCGTGGCCGTGGCGCCCAGGATCGCGTCGGTCATGGGCACCTCGAGGGTGCAGAGCAGGTCGTCGCCGTCGCGGCTGAAGACGTCGTGGTGGCGCACCTTCATTTCGAGGTACAGGTCGCCATTCGGTCCTCCGGCCGGGCCGGCCTCGCCACTGCCGGGCATCTGCAGGCGAAGTCCGGTGTCGACGCCGGCGGGGATGTCGACCGGAACGGTGCGGCGGGCCCGCACGCGGCCCTGTCCCTGGCAGGTGACGCAGGGGGTGGCGATGATGGTGCCGTAACCCCGGCAGGACCCGCACGGGCTGGAGGTCATGACGTTGCCGAGCAGCGAACGCACGGCGCGCTGGATGCTGCCGGTGCCGTGGCAGATGTCGCAGGTGACCGGTGAGGTGCCGGGCTGGCAGCAGGTGCCTGAGCAGGTGGCGCAGACGATGGCGGTGTCCACCTCGATGTCGCGGTGGGTACCGAAGATGACCTCGTCGAGGTCGAGCTCGACGCGGATGAGGGCATCCTGGCCGCGCTCGCGCCGGGACCTGGGCCCGCGGCTGCCGCCGCCGCCGCCGCCGAAGAAGGTCTCGAAGATGTCGCCGAAGTTGCCGGCGTCGAAGCCGCCGCCCTGGCCCGGGCTGCCCGAGCCGCCGCGGTCGTAGTTCTGGCGCTGCTTGGGATCAGAGAGCACGTCGTAGGCGTGCGTGACGGATTTGAACCGTTCGGACGCCTCCGCGCCCGGGTTCACGTCGGGGTGCAACTGGCGGGCGAGCTTGCGGTACGCCTTCTTGATTTCGTCGGTGCTGGCGTCGCGGGCGACGCCGAGTGCTTCGTAGTGGTCAGCCAAAGCTGGCTCTCCTTGGGGTTGTGCGTGCGGTCTTGGGGGTATGGATTCGTGCCGGTGAGGTGTGTGGGGCGGCTAATTCTCGCCCAGGAGGCGTGAAAGATACCGGGCGACGGCCCGGACGGCCGCCATGTTGTTGGAGTAGTCCATGCGGGTGGGGCCGAGCACACCCAGGCGGGCCGCGTCGCCCCTGGAGGTGTAGCCGCTGGTGAGCACGGACGTCTCGCCGAGGCCGAACGGCGCATTCTCGCGACCGATGCTCACCGACACGCCGTGCTGGTCAGTGGCCATCTCGCCGAACAGGCGCAAGAGCACCACCTGTTCCTCGATGGCCTCGAGCACGGGGTAGATGCTGCCGCTGAAGTCGTCTTCGGTGCGCACCAGGTTCGCGGCACCCGCCATGACCAGCCGGTCCTGCCGGTTGGCGCCGACCTGGTCCCGCAGGGTGCCGGTGATCAGGTCGATCAGGTCCTGGAACTCCGGCGGGCCGAGGCCCGTCGGGCCGGTGAGGGCCGTGGCGGCCTCGCTCATGCCCAGTCCGCCCACGACGGCGTTCAGCCGGGAGCGGAGTTCGGCCAGCGCGGCTTCGTCGAGCGAGCGGGACAGTTCGACGACCCGCTGTTCGACGCGCCCGGAATCGGTGATCAGAACCGAAAGCACCCGGGTGTCGCTCAGCGGCACGAGTTCGATGTGGCGCACCGTGGCGCGGGACAGCGACGGGTACTGCACCAGGGCCACCTGGTGGGTGAGCTGCGACAGCAGTCGCACGCTGCGGGCGAGGACTTCGTCCAGGTCGGCGGACTGGCCGAGGAACACCTCGATGGCCTGCCGTTGAGCGACGGTGAGCGGGCGGAGGTCGGCGAGGTGGTCGACGAACAACCTGTAGCCCTTGTCGGTGGGAATGCGGCCCGACGACGTGTGCGGGGCGACGATCAGCTCTTCTTCTTCGAGAAGGGCCATGTCATTGCGGATCGTGGCGGCAGAGACCCCAAAAGCGTGCCTGTCGACGATGGACTTCGAGCCGACGGGTTCGCGGGAGGCGACGTAGTCCTGAACGATGACGCGGAGCACCTCGAGGCTGCGATCTGACACCATGATCGTCCGCCTTCCTCATACCCGGTGTGCCGGCAGTTCACTGGCACTCTCGTTGTTTGACTGCTAATCATATCGCGGGTGGTGGGGATACCCATTGCTCCCGCACGATTTAGGGCACTAGCGTGGGAGTGGCGTCCGCTGCACCGGTTCAACGAAGGGCATTCCCATGAGCTATCCCCCGAGACAGGAACCATCGAGCACGCCGGCGGCGGGAGCACCGCTCTCCCCCGAACAGGACCGCCTGTGGGCGTCCCTCGCCCACCTGGGCGGCATTCTCTCGTTTCCGCCCGCCCTGATCATCTGGCTGGTCTTCAAGGACCGCGGGTCGTTCACCAACGGTGAGGGCAAGGAGGCACTGAATTTCCAGCTGACGCTGCTCATCGGTTACGTCGCCATCAACCTGGCCACCACGATCCTGGCGTTGCTCACCTTCGGCCTGCTGTCGGTGCTCTCCTCGCTGACCTGGGTGCTGTGGTTGATCGGGGCGATCTTCTCGGTGATGGGCTATCTCAGCGCCAAGGACGGCAAGCCGTACCGTTACCCGTTCTCCCTCCGCCTGATCAGCTAGTTTGGACGCGGCCGGATGAGCGCACCGGCGCTACTCTGGTGACAGTCACACCCGTCACCCGCCGGCCTGACCGCCGGAGTCCATAAAGGAGATCCAATGTCAGAGGCCACGCCTCCCCCCGCCACCCCGTACCAGGCGCCGAGCCAGCTGAGCCCCGCCGACGAAAAGCTCTGGGCAACCCTGATCCACATCGGCGGCATCATCTTCAGCTTCCTGCCCGCCCTGATCGGCTACATCGTGCTGAAGGATCGTGGCCCGTTCATCCGTGCGCACTCCGCGACAGCCCTGAACTTCCAGATCACCATCGCCATCGCGTACTTCGTCGGCGGAATCCTCACCGTCATCGGCATCGGCGTCCTGATCCTGGCCGCCGCCGGCATCCTGAACATCGTCTTCAGCATCATCGCCGCCGTCGCCGCGAACAAGGGCGAGTGGTACTCCTACCCGCTCACGATCAAGTTCCTCAGCTAGCCCTCGACCGGGCGTCTGCCCGGCCGGTCAGTCCGTGAGGAGCCGACGAACAACGGCGTCGGCGAGCAGCCGACCCGTCAGGGTCAGTTCGATGTTCCCGGCGATGGCGGCCCGGCCGTCGATCAACTGATCGTTGATCAGGCCGGCCACCTCGCGGCGGCCGAGCGGTGAGAGAGTCGAAACCGGGATGCCCTCGCGGATCCTGGTCAACAACAGCACCCGCTCGGTCTCCCGGGTGGCGGAATCCAGGGTCTCCCGGCCGGCAGCCGGTGAGTGGCCGGCCAGAATCCGGTCCGCATACGCGGCCGGGTGCTTGACGTTCCACCAGCGCACACCGCCGATGTGGCTGTGCGCTCCGGGGCCGACGCCCCACCAGTCCTCGCTCCGCCAGTACGACAGGTTGTGCTTCGAGCGGTGCTCGGGGCCGCGCGACCAGTTGCTGACCTCGTACCAGCTGTAGCCGGCCTCGGCCAGGCGCGCATCCGCGAGTTCGTAGAAGTCGGCCTGCAGGTCTTCGTCGGGCTGCACGAGCTCGCCGCGGCGGATCTGCCTGGCCAGCTTGGTGCCGTCTTCCACGATCAGCGAGTACGCGCTGATGTGGTCGGGCTGCTGGCCGATGGCGGCGTCGAGGCTGGCCCGCCAGTCCCCGATGGTCTCCCCCGGCGTGCCGTAGATCAGGTCGAGGCTCACGTCCAGGCCGGCCTCGCGCGCCCAGGCCACGACGAGCGGAACCCGTTCGGGGTCGTGCGTGCGCTCCAGGGTGGCCAGCACCCGCGGCACGGCGGACTGCATGCCGAAGGACACCCGGGTGAAGCCGGCCTGCTTGAGCTGGCGAAGGTAGGCCAGGTCGACGGAGTCCGGGTTGGCCTCGGTGGTGATCTCGGCGCCGGGCACGATGCCGAAGGTGTCGCGCACGGAGTGCAGCATGCGCACCAGATGGTCTGCGGGCAGCAGCGTGGGCGTACCGCCGCCGAAGAAGACCGTGGCGGCCGGCCGCGCCGGCACACCGGACCGGGCCAGGATGCGGGCGGCCGACTCGACCTCGAGCACCGCCTGGCTGGCGTAGTCGCTCTGCTTCACGCCGCGCAGTTCGGTGGCCGTGTAGGTATTGAAGTCGCAATAGCCGCAGCGTACCTTGCAGAAGGGCACGTGCAGGTACACGCCGAAGTCGCGTTCTGCGGCGCCGTTCGCGGCCGATGCCGGGATCAGGCCGTCCAGCGGTGCGGGATCACCGACCGGGTGCGGTCCGGCCATCAGCCCATTCCGACGGGGTGCAGGGCGAGCAGGTACTTGCGGGTGTAGCGCTCCTGCTGGAAGCGCAGGATGGGCCAGGCCAGTCGGTAATACCAGGCGCTGGGGCGCGAGAACGAGCGGATGGTGAGCCAGACGGAGTCGTCGGCGCGCCGGTCGACGATGAAACACTCCTCGCCGTTCTGCGGGTGCCCGCGCATGGTGCCGTAGGCGAAGCCGATCTTGTCGACCTCGTCGATGACGTAGACGACACGCACCGGCGCCGCGACGGTGAACGGACCGTTCGGGATTTTCAGGACCGCGGTCATGCCGTTGCTGATGAACGGGGTGCCGTCCTCGGCGAAGGTCGCCTCGTTCACCGGGTGCTCCTGGTTGGGCGCCGGCGTTCCCTCGTCGGTGAAGACGATGCCGGTGTACTGCACGCCGGTACCGGCATCGAGGTCGGTGACGTCGATACCCGAGCCGCGTTGCACGCCCCAGGTCATCAGCGCTGTCGTGGCGACCCTGAAACGCTCCTCCCCGCTACCCAGGCGCACAGTGCGCTCGAGCGGGCGGTGCCCCTTGGGCGGGTAGCGCATCAGGTCGGGCGCGAGGGTGCCGCCGATGGCGGCGTAGGTCACGGCGGCGTCGGTGAAGGTCGAGCGGCGCATCGGTGTTACTTCTTTTCCTTCTTGGCCGGCTCGTCGCCGGAGAGAGCGGCGATGAAGGCCTCCTGCGGAACCTCGACCCGACCGACCATCTTCATGCGCTTCTTACCTTCCTTCTGCTTCTCGAGCAGTTTGCGCTTACGGGAGATGTCACCGCCGTAGCACTTGGCCAGCACGTCCTTGCGGATGGCGCTGATGGACTCGCGGGCGATGATCCGGGCGCCGATGGCGGCCTGGATGGGCACGTCGAACTGCTGGCGCGGAATGAGCTTCCGCAGCCGGCCGGTCATCAGCACGCCGTAGTCGTAGGCCTTGTCGCGGTGCACGATGGCACTGAAGGCGTCGACCTGTTCGCCCTGCAGCAGGATGTCGACCTTGACCAGGTCGGCCTCCTGGGAGCCGATCGGCTCGTAGTCCAGCGACGCGTAGCCGGCGGTCTTGCTCTTGAGCTGGTCGAAGAAGTCGAACACGATCTCGCCCAGCGGCATGGTGTAACG
>Ga0247816_10001475_pt1 | contig 11550 bp, 9 predicted proteins | sample UWRJL209509C1_FD_179930 | JGI IMG/M metagenome (GOLD analysis project Ga0247816, IMG submission 179930) | Plant litter microbial communities from Arlington Agricultural Research Station in Wisconsin, United States - UWRJ-L209-509C-1 | ecosystem: Environmental > Terrestrial > Plant litter >...
CCTGCACTGCCTTTTCCAAAGCATCCAACAGTCTTTCACGATACCCTTTATTGCCAGAGAAGAAGTCCTGCACTTTTTTTGCCAGCCCTTTTTCATTTGCCACGCTTCCCAACAAGCGCAGTTCCCGGTATGCCGCTAAATACCGAAATGGAAACTGTTTAGACCTGGCAACTTCGTCAGCATCCGCTAAGCGTGTACATACCTTTTCGAAATGGGCATTGCTAACACCCAGATCTTGTATATTTCGAAGGTTACGCAACAAGGCCATATAACCTAATTTGCCGCTATCTATCAATTCTTCCCACTTGGCGCGAAACGCCCTAACTTTAGCCTCCTCACTATCATAGTTGAGTTGTCCAAGCGCTGACAGCTCGGCTTCCCAGGTATACGGTGTTTCCAAACTACCATTTACTATTTTATTAAACAATAACTGCTGGCTATCATCCTTTGCTTTTGGGTGAACCAAAAACAGCGCATCACGCAACCTGATATTACTATCACGGTTATATTTAGCAAACTGATACTCGTCAAAATTGTTGAATGATACCGCCAAGCCCTTTTGCATTTGTTTGGACAAGCGATTCAACTTTTTTGTACCGGTACGCCCGTTTAATAATTCATAACAAGCCAGTAATTCTGTGATCTCATCAGCACGCTTCACCACCTTTTCGGTAACCCGGGCAACCAAATCGTCACCCGAGTGCAGTTTAGCCAATTCTGTTACCAAAACTAAGGGCACCGAACGCATATTCATTTCAACACGTGCATAGATAGCAAGCTTAGCAACAAAGGCCGGGCTGCAGCTAGCTATCAGGTTTTGCACGCGGCTTAAACGTATATCGTTCTTTTCGTAGAAGGAATCGTTTAATCCCCAGGTAACCGCAGCGGTATATAAATCCATTTCCGGACTTAAACTAAAAGCCCTGGCACCTTCGTTGTTAACGACTTGATCTTTGGTTCTGCTTACGCTGTTAAATTTCATTTTATACCTCTCCTTTCTTTTGTTGATACAAAGAAATATCAGTCCTGCGCAGTCTATTTGCGCAGTGCTGATTATTTCAAAATATTTTAATCTTCAGACTTCTCCCTCGCATCTGCCATCCTCACAATTCTTGGTTCAAACTTCGCTAGAACCTCTACCAGATCATTCTGCGCGGCCATTACAGCATGAATATCCTTATAGGCCATCGGGGCTTCATCCATATCACTACCCATTAATGTAATACGCTTATCAACCAGGTTAGCTGCTATTGCCGCTTTATCCAGTGTTCTAAAAGCAGCACTTCGGCTCATTAACCTACCCGCACCATGACTTGCAGAATTGATACTCGTCAAATTTCCTTTTCCACGTACCAGAAACCCAGGCGTGCTCATAGAGCCGGGGATTATTCCAAGCACCCCTTTACCAGCTGGCGTTGCTCCTTTCCTGTGTACCATCACTTCCGTACCATCGGCTAGTTGTTCCTTCCAGGCAAAGTTGTGGTGATTCTCTATTCGCGTAATCGGGTTAAGGCCCAACGCACGGGCAATCTTATTGTGTATCTCGTGGTGGTTAGCACTTGCATATTCACCGGCCAGGTTCATCGCGATCCAGTATTCCTGTCCTTCATCTTTATCCAGATCAAGCCAGGCCAGATGTTTCGCTGCATCAGGCAATTTGGTTTTGGTCATGGCAATTTTGCTGTAGTGGTTGGCAACAGTGCCACCAAACCCACGGGAGCCAGAGTGAGACAGCAGCGCCAGATATCTTCCCGCAGGTATATCCTTCAATGCTCCTTCAGCAATAGTAAGCTCTCCCCATTCTACAAAGTGATTCCCCGTCCCACTCGTTCCTAATTGTGCATATGCCTTATCCTTTAATGAGCGTATTACTTTTGTTTCGTTCCAGGTACCGCTATCAAATAGTGAACTATCGAAGTATGATTTGGTAGTACAACCAATCCCGAAGTAAGTATTATCAACCAGAATATTTTTTAACTTACTGGTTTCCGTATCTATAGCTTCAGCAGGAAGATCGAAAATACTTAGGCACATGCGACAAGCGATATCAACCCCAACGGCAAAAGGTATAATTGTATTTGCTGTGGTTGCCAATACACCACCAATTGGTAATCCATAACCTTGGTGGGCATCGGGCATAAGGGCGCCCGCAACAGCAATAGGCAATTGTACCGCTGTTCTCATCTGTGCAAGGGCGCCCACCTCAATATGTTCTAATCCCCAAACCGGAAAATCAGCTATTTCTTCCTTCAGCTTAAAGTTGCTTCGCTCTTGTTTTATAAACTTCCCTACCTTACGCATCGCAATAATGCTTTCAGCAAGATTATTAAACTTCCCACCTTTTTTTAAGGCGTACGGCATCGGATCATCAATCAGGGCTTCCAGATTAGCGAGTATTTCAGGCTTAGGCATTACGCCATGTTTGAGTAAGCCATTTGCCACACGGCTAAAACTTATCAATATTTCAACATCATTTACACCTAGTGCACTCAATTCGTTGTTGCTGATCTTTTCTTTTTCCATGATCGTGTTGTTGTTTGATGATACAAAGGAATATAGCTCCTGCGCAGTCTATTTGCGCAGCAAAAAATAATTCATAAATTGATCAAAATAATTTTCTCTATCTGATGCCAGTTAACAGAAACGCCCTCATCCGCTACCGAACCCTTGATCAGTGTTTGCAGAACAGATTCAAGAAATGGACACTCGACGATCTGATCGATGCCTGTAGCGATGCCTTATATGAATACCAGGGAATAAACACTGGTGTAAGCAGAAGAACCATACAGGCCGACCTGGAGATGATGCGCAGTAACAAACTGGGTTACGAAGCACCGATAATAGTGGTTGATAAGAAGTATTATACCTATAGCGATAAGAATTACAGCATTACCAATAGTCCGCTGAATCATCAGGATATGCAGGTACTGACAGAAGTTTCTGATTTACTCAAGCAATTCAAAGGTCTTAGCCATTTTACCGACCTGAACGAAATGGTGAGTAAACTGGAAGACAAGATCTATTCGCAAAAGACACATAACACCCCAATAGTTGACTTCGAAAAAAACGACAATCTAAAGGGCTTGGAATGGATAGAGGTAATACGCAAAGCGATTGTAGCGAAGAAAGCAATATGTATAACTTACCGCTCTTTTAAAGCGAGGCAAGCAAGTACTTTTTGCTTTAGCGGATACCTGCTGAAGGAGTACAGAAACCGATGGTTTGTATTAGGGATGCAGCATAAACGAAACTCGAATATTATGAACCTGGCACTAGACAGGATAGAAACTATTGAAGAAGGCGAGGAACTTTACCGTGAAAACAAAACACTGGACCTTGCTACCTACTATGATAACTGTATTGGAGTTACAAAAACTCCGGGGCAGTCTGATTGCGAGGTGATATTCTGGGTAGATAACGACAATGCCCCCTATGTGATTACCAAACCGCTACACCATACACAGCAATTGTTAAGCAGCGAAAATGACGGAAAAATTTTCAGCATCAGGGTAGTCCTGAATTTTGAATTGGAACGTGAGCTATTGGGCTTCGGTGGTAAGATGCGGGTGTTGGGACCAAGAATTTTGGTAAAGCAGATCAAAGCACAGCTAAATAAAACACTGGCAAGGTACAATGTAATCACAAACATTGACCAGCAACAAGGGGCCTAAATAATCTTCGCCATTGTATAGTACCCAGCTGCAGAAGTTTGGCTATATTCGTTTTAACCTGTACCCCCTACCGTCCTTTGTTTAATTTTACCAGAAGCCATGGAGCACTTACCTCTCTACATACCTGCCACATTTGTGCTGACCACGTTAATTACATTGATGTTCCTGTACAAGGCAAGCAATTTTTCCAGGAGTGTAATTGTTACTATGTTGATATGGCTTGTAATACAAGCGGTGCTCAGTTTAAAAGACTTCTATTTAATCACAACCGGGGTTCCACCAAGATTTGCCCTATCACTGATGCCCCCGGTGTTGTTAATCCTGATTCTGTTTATCACCAAAAAAGGACGAGATTTTCTAGAGGGCTTCAATGCAAAAATATTAACGCTTTTACATATTGTACGGATCCCTGTAGAACTAACTTTATACTGGCTGTTTCTCCATAAGGCCGTGCCTGAAATAATGACCTTCGAAGGCAGGAACTTTGATATAATCTGTGGGCTGACAGCCCCCTTGGTTTATTACTTCGGGTATATCAAAAAAGTGCTCAGCAGGAGCGTATTGCTTACCTGGAATATCATCTGTTTATTACTGCTCATCAATATTGTTGCTACCGCAATTCTATCTGCACCTTTTGCTTTTCAAAAGTTTGGCTTTGAACAGCCTAATATTGCCTTGCTATATTTTCCATTTGTGTGGCTTCCCAGTTTTGTGGTACCTTGTGTATTACTAGCGCATCTAATTAATATCAGGCAACTGAGCAATAAGAACGCTTTTTTAAATAAGTTTTTTAACACCGGGAATCCGCACAATAAGTCCACCTAATAGGAAACTACCCAATAATGCTGCGGGGGCAATTACCAAAAGTTTGATGGCAGGATCAACCGCCCAATTTCTTACAGCAAGTGATAGCGCAACGATTACCAGCGGGTGAAATATATAAACCGCAAATGCCGAACGTCCTAATTTACCAAGCAAGGTTGAGGTGATATTCCAGTTTCGTTTTCCACGACTCAATAATGCTGTAAGAATTGAAAAACCAATCCATTGCTCCCATACAGCATACAACAAAGACTGCCAGTGTAATCCACCAGAATACCAGGCAATTGACATATTCGTTTTCACCCTGATGATAAAAAAAACAGGGAAAAACAATAAACATAGCCATGCTGATAACGCCATACGCCTTCCGGTCTTTTCAGACAATCCGTCAAACCATTGATTTCGGTAAGCCAGCAATCCAGCAATGAACAGCACAATATATTGGGTAAAGTGACCCAGCTGAAACCCTAATGGCTTAAGCACCCACCCAACTGGAAATATTATTCTGATTAAAAAACTGATCACGCCAGTGCCTATAGCGCACATTAGGATTACCAAAACTCCAGGTGCCGGCAAGGGTTTGTTAAATTCAATATTGATCAGGCTTCGCACTACAACATAGGCCAGGGTAAAAACCAACAGGGCAGCGGCAAACCACATTACCCCTAGATCTATCCAGTTGTCGTACCCAGACAAATACTGCAACACAGTTATATGATGCCCTTTGGCAAAATAATAGACGAGGTAACTGAGCAAGGGCGATAAGACAAAGGAATAGAATAGTAACGGAATTCCCAATCGTAACAGGCGGTCTGCAACAAATTGTCCGCGGCCTTTTCTGTCATAAGACGGCCCTGTGAAATACGCTGCCAGAAGGAAAAAACATCCCATAAAAAACGACTGGTTGAGGCTGACGAACATAGTCATAGGAACGAGCGCTGCCATTTTTGTTGTTTTTTCTGCATAATACCATACGCCGGAGGCGCCATACGTGATAAAAGTGTGATGGAGAACTACAAGCATGGTCAATAATACTTTGATATTATCAATGTAAAACAGCTTGCTGGATTGGCCAAATTGAGGTTGCGATGGTAATGACGTTACTGACATGATTAAATTAGATTGTTAAGTTTGAGCAATTACTATAGGTTCTGCCAGCAAACCTACTACAACTAAAAACCCTTTCTAATGCCTTGTTACGAATGACAAAACTTTGTTATGAACGACAAGTTATGCGCTGAATTTCAATTGCAGCTCTGCATAACGTCCATTGAAACTCTCTAGCTGCGCCCGGGAAACAGGAACCGTTGATGCAGTTCCGCCAAAGGAAAGAGAATACCCCTGTGAGTTGCCAGACACTTTTTCAATATAAAGCATGTTTACTAAGTAGGCCCTATGACAACGAAAGAAGTTTGGATATTCAGAAAGTTGCAAATCAAATTGCGTAAGGGAAATCCTTTTGAGTTCAGTATTAAACTGTCCATCTTTTAAACTTGTCAGTTCAATATAATTCCCCTCAGCTTTAACAAAAACCAGATCGTTTAAACACAGGCTAAAATCATCCTGCTTCACTTGTGTTTTGATAAAGAGCAAGGATTGTTTCACTGCTACATCGGGTTCACATTGAAGAGGTATAAATTGAAGCACAAAAGGGGATCCTTTTTGGGATTCAAAATAAAAGCCGGTTAATCTTAATAAGATATAAAAAAGGCTGCCCGCAATAAGTGCGTTTATTATTTCTTCCAACAAATAGTGTAAAGACCAGTTGTCTTTATTATAATAAATCAGGTCGCGCATTAAAAAGCCGGCCGTACCCGCTAACAGCAGTACCGCACCTACATGTGTATATTCCCGAAGCAAAGTCCAAGCACCAACCTTTCGTTCTTTTAAAGAATTCAGTACCCGGAAATAAGCGTAAAGAATTATTGCGGGTGATAAAGCGTGTATACAGCAAATGAGGAAATAGCTCATTTTCTGTTCCGGCCCCGACACGCCAAAGGGCTTAAACAACAAGAGAAATATCAGGATAATAATAAAAATGACAGCCGATGTTCTAAGTAACCTGTCTGTCTGGTAGCGGCGGGGATATGCTATCTCTTTAAGTAAGTGCTCACGATTAACATAGATTTCCATAGTTCGTACTTTGCGCTGATCAAAGCTAATAAATATTTACTCCTAAATTAGTGCGGGGCAGTGCAGAGTTACTATTGTCAGCAGTCAAAATCTAAAAAGCCTGCATACCGCCAGGGTATACAGGCCAGGACCAATATACGTGACTACTGTCTGCTTACCAGAGATACTCTCCGGTATATATCGAAGAGGTAATGCTTTTGCCGTCTGCAGATATAAATGTAAGATACGTATGTATGGTCACCTGTGTTGAGTACCGCTGCATTTTCAAAACATCTTTTCCTGCTATTCGCCTTTCACCATAGAGCTGATAAAAAGCGTATTCTTTTTCAGGACAATAGGCAAGCAGCATTGCCTGATCAGAAAGCTGCATCCCCTCTACAATATAGTCTGGGTTCCAGCTGAATTCTATCCCTTCCTGTACTACGTTGACATTTACCTCATCAACGATGGGCATATCACCCTGACTAAAGACCGCCTTGGTAAAATCAACCTCCAGATTTGGAGATTCAGTATTAATAGCATTTGACCTGTTTATTGAACATGCGGCATTGTGTTGATGCCAGGTTGTATTACGTACGAATTCTCTAAAACCAATCCTAATATACGGCATTACCGGTTTAAGAAGGTTATTTATTATACCGGTAATTTCAAGGTTTGGCTTTTGTTTATCTGTAGGCGGGTTCTTCCACTTACCTATACCTCTTTCAACCCACTGGCCATTGAGCAGATAACCTACCTTATCGTTGATTTTTCCCGTTGTAAACTTGCTCCCATTTTTCCCGCGAGCCATAATTCTAATATTTAAAGGTTTAACATTTGGTTATTTAATACCACAACATCAACCATTCAAGATTGATGTTGTAGCCCATCCTTGTGGAATGGATTATTTTGGCAGGATGAAGGATCCTGCGTAATCACTGTCCGAGACATATTTCCCGTCCCGGGAGGTGAAAAATAAATAGGCATGGAACTCATCTCCTTCAACTGAATAGGGAAGGTCAAAAATTGCAGTCCCGGCCGACCTTTCGGCTTCTCCAAAGCAAAATACACCTTTGTGCTTGGTTACATTATAAAACGCAACATTTACGAAATCCTTAGGTGTTCCTAATTCTGGAATAACATGTAATCTGTCAAGTACACTCCAGCTTAAAGATACTTTTGCATCTGGTAGTGGGTTTGACTTCACTATAAATCCTCCGGTGAAACCGTTGTTACTTTTGGTAACCTTCACTTGGGTATAATCCAACTGGTAGTCTGGATAAGTACCAATGATTGCTCTTTCAAGATGATCTTGTGCCGCAGCATTATTGCCCCTTATTTTGGATTTGCTCCTATACCCCATTTTGACGGCCTTTTTCATTACTCCGAAAAAACTGTTAGTTAGGCCGAACTTTGCCTGCTGTTCCAGTTGTTTCTGTGTTGGTGGTGCTGTCCATACCGTGCGTGCGCTTCTTCCTACGGGAATGCCACGCCAGCGTTGCACGATGACATCGCCGGTCTTACCGGTCATAATGCCTACTGATCCTGGTGTCACTTTTGACATAACTTTAAAATTTAAATGTTTATAATTAATTATTTGAAGTCTGACCGTTTCGTAGTCAGACCTGTAGCATAAATTTAAAAATAACCTTTCTAAAACACAAACAAGGATGGTCATGTTACCGAAATTTTGTTAAGAAACATGAAGTTTCAAATATATATGTGTTAAAATCGGTTTTTTGACCGTTATCAGAATTGATTGAATCGCATGCTTTATGATACGGAATTATTCTCTCTAATAGCTCCAAAAGCAAGTAAAGAGGTACCTGGTTATCGCCAAATAGAGGTTAAGTGGAAGTCAATACGAAGAGAAAAAAATAGTTGCTCTGCTATTCATCCGCATCAAAAGCGTAGTTGGACCGCCAAGTAACCAATAACCTACCGGACCAACCCCGGATCAAATACGCTACAAATGCGGTCAAACATTAGACTTGACTTCGAGTTGACTTCCACTTGACTTGCTTTTGCCTCGAATTTGGAAGTAATTAGTTACCACTTTAATACGTTCTAGCTGTTGTTTTGAGACGATGTTGCATATAACCAGTGGAATGATATGCTACTTAGGTCACTTAGATGGTTGGTGATTAATCATCGGTTTCCATTAATTAATCTGTCACTCAATGCAGGCAGAATAAAATTAGCCTTTAGCGCCTTAAAAAAAATAATATTCCATTCTATGAAATATATTTGTTTATAAAATTAAAGTGTAGTACGTTGACGTCATTAATTAACAGTTTTATTCGTGTAATTCTTTAAATCAAATGACTAAAGAAAATCCATATTTAATTACAGTTCCTTTAGAATTTAAGGTGGCTTGTGCCCTTTGCAAAATCAACATTGAGTCTGCTTTGCAAATTTTTATCAACCATTGCAGTCTTTACGATTCTTTAACCGCGGGGTACAAAAAGTATTATGCCGAGGCCGCTGAAACGGTCTCCCAGTACATTGAGTTGAAAAGACCCGGCACTAACATGGTCATCAATGACAGCGCTGAAGTTCAGCATTGCCTGCTCGCAATGGTTCATGAGGGTGTTAAGCATAAGGGCGATCAAATCATCGGCAGAAAAAAAGCCAACAAACACGTAACACAGCTATTGAAAGCAACTAAACGCGAATACCATCCTAAATCGCGGTCGATTTATCTTGATAAAGACACGGTTCTACACCTGTCTAAAGATTTCTGTGCAATGTGCGAACTGTACGCCTGTTACCCGCCAGAAATCCTCGAATACTACATGAGTATGATTTCCCTGGCAGATGCCACTGCTGCCAATGATCTTAAGATTAAAACGAACAACTACAGCATGTACTTTTTCACTGAGAGCACCTCCAAATACATCCAGAAGTATAAGGATTTCCTGGAGATTACACAAGAAGATCATGATTTTCTTCAGGAACTGACAGAATACCGGCTAGAGCTGTATATCATCAGGAACGTGTTTCAACGCAAGGCGCGCCTTAAAGAGTTCTATCATTCCTATTATCAAAAAATCATTAACTCAAATCCATCTAGATATGCAACCTGGTAAATGTTGCTGTCGCCAAAAGCCTGGAAGAATATTCTTACAACCAACTTAGGGTCAGAATAGACGCCATAATGGTACGGGAGCAATGGGCAAGTGCCAGCTGTGCGGGAACGTGGCAGATATTTAACTGATCATCTGAAATTAGTAGGCCGGCCTGAAATTGCAGATCAAAAAAAATGCCCCCAAGAAGTTGTATTCTTTGGGGGCATTATGCTTGTTACTATTATTTTAGCAGTGTTATTTATCTACGTAGACCCTAACATAAGTTGGAACGATAACTTGTCCGTTGTCCAGAGTGATCATAAAATAAAAGTTTCTGGCAAGAAAGCTGGTAGCAGTTCCAGTTGCCGCTGGCAATATTGGAGTTAATGCCGTTTTAGTGTAATATTCAGCCAAGGTGGTTGTGAAGGTAAAAGTTGTACCACTGGCGGCAATAGCACCTGTTCTATATAAACCAGTAGTCACGTTCACACTGCCATAAGCAGTGCCTGCCGCAACTCTTGTGATTTCCTTGAACGATCTTCCTGATTCGGCAGGAATAGACAGTACAATGCTGATATTACCACCTGCTGCGTACGAAGTACTAACAGTCGGCGCTGTAAAGGTCCCAATTTTATTTGTTACTGTAACGGGTACATCAGGGAAGTTATTCTCCAGGGAGATATTATCCTTTTTACATGAGCCCATTACCACAGTTAAAATTATGCCTAAGAATAGACTTGACTTTATGTTTAATTTCATGTTGTTTGTTTTAAAGTAATACTTAAAAATAAGTTTAATCCTTACAGCCCCCACCAAATTTTCTCATCAGTTTTTGGACGAGGAGTTGGTTGGTTTGGATTAGCATTTGTTTCGCTTGTTGTGTAGGCAAAGCGTTTTGGTATTTGAGATGGATTATCACCACCAGTTACGTTCAATGCTAAAGCAAGTTGAGGATATCCTGTTCTTCTATAGTCATTGTAAGCTTCAAACCCGTTTCCTACCCATGCAAGGTATTTTTGTGTGATGATCTGTTTGATCATGTTTTCAGAAGTTCCACTAAGCGTAACAACAGTAGGGTTAGTAGTGAAATATTCTGTAATCTGACCTGCTGTCATCCCTGCTTTAGTCATAGATGCTCTTATTCCATCTTGGAAGTAGGTATTTGCGCTACCAGTGATGCCTAATTTCACAACCGATTCTGCAAGTATAAACTTAGCCTGGAAATTTGTTAGTAATCTAGCTGGTGCTTCACCTGTTGTTCCTACAACATATGTATTATATATTGACCGGGTTGCTAACGTTGGTGCTGTTCCTGACTGCCCATTTTCAAAAGCGACAAATCTAACACCAAGTGGTTTGGTATAAAACTTTGACAGCCTCACAGTATCATTTAAGCTTTTAGAAAGAGTTAGCAAGCGCGAGCTTAACATCTCACCATTTTTAAAACTTCCAGAAATATCCTGAACATACATCGGGTTCTGATTAGTAATAGCGGTAGAAAATGGAACCTGTAAATCCAGTGCATTATCATTGATATACCCATCGGCACTTGCCAAAACCTCGTTAATGTTCGTTGTGGCGAGAGCAGGATTAACATAAGATATAGTATTTGCAAACTTCAGGATCATTGTGTTTCCCGCTTTGATCCAGTTGGTTAAATTACCAGTATAAATGACGTCGTCAGCACCAGGCTTTAAAGTAGTAGTTTTCTTCAAATCTGCAATACCACTTTTTACAAGGTCAAATAATGAAACGATCCCCTGTCCTGAATTACCCTGGTAAATATCCTGAGTACTGTCATAACGCGGCGCCTGGAAGGCTAAACCTCTTCCTGCTTGTGAGTAAGGTACAGCACCCCAAAGGTCTGTTGCCATTGA
>Ga0247816_10001476_pt1 | contig 11544 bp, 7 predicted proteins | sample UWRJL209509C1_FD_179930 | JGI IMG/M metagenome (GOLD analysis project Ga0247816, IMG submission 179930) | Plant litter microbial communities from Arlington Agricultural Research Station in Wisconsin, United States - UWRJ-L209-509C-1 | ecosystem: Environmental > Terrestrial > Plant litter >...
GTAATAATGGAAATGAGGCAACCCTTGGGACCCAAATGCCCAGAAACTGATCAACCTCAAGCCTGCTTTAGATGACGCGACCTGAATCTCCTCCAACCTCGTAGGGCCAGAGCGGATACGTCAGCTAGGCCGCCCAGACAATCAGGCACCCTCGTCAAGCCAGGCGAGAAGGGCGACCGGTGATAATGGCTTGGCGAAGTAATAACCTTGGCCCTGCTGACACCCCCAACCTCGCAGCAGGTGGTAGTGCAGCTCAGTTTCAACTCCTTCCGCCACGACGGTCAGGCTAAGATTCCGCACTAAGCTGATCAGGCCTCGGATTATGTGCCATTCGTTGTTACCCGGCTGAAGATCAACGAGCAGTGAACGATCGAGCTTGACGCTGCTTGCCGGAATCTCGCGCAGGTAGGCCCAGTTACTGTAACCACTGCCAAAGTCATCAATCCCAATGGCAACGCCGAGATCGCGAAAACGTTGCAACTGGACCCGCACGGCCTGGAAGTCAGTCACTAGGACGCTTTCGGTAAATTCGAGCTCAATGAATCGTGGTGCTACCTTGAAGGCTTGCAGGGTCTCGACCAACTGATCGAACAGACGTCCGTCAGTCAGATCCAGCGCCGAGACGTTTAGGGAGACAGTCATTTCCAAGCCCTTAGCGCGCCACTCTGATAGCTGCTCACAGACGCGCCGCACTACCCAGCTGGTGATGTGGCGAATAGAAGCTGTGGTTTCGGCCAGCGGGATGAATTCAGCAGGGCTAATCTCACCTAGCTTGGGATGCGACCACCGCAGCAGTGCCTCAACAGCAACGCACCGGTTGCTGGCAAGATCGACACGAGGTTGGTAGACCAGCCTGAACTGATCAACGGTGCCAAGTGCCGCTTCGATGTCATTCAGAAGTACGGTGCTGCGACGCAGGCTCGAATCGATCGCGGGATCGTAATCGAGCCATCGCCTCTCGCTTCGGCGCGCGGCATCAGTGATGCTGGACATCAGGCGCAGGATATCCGTCGGCGGGCCAGATTCGCGCTTGAGCGGCAGTACGCAGATCCCTACATCGGAGAAAACGGGGATATCCACACAGTACAGCGGCCTTTCGAACGCATGCACTATGCTGTCGGCCAGGCTGGACAGCGACAGTGTCCGGTGGTTGAGCAATGCGACAAAGCCCAGAGTGCCGGAGCGGTACACACGCGTCTCTGCGGGCAGCAACTTCAAGACCAGCTCTTTGACCGCCAGCATGAAGTTGGTGAAAAACTCGCTGCCAAGCGACTTCGCTAAACTGTCCATCCCCGATGCGGAGAGCGGCTCTATAAGGACAGCGACCCGCTCATGCTGATCAGGTGACTGCAGAATGTCTGCTTCAAAGCGCTGCCGGTTGGGTAAGCCAGTCATCGGGTCGATGTAATGCGAGCGGTGCATGGATTCCAACCGCGCCACCACGACCTGGGCTGCGTTGCGCAGAAGGGTTCGCCCTTGCTCGTCCATCGGCGCGTGCGCTTTATAGTCAAGCACGCAGAGCCTGCCCAGGTTGCGCCCTGAATTGATTGTCAACGGAGCACCTGCGTAATACCGGATGAACGGAGCGCCTATTACCAAGGGGTTGCTCAAGAACCGCGGGTCAGCGACAGGGTCACATATTTCTAACATCCCCCCTTCGTCGAGACTGTGGGCGCAGAAGGATATTTCGCGCGAGGTCCGTTCAGGCTCCATGCCCACACGGGCTTTGAAAACTTGATAGTCGCGCTCGATGATGCTGACCAGCGAAGTAGGCACCTTAAAATAGCTGGAGACCATCGCCACAATGCTGTTTAGCACAGGGTCCGAGCCGCTTTCCAAGTCCGAGGTCAAACGGTCTACGTCGACCAGCCGAGCGCGTTCTTCTTCGGGCGATGAGTTGCACGTGGTCATTTCGGCTACTATTGAGTGATAAGTCGGCTGGAAATGCCAAGATTAGGTGTTGATTCTATGCCTTGAGCTTATCACGGCGCCAAATTCCCACAATTATGGTTAGCCATTGCGCTGATAATCAGAAACTATAGGCCCTGGTTGTGAACCGCTTAAAGCTGAAGGAGCGGTTGCCGATAATTATCTGAGGTGGCGAACCATCGCCGTATCGACTGCCGACAATTCGCACCTCAGCTCTCCGACCTGGCCCCGACGGAGCAACATTTGATCAGTATTCTGTCTCGTGGTCTTGAGTTGGTGCGCCGATTTGCACGTAATCAGCCAAGCCCTCCGGTTAGCTACGCCGGCACCGTCGTAGTGATTGCGCTTTGTGCCGCCGTGCGCGTGCAGCTTCCCTTCACAGCACTACCGTACCTGTTTTTCATACCGGGGCTTATGTTCATCGGTTTCTGTTTCGGCGTTGGCCCATCGGTCATAGGCTGCGTGCTAGCAGTGCTCACCGCACACTATTTCTTCATTGGCGAGATTGGCTTTAATGATGGCTTGACCGCCTGGGTTAGTAGCGCAAGTTTCGCATTCGTGACCTTCGGCATGGCGGTTGTTTGCGCCTTATTCCGAAGAACCTTGAGCGCCCTCTCCGATGTCAACGATCGACTGGAGTATGAGGTCGAGCGTCGTACACTGGAGCGAGATGGTATCTGGAATGTATCCCCTGACCTAATCTGCACGCTGTCCGAGAACGGTGACGTCGTGGCGATGAATCCGGCCTGGCAAACCGAAACCGGACTTTCAGATCTAGAACTCAAGGACGGTGCATTTTTCTGCTTCATCTCCCCCTCCCAACTGTCGGATGCCCTACTCACCCTGGGCAGAGGGGATATCGCAGAGCTCGATACCCAAGGCTCTCGCGCCAATGGCAAACCGCTGCACCTGAACTGGCGAATAGCACGTCGAGAGGGGCTGTACTTCGCGGTCGCGCGGGACGTTACTCAATACAAGGAACGTCAAGAAGCGCTGGAGCAAGTGAGCTCGCAGTTGCAGCAGAGCCAGAAAATGGAAGCAGTTGGCCAGCTAACAGGTGGATTAGCCCATGACTTCAATAACCTGCTGACCGTGATCACGGGCAGCTTGGACATGCTCGACCGACGTATCGCCCAGGGCAAGCAAGAGGACTTACCACTATATGTAGGGCTCGCACGAAATGCTTCTGCCCGAGCAGCCTCTCTGACACATCGGCTGCTGGCCTACGCCCGACATCAGCCTCTGGCGAGCTCAGTAGTCAACCTGGCGTTGCTAGCTCAAGAAATGAGGGAGCTCATCAGCAGGAGCCTCACGCCGCGGATCGAACTGGAGCTATTGGCACCAGAAGAAACTTTGCTGTGCTTATGTGACGCCCACCAATTGGAAAACGCGATATTGAACCTGTGCATCAATGCGCGCGACGCTATGCCTCATGGAGGTCGGCTCCAGATCCAAATCAGCAAGGCCCGCGTTGATACCACGGATGGCGCTACAGCGCTGAACGCTGGGCAATACGCACTTTTCCGGATATCTGACACCGGGACGGGGATGCCACAAAGCGTGCTTGAGCGCGCTTTCGACCCATTCTTCACCACCAAACCCTTGGGCTCTGGAACCGGCCTGGGCCTCTCGATGGTCTATGGCTTTGCCCAGCAATCATCGGGCGAAGCCCGGATCGAATCAGTTATGGGGAAAGGCACTACGGTGAGCCTTTTCCTGCCATTGCACCACAGTCAAGCCACAACTGTTGATGTCAGCGTACCCATCAGTATGGAACACGATTTCCAGGCACATAACGCAAGGGTAATCGTGGTCGACGACGAAGATGCTATTCGTGACCTTATTGGCGAGACGCTGGAAGAAGTCGGCTATCAAGTCACCAAGGCTGGAACCGCTGCACAAGCACTGCGGGAGCTGGAAGCAAAAGCAGAGGCAGCGTTACTGATCACTGACATCGGCCTGCCCGGCAGTATGAGTGGCGATGAATTGGCGGTGATCGCGCTCAAAAAATGCCCTACGCTCAAAGTTCTCTTCATTTCCGGCTTCTTGGAAAATGCTGTCCCGGCGATCGCACTTAAAAGCGGGCAGACCGAACTCCTGCTAAAGCCCTTTGCCCTAAAAGAGCTTAAAGCAATTGTGCAGCGTTTAATCTCTCAACGATGAGCAGGCTCGACACCTCAGGCATACGCCGAGCAATTCGCAACCTTCGTGCCTTGCCCCGCGAAGCCAATGACTGCATCTTTCAAAGTTGGCGAACTACCGCTAGCCAATCACGTTGCTCACATTGCGTTCTGCCGAGCGCTACTCCTTGATCGAATAGCACACAGCCGCATCGACGTAGGATTACGACAACCGTGCAGATGCATCCTGTTGGCGCCAGAAAGCGATGGGGTGATGTGTTTCAGGTAGCCCTGTAAGCGAAGGATGGGCTTCTTGCTTGCAGAGTTTGAGCTTCAGTTCGGAAAGCGTCCGCCTTTGGCCACACTGGTGGGAATGAGTTCGCCGAAATTCTGCACGCTAAAAAACCGAGCGTTCGTTATCCTTCACCAATATCACATGGATTGGGCGCTCCGAATCCCCATGTCTAAGCGCATTGCCAATGAGGTTAGTAAAGACCTGCTCCATCCGTCCAGGATCGTACATCCCCGTAACTAAACTCTACAACACTGAGAAATTTTTGATCGAGGGACACTGGGATGATGAGCGAAGGCTCAACATGATCCCAGGTGGCAAGGCTGGTCTCCGATCCCTTAGGGAACATTCAATACTCAATGACGGAGTAATTGCTACACCGGATGAGCGAGACGGTGTCGTGGATACGTGGCTAACTGGCCATCAAGGGAAAAGCCTTCCTCCCATAACTATCGCCGACAGGTGGCAGGACTAGACTTGGGCCGCCGCCCAGATATGCAGCCGTTCAGATCGCCTTTCAATACTCCAAATCACGGCCATTCGTGACTTAGCCACCAGCCATTGCCCACAAGAGATTGCTAAGAGAACAGGGGCGAGAGTCGACCAAATCTAAAGAATAATCAGCGGGAATACTTATTCGAGAGTGAAGGGGGTTCCATAGGTTTACTGCCGGGCTCATTAGTGCGGCGGGGCACTGGTTCTGGGAGCGAGCCTTCGAAGAGCGACCTCAATAAGAGCAGGACCGCACTGACTGCCTGCAATGCGGGCGACCGCCACCCAGACGGATGCCATCGGCACTCAGACTTGCGCCGGGCTTTTGACTAACAGGTTCGGTCCTTGGGCGTTAAGTATCTAATACCACCCTAAATCGCACTTTTCGTCGGCCCGTACCGCAAAAGAAGAAGCATTGCAGTTGCACTGGCAAGCCCGCAGGCGAGCATCGCGACATGGAACCCATGCTCCATCGCCGGCACGTAAAGCGCCGAGATTGCAGGTGAGCTGCTCGATTCAACGCCGTGAGAAATCACATGGCGTGCGATGTCTGATGTGATATTTGTCCCTTGGTCATGCGCCATGCTCGCGAGCCTGCAAGCAGCCTCTCTGCTCAAGAGTGCGCCAAGAAAAGCCACACCAATCGTCATGCCCATCTGGCGCAATGCGTTCATTGTGGCCGAAGCCGCACCGGCGTGGTCAATCGGCGCGCCAGCCATGACGGCCATGCTCGTAGACGGGACGGCAAGCCCTGCGCCCAGGCCCAGCACACCGAAGAGTGTGCCAACGATCCAATAGGGGGTATGTGCGGTGAATACAACCATTGCGGACATCGCCAGTGCGGTGAGGCCATAGCCTGCCACCAGAAGCCAGCGCACGGGGATCATCGCACTCAGGCGTCCATACAGGATGGATACGCAGCCGGTGATCACGAACTGCGGCATCATGCGCCAACCGGTTTCAACCGCAGACCAGCCTTGAATCGTCTGTAGATAGATCGAGAAAAAGAACAGGCTGCTGTAATACGAGAAGCCAAGCGCAAAAGACGCGTAGTTCACGATGGCGAATGAGCGGTGGCGAAACAGTGCCAGTGGCAGCAACGGTCGTTTTGCGCGCATTTCCACCACTAGGAACAGAACAAACCCCAGCAGCGAAAGCGGTAGCGCAATCAGTGCTGCGATCCCGTTCAATCCCTGCTCGCCAACCGCTATCAGCCCGTAGGTCAACGTGGCAAGGCAAAAAACGCTGAGTACCTGGCCGGCCAGGTCCAGGGCCGTGTGATCGGGATACTTGCGCTCCCTGATGCCCCAGACGCCTAACCCGATGGCCACCATTCCGAGTGGCAGGTTGATCAGGAAAATACTCTGCCATCCCAGGCTGTGGAGCATCAGGCCGCCCAGCAACGGCCCCAGGATAAGCGCCAATGCGCTGAATGCCGACCAGCCACCGATCACGTGGGCGCGCTCCTTGGGGTCGGGAAACGCATGGCTCAGGATTGGCATCGCGCCCGGGATCAATAGCGCGCCAGCAATCCCTTGCACCGCTCGACCCAAGAGCAGCAGATCCAGTGATGCAGCCACGGCACAGAGCGCAGAGCCGACGGTAAACAGCACCACACCCGTCAGCCAGGCCCGCTTGTGCCCGTAGCGATCCGCGATCGGGCCAGATGACAGCATGAAAGCCGACAAGCAGATGGTATAGGCATTGATGACCCATTGCAGGCCCGCAATATCGGTCTGCAGCGCCTGTTGCAGGGTCGGCAGCGCGACATTCACGATGCTGATGTCGAGCGTGGCGAGGAATGTGCCCAGGTAGGCTGCGCCCAGGGCCGCGAGGCGGGGGAAGCTGCGGCTGGAGGCTTGGTGGGGTGAGGTACAGCGCTCAATGCTCATGCCTCATGATATTAATTGACTGACCGTCGGTCAATGGATTGGCCGGTATTTTGGGTGCCTCTGGAGGATCTGTCCTTTAAACTGATTCTATTTGCCGAAATTTGCGAACGAGCCGATGAAAGTTAAAGCCCCCGCCAAAGCGTTGCCGGCCAAGATGGCTGGCCGCCCCAGGACCAAGCCAGCCGAGGTACGTCTTGACGAGTTGATGGCCGCGGCCGAGACGCTGTTCCTTGCACAAGGGGTCGAGGCCACCACGATCAACGAAATCGTCGAGGCCGCACAGGTTGCCAAGGGCACGTTCTACCACTACTTCGCATCCAAGAACGAAATGCTCGATGCGCTTGGCAGGCGCTACACAGAACACTTCATGCTTAGCCTGGAGAAGGCCATGGCGCATTGCGCGCCGGATGACTGGGCTGAACGGCTTCGCGTGTGGATTCACGCCAATGTCGAAACCTACGTGGCAACTTTTCGCACGCACGATATCGTCTACACCAATCACCACCATCACGATCGAGCCAACCAGGCGAAAAACGCCATCCTCGATCAACTGCTGGAGATCATCGACGGAGGCAAGGCGGCCGGTGTATGGGCGCCGGAACAACCCCGGGTCGTGGCATTGCTGATCTACTCAGGTGTGCATGGCGCGACCGATGACATCATCGCCACCCAGGCGAAGGATTGCGCCCCCTTTGCACAATCGGTAGCGCAGGCTTGCCTGCGCATGTTGTCGCCCGCCGTCACCGCCCATTGATTTCACCGCGCCCGGTGGCGTGAGTAGCCCGGCTGGGGCGTTTTCAGCCCCAGGTGCTCCCGGAGCGTGGTGCCGCTGTAGTGTTGCCTGAGCAGCTTGCGCCGTTGCAACTCGGGAACCACCTGCTCAACGAACGCGGTAGCACCCCCTGGCAGGTGGGAGAACATGACGTTAAAGCCATCCGCTGCGCCATTGTCCAGCCACAGCTGCATCTGGTCCGCGACCATCGCTGCGGTGCCGACCATCTCCAGGCCTTGGTAGCCGCACACGCGCCGAGCCAGGGCAAGGATGCTCAACTGCTCTTGCCGTGCCAGTTCGACCAGCCTGTCCCGGCCACTCTTGCTGGCGTTGCTCGCAGGCATTTGCGGTAGCGGGCCGTTCCTGTCGTAGTCGGCGATGTTGTGCCCCAACGCAATCGACAGCGTCGCCAGGCTGCTTTGGTCGTCGACCAGGTCGTCCAGCAGCTGTCTTTTCTCCTGCGCCTGCGCGATGCTGTCCCCGAGCACCACAAAAACCGCAGGGATGATCTTCAAGTCCGCCGTACGCTTGGCTGCAGCAGCTCTGGATTGCATGTCTGCGTAGAAGTGTTGCGCCGAGGGCAGGTCGGTCTGGTAGGTGAAGACCACTTCTGCCGTTTGAGCGGCGATCGCTCGCCCTGCCTCGGATGCCCCGGCCTGCACGATGACCGGGCGAGCCTGGATGGGCCGGGCAACGTTGAGTGGGCCACGGACCGAGAAGCTGGCGCCCTGATGGTCGAGTACGTGCAACTTCTGCGGGTCGAAGTAGAGACCGCTTTGTGCATCCCGGCAAAAGGCATCTTCATCCCAGCTTTCCCATAGCCCATCCATCACGTCGCAGAATTCCCGTGCCCGCAGGTACCGGTCGGCATGAGCCATGTGTGGGTCCTTGCCGAAATTGGCGGCCTCGTTCGGATTGCTTGAGGTCACCAGGTTCCAGCCGCATCGCCCTGCGCTGATCAGGTCAAGCGAAGCCAGCCGGCGCGCCAGCATGTACGGCTCGTTGTAGGTGGTGCTGGCCGTTGCTATCAAGCCGATATGCCGGGTTACCGCCGCCAGCGCGGGAAGCAGGGTCAGCGGGTCGAGTGTGGTAACGCTGTGACTGCGCATCAGTGATTCGACAGGTGCGTCCCGCAGGGCCAGCGAGTCGGGCAGGAACAGGCCGTCGAAGCAACCTTGCTCCAGGGTTTGCGCGAACCCTTTCATGTGCTCAAAGCTCGACTGGAAGCCAGGTTGTGCACCGGGGTAGCGCCAGGCGCCGGCATGCACGCTTGGCATCGCAAGCAGGATGAGTTGGCGTTGCGACTCAGTCATCAGGTAGCCCTCTGTTCAGCGATTGTCGTGTCGAGCGGTCCACCACTAGAAAGGGTTGCCCCTGCGAGCAGCGCTCCAGTCGCGCCTGCACGCCATACACCGTCTTGAGTAGGGCGGGGGTCAATATCTCGAGCGGTGGGCCGCTCGCATACACCTTTGCTTCGTGGATCACCACCACATGGTCGGTAAAGCGCAGCGCATGGTTGATGTCATGGATGGCCATCACCACACACATAGATCGCTCCAGTGCCAGCCGGCGCAGCAGGTCAAGCACCTCGAACTGGTTCTGCAGGTCCAGGGCGCTGGTGGGCTCATCCAGCAACAGCACGCGAGGCTGGCGTATCAGTGCCTGGGCAATGGATACCAGCTGGCGTTGCCCTCCACTGAGCGCCGCTAGTTCTCTGTCTGCCAGCGCATTGATCTCCAGGGTTTGCAGCATGCGGGTGACAGCGTCCATCTCCTGGCTCTCGACCGACCAGCCACTGCCTTGTTTACTGGCCAGCAGTACCGCTTCGAACACCCTCAGCGAGGAGCCTGCCGAAATGTCCTGTGGCACGTGGGCAGGCCGGTTGCGGTGATGTACAGGCCAGGATTCGACGGCTTTTGCGGCTATTTCCACCGTCCCTCCACCCTGCAGTTCGCCGGCAATTCGGCGCAGCAACGTAGACTTGCCTGCGGCGTTGGACCCCAGCAACGCCGTGACGCTGCCCGTACGCAACGGGCCGAAGTTGACACCCTGCAGCACCTTGCGCGCACCGAACGCGGCCGATACATCGCGAACATTGAGTAAATCAGTCACCGTTGTCGGGCCCGTAGAATCAGCGTGAAAAACAGCGGTACGCCGACCAATGAGGTGACGATACCAATGGGAAGGGTTTGTCCCGCCACCAGAGACTTGCTCAGGACCGAGGCGGCAGACAGCATCAATGCACCGCACAGCGCGCTGGCCGGCAGCAGGAAGCGTTGGTCTTCGCCGACCAGCATGCGCGCGATATGGGGGGCCACCAGGCCAACGAAGCCGATGGTGCCGACGAACGAAACACAGACCGAGGCCAGCAGGCTGGCGAGCAGGATGCCGCGCAGCCGCAGGCGGGCCACGGGAACACCCAGGCTGGTGGCGCGGGCTTCACCCAGGCGCAGGGCGGTCAATGCCCAGGCCTGGCGAGCGAACGCCACAGACACGGCCACTAGAACGACGCTCATGATGCCCAGCTTGAGCCAATTGCTTCGCGAAAGGCTGCCCATGGTCCAGAACACCACGGCCGACAGCGCCTGATCGGGTGCCACGTACTGCAGGGCTTCCAGCAGCGCGGTGAACGTGAACACCAGGGTCGTACCCAGCAGCACAATCATCTCGGTGGTGATACCGCGCTTGCGGCTCAAATGGTGGATGAACAGCGCGGTGGCCATCGAGACCAGAAACGCATTGACCGGGATCGCGAAGGCAACTGCCGATGTCGGAAGCACGCTGACGCCCAGGATCAACCCAAGCGCCGCGCCGAAACTGGCTGCCGCCGACAGGCCCAGGGTAAAGGGGCTTGCCAGGGGATTGCCGAGCACGGTCTGCATCTGCACGCCTGCCAGCGATAGGCTGGCGCCGACCACAAGGGCTGTCAGTGCTACCGGTAGCCGGATTTCCCACACAATCACGCGAATCGACAAGGCCGCATCGTTGTCCCACAACGCGTGCAGTATCTGCAGCACACTGTAGCGTGCCTGGCCTATCGAAAGATCGAGCAGGAAACACATCACCGTCAGTACAGCGATACCGACCAGCAGGGTCAGGCGCCGCCTGGCCAGGCGGTGATAGATAAGGCGGCCCTCTGCGAGTGACGCGGTCGGTGAGCGGGTTATCGATTCAGTCATGCATAGGCTCCATCCAGGCTGAGCCAATAGCCAGGCTGATAGGGAACGGGAAGGAAACGCGCATGCAACTCGCGAAAGGTTGCATCCGGGTCGAGTGAGGCGAACAGCTCGGGGTGCAGCCACTTGGCGACCTGCTGCAATGCGATGAAGTAATAGGGGTTGTCGTAGAACGGGTGCCAGATGGCATGGACCTGCCGGGCCTTGATCGCCCGCAGTGTTCGATAGGCGGGCCGACGCATCAGGCGGCCCAGGCGGGCCTGCCCCTCTGCAGGGTCTGCACCGGGCCCCAGGTTGACCCAGTCGCCGGCGGGCGAGTAAAGGGACCAGTTGGCACCCGTGACAATCACCACGTCGGGGTCCGACGCAATCACTTGTTCGGGGTGCAAGGTGCCAAACGTGCCATGAAGAAAAGAGCTGCCCAGGTTGTCGCCACCAGCGGCTGCCACCAGTTCTCCAAAGTTGCCGTCTCCGTAGGTGAGGCAGCAATCTTCGTACAGGCCTGCCGCGCGTTCGATCATCACGCTCGGCCTGGAGCGCACCGACTCCAATGGCTGCGTTACCCGTTCGATCTGCTGCTGTCGGAAGGCCAGGAACGCCGCTGCGCGGTCAGGCCGCCCCAGCAGTGCCCCGAGTATTTCGATACTGCGAGTGGTGTTGCCGAACATCCGGGTTCGGAAGTCGACAAACACAACGGGAATCCCCACTTGCGCCAGTCGCGCCATCAAGCCAGAGGACTCGGCTGCGGGCTTGGAGCTCAGGTTCATCACGACAACGTCAGGCTCCAGCGAGATTGCCAGCTCGCTGCCGATCGAATCCAGCGTGGTACTGGGAAAGGACGGGATACGGGAAATTTCCGGAAACCTGCGCA
>Ga0247816_10001477_pt1 | contig 11543 bp, 9 predicted proteins | sample UWRJL209509C1_FD_179930 | JGI IMG/M metagenome (GOLD analysis project Ga0247816, IMG submission 179930) | Plant litter microbial communities from Arlington Agricultural Research Station in Wisconsin, United States - UWRJ-L209-509C-1 | ecosystem: Environmental > Terrestrial > Plant litter >...
ACCGGTGGATTGCGTCTCGGTGATCGCCAATGGCGTGGCCTACCAGCACTGCGGGCCGACCTGGTACCAGCCGCAATACGTCGGCAGTTCCGTGCAATACATCGTGGTTGCCGCGCCCTGGTGACCCACCGCTTCAAGGACGATTGTGATGACAGCGCTCAACGATTTAACCGCTCTGCAAGCCAGCATCGCCGAGAGTGTGCTGGGCCAGGACCAGGTGATCCGGCAAATTCTCCTTGGCCTTTTGGCCAACGGTCATTTGCTGTTGGAAAGCCTGCCGGGGCTGGCCAAGACCCGCACGGTCAAAGCCCTGGCCCGGCACCTGGACGCGAAGATGAGCCGAATCCAGTTCACCCCCGACCTGCTGCCTTCGGACATCACCGGCGCCGAGGTGCTGCATCAGGTGGATGGCCAAAACCAGATCCGCTTCCAGCCCGGCCCATTGTTCGGCAACTTGATCCTCGCCGACGAAATCAACCGCGCCCCGGCCAAGGTCCAGGCGGCGTTGCTCGAAGCCATGGAAGAACGGCAGATCACCGTGGCCGGCGCCAGCCACCCGCTGCCCGAGCTGTTTATCGTGGTCGCCACCCAGAACCCGATAGAACAGGAAGGCACCTACCCGCTGCCGGAAGCGCAGATGGACCGTTTCCTGATGAAAGTGCTGCTGGACTATCCCAGCGCCGAGAATGAAAGCCAGGTGCTGCGCCTGCTGCGCGAAGAAGAACAAGCCACCGCAACACACCCCGTTCAGGGCTTCACCCTCGCGCCGCAAGTGATCTTCGCCGCCCGCAAGGAAGTCAGCGCGATCCAGGTATCGCCGGCCATCGACCGCTACCTGATCGACCTGATCAACGCCACCCGCCACCCCGGCGACTACGACCCGGACCTCGCACGCTGGATCAGCCTCGGCGCCAGCCCCCGTGGCGGCATCGGCCTGGACCGCGCCGCCCGCGCCGATGCCTGGTTGCAAGGGCAGGCCTTTGTCACGCCGGACAACGTGCAGGCCGTGGTTCACCCAGTGCTGCGGCATCGCTTGCAATTGAGCTACGACGCGGTGGCCGATGGCGTCACGGCTGACCAGGTGCTGGACCGCCTGCTGGAAAAAGTGGCGATCCCGGCATGAACGCCGACGGTTTGGTCTACGTGTCCCTCGGGCAACTGATGGCCCTGCAATTCCAGGCCCGTGGCCTGAGTTTTGTCGCGCGCCAGCCCCAGGGCAGCATCCTCGCGGGTAACCATGCCTCGCGCCTGCGCGGGCGCGGCTTGAACTTCGACGAGCTGCGCCGCTATCAGCCTGGCGATGACCTGCGTCACCTGGACTGGCGCGCCTCGTTGCGCACCGGCAAACCGGTGGTGCGCACCTTTACCGAAGAGCGCGACCGCCCCGCACTGATCGTGGTGGACCAGCGCATGTCGATGTTTTTCGGTTCGGTGCGCAGCTTCAAATCCGCTGTCGCGGCTGAGCTGGGCGCGATTGCGGCGTGGATGGTGTTCAACGCCGGCGACCGGGTTGGCGGCCTGCTGTTCAACGATGAACGCATCGACAGCGTCGCGCCGTTGCGCAGCCGCAAGCGGGTCGAGACCTTGTGCAGCCGCATCGTCGAACAGAACGTCGCACTGAGCGCGAGCAACCCGGACCATGAGGCCGACGGCCAGTTGGATAAGGTGCTGCAACAATGCCTGGCGCTCGCCGGGCATGACCATTTGATCTGCATCATCAGTGACTTCGCCGGTGCAGGGCCGCGCACGCTTCAATTAATGCGGCAACTGTCGGCCCACAACGATGTGATCGCCTTGCAAGTCTATGACCCGCTGGCGCTGAACGTGCCGGACAGCGGGCACCTGATGGTTACCCAAGGCCAGTTGCAAGTGGAGTTGGCCGTGCACAAGCGCCAGGTACGCCAGCCGTTGGGCGACTTTCTTGGCGGGCGCCTCAAGGATGTCGCCAACCTGCTGCGGCGCAGCCAAGTGCCGTTATTGATGATCAGCACCGCGCTGCCGGCCCTGGATCAATTGCGCGACGAACTGGGCAGACGCAACGGAGCCCGGCGTTGAACCCCAACGTGCCGAGCATCGAACAACTCAAGGAGTTGGGCTTGCCCGTGCCGGTCAGTTACTGGCCACAGACCTGGGGTTGGTGGGCGTTGCTGGCGTTGTTACTGGTGGGATTTGCCGCGTGGGCGTTCCGCGCCTGGCTGCGTTGGCGCCGCAATGCCTATCGGCGCGAAGCCCTGGCGCGCCTGAATGCCCTTGAAGATTTACGCGAGCTGCCGGAATTGCTCAAGCGCGTAGCCCTGTCGATGCCGCTGCCGGCTGAAGAACACCAGCGCGTCCCGAACTTGCACGGCGCCGACTGGCAGGCCTTTTTGCTGCGTCATGGCGGGGACACGTTACCGGAGGATTTCAGTCGTCAATTGGCCGACCTGGCCTACGCCGAGCCCTCGTCACTGTCCCCACAGCAGCGCGCGCAGTTGTTGGCCCAGTGCAAAGCCTGGGTGGAGCATCACCATGTGGCAGCTTGATTACCCCTGGTTGTTGCTCCTGCTGCCATTGCCGTGGCTGGCCTACCGCTACCTGCCCGAATACCGCGAAGCCCGAAGCGCGGTGCGCGTGCCGTTTTTTGCCAGCCTCAGCCGCGCCGTGGGTCAGACACCCGCAGCCAGCGGCATCCGCACCAATCGCCTGCAACTGCTGCTCAACCTGCTGGTGTGGGCGCTGTTGGTGCTGGCCATAACGCGCCCCGTATGGATCGAAAAACCTATCGAACGCCAGCAACCGGTGCGCGATTTGATGTTGGCCATCGACATCTCGCAATCCATGGAAACCCAGGATTTTACCGACGCCAGCGGCCAGAAAATCGACCGCTTGGCGGCGGTCAAAGAGGTGGTTCACGGCTTTATCCAGCGGCGCACCGACGACCGCATCGGCCTGATTCTGTTCGGCAGCGGCGCCTACCCCCAGGCCCCGCTGACCCTCGACCACGCCAGCCTTTCGTTGCTGCTGGACGACAGCGGCATCGGCATGGCCGGCCCCAACACCGCGATTGGCGACGCTATCGGCCTGAGCCTGAAACTGCTGGACCAGGCCCATGAGCAAGAGAAAGTCTTGATTCTGCTCACCGACGGCAACGACACCAGCAGCGCGATCACCCCCGATCACGCGGCGTCGATGGCGGCCGCCAAAGGCGTGGTGATCCACACCATCGGCATCGGCGATCCGAGTGCCGAGGGCGAAGCCAAGGTCAATCTGAGCGCCCTGCAACAGATCGCCAAAACCACGGGCGGGCGTTATTTGCGCGCAGAGAACCGCAACACCCTGGACCAGGTCTACGCCACCCTCGACCAGATCACCCCGCATCAGGTCAAGACCCTGAGCCACCTGCCCAAGCGCGACCTGTTCTGGATGCCGCTGGCGGCGGCCATTGGTTTGCTGGCTCTGTATCACCTGATCGCCGCGCTATGGCCACACCTCAGGCTTCGTCACAAGGAGGTCAGCAATGGAATTCAACCTGAATGACTTCCACTTCCTGCGCCCGGCCTGGCTGTTGTTGGCGCTGATCGGCCTGCTGTTGCCCGTGCTGTGGCGCCGTAGCCGCGACCTGCAACGGCGCCTGCGGGGCAATATCGCGCCGCACCTGTTGCCGCACCTGCTGCTGACCCCGACTGACCCACATCGCGTGCGCCCGGTGCATCTGGTGAGCGCGTTGCTGGTGCTCGGCGCTATTGCCGCTGCCGGGCCGACGTGGGAGCAGGACCGCCCCGATTTTCTGGAAAACCGCGCACCGCTGATTATCGCGCTGGACCTGTCGCCTTCCATGGACACCGCCGACGTGCCGCCTACGCGCCTGGAGGCGGCCAAGCACAAGCTGCAAGACCTGGTGCAACGTCGCCAGGGCGCACGCACGGCGTTGATCGTCTACGCCGGCAGCGCCCATCTGGTATTGCCGCCGACGGATGACCGGGCGCTGCTGGACAGTTTTATCCAGGCCCTGGCCACCAACCTGATCACCAAACCCGGTCGGGATGTCGCCGGAGTAATCGACCAGGCCAAGCGCTTGCTGACGGCGCAAAAGGCGCCCGGCACTCTGCTGTTGATCAGCGACGGCGCCGACGTAGCGCAACTGCCGCAGCTCAAACAGCACCTGGCAGACAGCGAGTTGCAAGTGCTGGTGCTGGCGGTCGGGGTGCGCTTCGATGCTGCCACCTTGAAGCAGCTGGCCGCCGCCACCGACGCGCCGCTGGGCAGCCTGACCCTCAACGATGACGACCTGGATTGGGTCGAACTGCACGCCCAGCAGCATTTCCAGAACGCCGACGAGCAACAGCGCAAGCTGCAATGGAAAGATGCCGGCTATTGGCTGTGCTGGCCGTTGCTGCTGTTGGGGTTTTTCAGCGTGCGCCGGGGCTGGAGCCTGAACTGGATGGCGGTGTTGCTGCTGGGGATTTTCCTGCAACCGGCCCCGGCCCAGGCCAACGCGCTGACCGACGCATTCTTCACCCCGGACCAACAAGGCCGCTGGGCCTTCGAACACCATCATTACCCCGCCGCTGCCGCTCTGTTCGTCGACCCTTACTGGAAAGGCGTCGCTGCCTACAACGCCGCTGATTACGACCTGGCTTTGGCAACGTTCACCCAACTGAACACGCCCCAGGCGGCCTTCTACCAAGGTAATATCCACGTGCGCCAGTTCAAATTCGACGACGCCATCGCCGCCTATCAACAAGCGTTGGCGTTGCAACCGCAGTTCCCCGAAGCCAGTGCCAACCTGGCCCTGGCCCTGGCGCTGAAAAAAGACACCGAAAACGCCTCGGACAACGCCCCCGAGGTCAAGCCCGATGCGCTCAAGTTCGACAAGGCGGCCGGCAAGGGCAAAAGCAAACCGATCCAGACTGAGCAGGCCAGTAGCGATGCGCTGTGGTTGCAGAACCTGACCACCTCGCCCGCGAACTTTTTGCGGCGCAAGTTCAGCCTTCAGGACCAGGGAGCGCAGCCATGAACAAGCTCTGCTGGTGGCTGTTGATGCTCGCCAGCCCGGTATGGGCCGCCGAACCGCAACTCAAGGTCGAGGCGCAACTGGTGCCCGGTAATAACGTGGTGGTGGGCGAGCAACTGCAACTGCAGGTCGATGTGCTGACCGACACCTGGTTCACCGCCGCCGCCAGCCTGCCGCCGCTGCAACTGCCCGGTGCGCGGGTACAGGCCCCGGACGGCGAGTCCGAGCACCTGAATCTAGTGATTGATGGCAAGACCTTCTACGGCATGCGTTACCGCTACCGCATCACCCCGACGGTGGCCCAGACCTTCAATGTGCCGGCCCTGACCATCCAGGCGCAACCCGGCCAGGCCAGCGCGCCGTTGAGCGCCCAAAGCGCCGCGATGACGTTCCAGGCTACCCAGCCGCCTGGCTTTGCCCCCGGTGAAAACGTGTTGGTGGCCGAAGGGCTGCGCCTGACTCAGACGGTCACGACCACACCGCTCAAGGTCGGCGACACCCTGACCCGCACGCTGACCCTGCAAGCCGACAACACGCCCGGCTTGTCCTTGCCGCCCCCGGAGCAGGCCGATGTGCAAGGCCTGCGCCGTTACCCGCAGTCGCCGGTAATCAGCAACCTGGACGACGGGCGCGGCAACATCAGCGGCGGCCAAAGAATTGACCGACTGGTGTACCGCGTCGAGCAAAGCGGCCATTACCAACTGCCGGCCATCAGCGTGAAATGGTGGGACAGCCGCAACCACCAACTGCAAGTGGCTCATCTGCCCGCAGTCGGCGTCGAGGCCCAAGCGGCCAGCGCTTACACGCCGACGTTTTCCATCGCTGAAGATCTCAAGCAACTTGGCCAGCACAGCCGCTGGCAGCTGTCACGGCACGCCCTGGCCTGGGGCGCAGCCCTGGTGGTGCTGGTGTTCGCCGCTTACCTGGCGCACTGGCTTTGGCCACGCATACCACCGCTGTGGCTACGTGGCTGGGCGGCATTGCGTTGGCTGTGCCGTCAACTACGCTTGCTACCACTGAACCCTCGTCGCGAAAAGGATTTCCCATGACGTCTCTCTCTCGTGCCCTCCCCCTTTTATTGCTATTGGCGCTGCCTTCCCTAGCCTTGGCCAACGATCCGTTGCCCTCCTGGAACGAAGGCCCGAGCAAGAAACAGATCATCGAATTCGTCCAGGCGGTGACCGTTGAAGGCTCCAGGGACTATGTGAAGCCCGCTGAACGCATCGCCGTGTTCGATAACGACGGCACGCTGTGGACCGAGCAACCGGCCTACTTCGAGGTGCTGTTTGCTTTCGACGAGATCAAACGCCTGGCCCCGCAGCATCCGGAATGGAAAACCACCCAGCCATTCAAGGCGGTGCTGGAGAACGACCACCAGGCCCTGGCCCAAAGCGGTATGGACGGCCTGCTGAAAATCATCGGTGCGACCCACACCGGGATCAGCACGGATGCCTTTATCGACAACGCAAAAACCTGGCTTTCCCGGGCCCGTCACCCGAAAACCGGCAAGCCCTACACCGAGATGATCTACCAGCCCATGCTGGAAATGCTCGACTACCTGCGCAGCCAGGACTTCAAGACCTACATCGTCTCGGGCGGCGACACCGCGTTTATGCGCGCCTTCGCCGACGTGGTGTACGGCGTGCCGCCCGAGCAAGTGATTGGCTCCAGCTTCGTCACCCAATTCCAGATCAAGGACGGTACGCCGCAGATCCTGCGCACCGCCAAGCTGGCCCATAACGACGATGGCCCGGGCAAGCCTGAAAGCATCGACGCAATCATTGGCCGCCGCCCGATCCTGGCGTTCGGCAACTCCGATGGCGACCTGCAAATGCTGCAGTGGACCGCCGCAGGTCAAGGCAAGCGCTTCATGGGCCTGGTGCACCACACCGACGCCAAGCGCGAGTGGGCCTATGACCGCAATTCTCAGGTTGGGCGCCTGGACAAGGCCCTCGACCAGGCAAAGACACAGGGCTGGACCGTGGTGGACATGGCGAGCGAATGGCGCCGCATCTACCCCTTCGAGCCGGCTGTGCAACCGCAGGTGCAATAAGAGAAGACGTCGCGATGGACTGTAATAAACGTTGGTCGCAGGCACTGCGACTCAAGCCGAGAAAGGAGCAAGTCACATGACTCGCATACGCAAATGGCTGCCGAAACTCGCCCTGGTGGCGGTTTCGGTGATGGGGGTCGCGGCAGTCGCCTCGGCCGCCGACAAGCCGAATATCCTGGTGATATTCGGCGATGACATCGGGCAAACCAATATCAGCGCCTATTCCATGGGCGTGGTGGGTTACAAGACTCCAAACATCGACCGCATCGCCAAAGAAGGCATGATGTTTACCGACTACTACGCGGAGAACAGTTGTACCGCCGGGCGCTCATCCTTCATTACCGGCCAGACGCCGTTGCGAACAGGCTTGTCCAAGGTCGGTGCACCCGGCGCCTCCGTCGGCTTGCAAAAGCGCGACATCACCATTGCCCAGGCACTCAAGTCCCTTGGGTATTCCACTGGCCAGTTCGGCAAGAATCACCTCGGCGACAAAGACGAGTACTTGCCCACCAACCACGGCTTCGATGAGTTCTTCGGCAACCTCTACCATCTCAATGCCGAAGAAGAGCCCGAACGGCCTTACTGGCCCAAGGACGATGCCGAATTCGTCAAGGCCAACTCCCCGCGTGGTGTGATCCACAGCTTCGCCGACGGCAAGATCGAAGACACCGGCGCCTTGACCACCAAGCGCATGGAAACCATCGACGACGAAACCACCGCCGCCGCCCAGGCGTTCATCAAGAAACAGGCGGAGGCCAACAAACCGTTCTTTGTCTGGATGAACACCACCCGCATGCACCTGTTCACACACGTGCGCGAGTCGATGAAGGGCCAGAGCGGCATGCCCGGCAACGAGTACGCCGACGGGATGCTGGAGCATGACGGTGATGTCGGCAAACTGCTGCAAACCCTCGATGACCTGAAAATCGCCGACAACACCATCGTGGTCTATACCACCGACAACGGGCCGAATCAGTTCTCGTGGCCGGACGCGGCGACCACACCGTTCCGTAACGAGAAAAACTCCAACTGGGAGGGCGCCTATCGCGTACCGGCGATGATTCGCTGGCCAGGCAAGATCAAGCAAGGGGAAGTCTCCAACGAAATGTTCTCGGGCATGGACTGGTTCCCAACCCTGCTGGCTGCCGCGGGCGATACCGAGGTCAAGGACAAGTTGCTCAAAGGCTGGGCGCCCACGACGGGCGGGACCAACTTCAAGGTGCACCTGGATGGTTTTAACCAGTTGCCCTACCTGACCGGCCAGCAGCCCAAGGGGGCGCGTAACGAGTTCTACTATTTCAACGATGACGGCGTGCTGGTGTCGATGCGCTTCGACAACTGGAAAGCGGTGTTTTGCGAGCAGCGTGCACCAGGCGGCTTCAAGGTCTGGAGTGAGCCATTCGTGTGTCTGAGGGTACCGAAGATCCTCAACTTGCGTATGGACCCGTATGAGCGCGCCGACGTGGTGTCTGACCAGTACTACGACTGGACCACAAAAAATGTCTACCTGGTGGCCGTTGCGGTGACCAAATCGGCGAAGTTCCTCGAAACCTTTATCGATTACCCACCGAGCCAAAAACCGGCCAGCTTCAGCGTTGACCAGATCCGCGCAGCGGTGGATGCGAAGATCGAAGAGAAGATGAAGGCTGCTCCGGTTCAATAGTCAGTGGGTACCGCTCATCATCAGGTGAACGGCTTTTTTATGTAGGAGCGAGCTTGCTCGCGAAAAACCTGAGGGCGCCGCGTTCATTCAGAACGAAAGCGCTGTCATTGCGTTTTTCGCGAGCAAGCTCGCGCCTACAGGGGGCTCTACGCAATGTCTTCACGCGCCACCAGCAAACCCGTCGCACTGCCTGCCCCTTCGACCATCCTGATCCCCGCCCTGCTGCTGTTCATCTCCGGCGGCGCGGCGCTGGTGTATCAGGTGCTGTGGATCAAGCAACTGTCGCTGGTCGTCGGCGTGGAGGTGTACGCCATCACCACCGGCATCAGTGCATTTTTCGCAGGGCTCGCCCTGGGTGGATTGCTGTTCGGGCGCTGGGCCGATCGCCTCGCGCGGCCGCTGCTGCTTTACGCAATCCTGGAAATTTTTGTCGCTGTGCTGGGGGTCAGCGCCACGCTGGCCTTGAGCATGGCGGCCGGCCCGTTTGCCTGGCTGGAACAGCACATTGGCCTGCTGGCCTGGGTTATGCCGTTCCTGCTGGTGGGCCTGCCCGCGCTGTTGATGGGAGGCACGCTGCCGGTGCTGGTGCGCTCGCTGAACATCGACTCCAAGGCCCTGAGCCAGGCCGGTGGCAGGCTTTACGCCGCCAACACGGCCGGGGCGATTGCCGGCACTTTGCTCACCGCCTTCGTGCTGATCGCCACCTTTGGCGTGCGCGGCAGTGCCCTGGTGGCGGCGATGCTGAACTTGTTGGCTGCGGTCGGCGCGCTGCTTTACGTGCGGCGTCACACGCCGGCCACCATTACCCATTCGCGTAGCGCCCAACCGGCGCGCCTGGCCCTGGTGCTGTACGCCATCGCGGGCGGCGTTGCGCTGGGTTACGAGGTGGTGTGGTCGCAGTCCATCGTGCAGTTCATGAGCACCCGTACCTATGCCTTTGCAGTGGTACTGGCGACTTACCTGACCGGGCTGTTTATCGGCAGCCAACTGATGGCCCGTCGGGTTGAGCGCATTCGTGATCCGTGGGGGGTGTTCGGCCTGCTGATCGCCGGAGCCGGGCTGGTGGCCTTGCTGGAAATCGCCCTGCTGGGCCGCTGGCTGGTGCTGCTGCAAACCCAGGCGGAAGGCCTGGTGTTGAGCCTGGGCGGCGCCGAGCTGCCGGGCATGAGCGCACGATTTGCCGTGGCGGCGCTGTGCATCGTGTTTGTGCCGACGCTGTTGCTAGGCGCGGCATTTCCCTTGGCCTTGCGCCTCAGCGTCGGCAGTGACCACGTGGGGCGCGATGTAGGTGCCGTGGTGGCGTTCAACACCCTGGGCGGGATTGTCGGGGTGATGCTGTGTGGCTTTGTGTTGATTCCATGGTTGGGGTTGGTGCGCACCCTCGGCTTGCTGGCGGTGACTGCCGGTGCTGTCGGCTACATGGCGGTGCGTCGTGGCCATGGGGTGAAGAAAGGTCGACGCCAGGCGGTGGTGGCACTCGGTTTACTGTCGTTGGCGGTGGCGTTGCTGACCCCGGTGGATCGCCTGGCCAAGTTGCTGCCCGGTGCGCGCAATGCCAGCCTGGCGTTTTACCAGGAAGGCCGCGGTGCCACGGTCGCCGTGGTGACCCAGGGCCAAGGCGCGCGGACTTTCCAGCGCCTGTATATCCAGGGTGTATCGAACACCGGCGATGCCATGCCGTCGCTGCGCTACATGCGGATTCAGGCGTTGCTGCCGCTGCTGATCCACAACGGTGAACCACGTTCGGCACTGGTGATTGGCTTTGGCACCGGGATTACTGCCGGGGCGTTGCTGCGTTATCCGGGGCTGGAGCATCGGGTAGTCGCCGAGTTGCTGCCGTCGGTCGTCGAGGCGGCGCCGCTGTTCAAGGGCAACTTCAACGCAGCCAGCGATCCGAAGGTCGACGTGCGCCTGCGCGATGGTCGCCAGGAGTTGCTGCGCAACCCGCAGGCGTATGACCTGATCACCCTGGAACCGCCACCGCCCTCCGCCGCCGGCGTGGTTAATCTGTATTCGCGGGACTTCTACCAATTGGCAGCCCGGCGTCTTGAAAAAAACGGCCTGCTGGCCCAGTGGCTGCCATTGCCGACGCAAAACATTGAGGACTCGCAATCGCTGGTGCGCAGCTTCCTTGATGTATTCCCCTACGCCACGCTGTGGACCAGCGAATTCCACGAGATGCTGCTGGTGGGTTCGATGGAGCCTATCGAGCTGGACGCGGCGCGGATTCGCCAGCGTTTTGAGCAGCCGTCGGTCAGCGGTGCCCTGGGCGAGGTAGGCGTCGATTCGGCAGCGACATTGCTCGCCACCTGGGTCACTGATCGCCAGGGCCTGGAACGTTTTGCGGGGGGTGCATTGCCGGTCACCGATGATCAGCCGCGTATCGAATACGCGCCGTGGGTGCGCAGCAAGGAAATCAGTCGGGTGTTGCCGGCGCTGCTGAACTTGCGCGTGGCGGTGCCGCTGCGTAATGCCGACCCGGCGTTTGTACGCACGATGGACAGCGAACAACAGCGGCTGATGCAGTTCTACCGGGCGAGCCTGCATGCCTATGACGGTGATCGAACGGCGTGGGGGCGGGATATTCGCGAGGTGTTGCGCGAGGATGGGGCCAATCCGTATTACCGGTGGTTTGTCGGCGACTGACAGTCCTGGGAGTTAACACCAATCCAGTGTGGGAGCTGGCTTGCCTGCGATGGCGGTATGTCAGCCAGCAAGTTTATCGGCTGATCCAACGCTATCGCAGCATGGGTATCTACACATCTTGAGTCGCTGATGCCTATTGAGTACATATCCGTTGCTGCGGTCGGGGCTTATATGGGTTCCGCCCTTAC
>Ga0247816_10001479_pt1 | contig 11524 bp, 10 predicted proteins | sample UWRJL209509C1_FD_179930 | JGI IMG/M metagenome (GOLD analysis project Ga0247816, IMG submission 179930) | Plant litter microbial communities from Arlington Agricultural Research Station in Wisconsin, United States - UWRJ-L209-509C-1 | ecosystem: Environmental > Terrestrial > Plant litter >...
GTGCTTGTGTGATTGCTTTAAGCTTAGCCTTTTTAGGTTTAGTAGTTTGTTTTAAAAGCTTTTATTACAATAAATATGCTATTCAACAGCTAGAAAAAACTCAAACTACCTTAGAAGAGCAAGTTAGAAGTAATCAATAAGAATAAAAATTAAGGTAAGTATCCCCTTATAACACGTAAGCTAGTGTCAGGTGCTAAAATATTAATATTGTTCCTATAAAAAATACATATTGTGGTTATTTTTTGTAATATTTATTAGTCTGTTTTAGCTTACGTGTTATAAGGGGATACTTACCTTAATTTTTACTCTTTTCTACCCGTCATACATACCCAGCCTTCACTGCTCTTCCATACTTCTATATTTATATACGGCTTATAAGCCTCTTGTAATTCTTCAACCTGCCTTGCCAAAATTCCTGATAAAATTAAGCAGCCATTAGCTTCTAATTTATTAACTAATAAACTCGCTAAGATTTTTAATGGGTTAGATAAAATATTAGCTACTACTACATTAAATTTCTTATTAATTTTTGTTTCAAAAGTTTGAGTGTCAAAAAATTCACACTCAACTTGGTTATTCTGTGCATTATAAATTGCAGAATTTACAGCCTGTGTATCAATATCTACACCTAAAACCTCCAAAGCACCTAACTTCTTAGCAGCTATGGCTAAAATGCCAGAACCGCAGCCATAATCTAAAACACATTGAGTTTGATGGTTAATATTTTGCTCTAGCCACTGCAAACATAAAGAAGTTGTTGGATGACTCCCAGTTCCAAAAGCTAAACCCGGATCTAAATTAATAATTATTTTATTATCTTGATTTTTATAGTCACTAAAATGCCAAGACGGCATAATAATTAACTTTTCTCCGATTGGAATTGGTTCAAATTGACTTTGAGTTAATCTTACCCAGTCTTGATCATTAATTAGCTCGATAGTATATGGCGGAATTTCTTGGATATCTTGGTGTAATTCTTGTATAAATTCTTCTTGGCTAGTTTTTGGATCTAATAAGACTACTACTTTAGAATTTTTCCAGCCTATTGGTATTTCATAACCTGGCTCACCGTAAATCGCCACTTCATCAATAGTATCAAGTAAAGCATCTTCAATACTTACCGATAATGCATTATTTTCAGTGCATATATCGATAAAATTTTCTAGATTGTTTTTTTCATCTAGTAAAAAGGTGATTTGTGTATAAGTATTAGTTTGTTTTTGCATATAATTTTAAACCTAATTATTAAGCTGTAATATTAACATAAACTTATTGGACATATTCACTACTAAGATTATATTTTTTACAAAAATTTTTTAAATTTGAGAAAGCTATAGTTTGTGAAGATATCATTCCATCAGAATCATCAGCATTTTCATATTCTTGTTCTAATTTTTGTAACTCCATTTGTAGAGACGTTAAAAGATTTAATAAACGCTCATGCTTATCACATCTATTTAATTCCCCTACAAAAGTTTTTCCGCCATCTATATAAACCTGCATTTTCGCACTACAAATACCAATTTTTTTATCTTCCACATTCTTAGAATGTAATTTCAATTCAAAATCACACATTTTATCTTCTTCAATATTTTCAGTAGCGTTACTATTTTTAGATAAACTTTTTAAAGAACTATAACAATCTGAACATATAACTTGTGAAGTTTTAGTCCCTTGCGGAAGTAGCAGTATTTGGTATTTATATGTTTTTGTATTTGCACAATTCTTATTAAGACTTATAACATGAAATATCATCAATTAAAACATCAGAAGTATTTCCAAGAGTAGATGAACTTGTAGTTCTAGAAATTGGTATTATTCTCATAAAATTTTTATCCTTAAAAGTAAATAATAAATAAATTAACTTTTAAAAAGCTATTTTTATATAGCCTTTTAAATTGATTAATCTTTATTTTGCGTCTTTAATAGCTTGTAACCTTTTTTCAAGATAATGTATACTGGTTTCGCCTTTAATAAAGTTAGGATCAAGCATTAAATCTCTATGCAGAGGAATATTAGTTAAAATCCCCTCAACTGCCATTTCTGATAAGGCTACCCGCATACGTGCTATAGCTTGCTGGCGGGTTTTGCCGTAGGTAATCAATTTACCAATCATAGAATCATAGTGCGATGGTACTGTGTATCCCGCATATACGTGTGAATCAATACGTACGCCTGGTCCGCCTGCTACATGCCAAGTGGTAATTTTACCGGGGCTTGGTGTAAATTTGTAAGGATCTTCTGCATTAATTCTGCACTCAATTGAATGCCCGACTAACTCTATATCTTTTTGCTTAAAGCTAAGTTTTTCACCAAAAGCAATTTTAATTTGCTCTTGAATAATATCTATTCCGCTAATCATTTCTGTTACAGGATGTTCCACTTGAACACGAGTATTCATTTCTATAAAGTAAAATTCACCTTCTTCATATAAAAATTCAAAAGTACCTGCACCACGATAACCAATTTTACGACAGGCTTCTGCACAACGTGCTCCAATTTTATCAATTAATTTTCTTGCTATACCTACAGCTGGCGCTTCTTCTAAAATTTTTTGATGACGCCGCTGCATTGAACAGTCTCTTTCACCTAAATATACACAATTACCAAAATTATCACATAAAATTTGGATTTCTATATGGCGTGGATTTTCTAAGAATTTTTCCATATAAACTTCTGGATTACCAAAAGCTCTATCAGCTTCTTCTTTAGTCATATTAACAGCATTAAGTAAGGCGGCTTCTGTATGGACTACACGCATACCGCGTCCGCCTCCGCCTCCGCTGGCTTTAATAATGACAGGATAGCCAATTTTTTTTGCGGCTTTTATGATTTCCTTTGGATTATCAGGTAAAGCACCTTCAGAACCAGGAACACACGGTACTCCTGCTTTTATCATAGCTTGTTTTGCACTTACCTTATCACCCATTAAACGAATTGAAGCGGCTGTAGGTCCTATAAAAGCAAACCCGCTTTGCTCTACTCGTTCTGAAAAATCAGCATTTTCTGATAAAAATCCATAACCTGGATGAATAGCTTGGGCATCTGTTACTTCAGCAGCTGATATTATAGCTGTCATTTTAAGATAACTGTTAGTTGAGCTAGCAGGTCCAATACATACAGATTCGTCAGCTAATTTAACATATTTAGCTTCTCTATCTGCTTCTGAATAAACCACTACTGTTTTTATATCCATTTCACGGCATGCACGTAAAATACGTAATGCAATTTCTCCGCGGTTGGCAATTAAAATTTTATCAAACATAAATATTTACCCCTACTCTATAATAAATAAAGGTTCGCCATACTCAACCGGCTGCCCGTTTTCTACTAGAATTTGTTTAATAACGCCTGAAAACTCTGATTCAATTTCATTTAAAAGTTTCATAGCTTCAATAATACATAAAGTTTTACCTGCTTCAATTTTATCGCCGACATTAATAAATGAAGGAGCTCCTGGATTTGGCGACCTATAAAATGTACCAACCATTGGAGACTTTATAGTTTTTACATTTTCAGCTATAACAGTTTGAGTTTCTAACTTAGGTTCTATTACATGGGTGGTTAAAGAGTTTTGTGTTTGTGGTAAATTTGCAGGTATAAAATTATTAAAGTTTGAATGATTTGGAATTATATTGTGTTGCATTTGATTAACTATTCTAACTCTTTCTTCACCTTCTGTTACTTCTAATTCAGAAATTCCAGATTCTGCCACTAAGTCAATTAGAGTTTTTAATTTACGTAAGTCCATAATTTCTCCAGTTGTAATATTAAAGATGCCGTTTAAAAAATTTTTATAAATTTTAAATTACAGCTATTAATGAATTAATTTTTTAAGATTTTTGATATTGTTGTATTATATAATTTAAGGCCATATTATAGCCTAAAGTCCCAAATCCACATATAACACCTTGGGCTATATCGGAAAAATAAGACTTATGCCTGAATTTTTCTCTCTTATAAATATTTGATAAATGTACTTCTATAAATGGAATTTGTACTGCCAATATTGCATCTCGTAGTGCAATACTAGTATGCGTAAAAGCAGCTGGATTTATAATTATCCAATCTGCATTATTTTTAAGTGAATGAATTTGGTCAATTAATATGCCTTCATGATTCGTCTGAAAACCATGAATTAAATATTCTGTATGCATTTCCTGCATATTTTTATAAATATGTTCCAAAGTATCCGTGCCATATATGCTAGGTTCTCTATAACCTAATAGGTTTAAATTTGGTCCATTTAGTACCCAAATATTTTTCAATTTTAACCTTTTTTATACAAGATATGTGATTTTAACTTATTTTAGTACATTTTGTCTAAATATTTAAATATTAACCGTAGCATTATATTCATTAAATATTAAAGCATGCAATTTATAAATTACTCTTCAATTACTCCTGTAACAATAACTGCAGATATTCCTATTAATAATCCTAAAAATAAATTAATTTTGTCTTGCTTAGTTAAAGTTTTTGCCATTACTACTATATCAAATAAACCACTTACCGCACTTGCTGCAAATTCCATTTGTACCCGCGGGGTTATTAGATTAAACTTAGTTTGTTTAGCTTTATGATGAGCTATGGATAAAGCAATATATTCAATCAAAGCAAAAATACCCCAGCTTGCGCCTATTCTTATACTCATTAAGCTATTCTTTTCTAAGTTATTAGGGAAATTATGTACTAATTTATGTAAAGCATTATCGGTTGAAGATATCAATGTTAATAGCTGATTATAAGTATCTTCCAGCATTAAATTTAATTTTTTGGGCGCTATGATATTATATATTTTTTTGGTAATCTCTTTGATTTCTGATAAAAATTCTTTTAACTCTGTATCATTTTTTGAAGCAAAAAAGAACCAAGCTGGAATACGTGCAAAGATAGAAGCTGTAGCAGCTAATGAGATTTGATTATCACTATTTTTTATACTAAGAGAAGTAGACAATAAAACAGTATAGGCTATAGAACTTAGAATAAAAAATATATGCTGGCCATAATATGGCTTGTTTTTTGCCATTTGAATAGCAGTAATAGCTTGCTGATGCATATAATTAGTAAATTCGGATAATATTTGATTAACATCATTAATACTAGTATTTAAACTTAATAGTTTATTACTTAAATCTTCAATAAATTGATTATCCTCTGCTGTTAATTCAGAATTATGTTGTTTTAATATCTGTAAAATATTATTAATTTTACCTGCATCTATAGACACTTTATTTAACTTATCTTCTACTGTTAATAATTTATCTAGGATTTGGGTTAGATTTTTCATACCTTGGAGTGTTTTTCTTGGAGTTAAATTATTATGTCCTGCTTCAACATCAGTATGATTTACATTAATATCAATGTTTTCTTTAATATTATTATTTTTTAATAGTTTAAATACAGATGAATGAAAATTATTAAGCACTAATGAAGATAAAATACTTAAACTAAGAGCAATATAATGCTTAGGCTTCATTAATTCTTTATTTAGAATATTTTGAATTATAAATAAAAAACTTAAGTCTAATGAAATAATTAAAGAATTTAAAACACTAATATCAAATTTATTTTTAATTAAACTACTAAGTGCAATAATTGATGGTATAAATTCAAATAGCGCAATACCATAATTTATTACCATTTCTTCCAACATAGATAAATCTTTTTTTATAAATTGTGTACCATACCATGCCCCTTGTTTAAAACCTAAAGCTGCGATTATTAATACAATATCTTTTATTAGCTCTTGATTATGTTTTAAATTAGAGAAAAAATTATTTAATGAATGGATTAATTTATTTTTATTATCTGAATTTGTATGTTTGTTTAAAATATTAATCAAATCTTCTAAATCATTTTTTAAAACAGCATAATTTATTTTATCTATTGTATTAAGATTATTAATAAAAGGTTCAAGAGTACTGCTATCTATAGCCGTATTTGTATGAGTTTTAACGAATTTTACTAATTCTTGCTTAAGTTTTAAAATATGTTCATCTAACATTTTAAAATTTTCTTTAGATTTTATATCTTGTATATCTATATCGGATAAATTCTGCATATAAAAAGGCGATGATGAATCCTGCATAGCTGCGGCTGTTAATCTATCTCTCTGTGTTGGATTATTTGTAGTGGTCTTGTTTTCTTTGTTATGCGGCAGTAAATTATTTAATCTTATATTTATTGTATTTTCAGAAGCCATAATATAATATATCCCAGTTAAATCCCAGTTAAGTTAATAAATTTAGGTAAATATCCTCTCATAGCACGTAAGCTAGTGTCAACTGCTAAAATCCTGCAGTTAATCTATAAAAAAACAAATAAAATGTTTAAGCTTACGTATTTCAAGGGAATACTTATCTAAATTTTAATAATTAATCTAATTATTTTATAATTTTATAATAAAATGTCTAAATATATTATAAATGAATACTTACAATATCTTTTATTTAAATATATTTTAATATAATCACTTTGTCTCTTGTTGAATACACAAAAAATTACTAAATAGGTAAGGTCTTTGACAGTTGTTGATATTTTAGTTTTAATGTATAGGAATAGATAAAAAAATATTAATTAAAAATCAACGAAATAACTCAAAATGAAAACAAAAGATTTAAGCAATCCTATTATTAAAAAGCTTATAGATAATTCTAATGATATAAATATAGAGATAGAAATAAAAGCTGAAGATATCAAAAATATTATTAATCAAAAAATTGAATATAAAGAAGAAAAAGCTATTACACCTTATGATGAAATGTTTAATCAATGGAATTGCTTTGATAAGTTAAAACCGCATTACCAAACTTTTGCTGCTTGGCTTAACGAACAGCCAAGCACTCATTTAAAACAAAAGAAAGATGAAGCTGATAAAATGTTTAAGCAAGTAGGTATTACTTTTACTGTGTATAACGATGATCAAGGTAATGAACGCACGATTCCATTTGATATGATTCCGCGTATTATAAGTCAAAAAGAATGGCAAAAATTACAAGCAGGATTAATTCAACGAGTTACAGCCTTAAATATGTTTTTACATGATATATATAATGAACAGCGCATTTTAAAAGATGGAATTATTCCTAAAGAATTTATCTATCAAAATAAACAATTTGTTCCAGATATGTTAAATGTTAGTTTACCTAATCAAATTTATAGTCATATTTCAGGCATTGATGTGGTAAGAACAGAAAGCGGAAACTTTTTTGTTTTAGAAGATAATATGCGTGTACCCTCTGGAGTATCTTATATGCTAGAAAATAGACGTATGATGATGCGTTTATTCCCTGAATTATTTTCTAGCTATAATACTATTTTACCTGTAGCTCATTATCCTGATTTATTATTACAAACTTTATGTGCTAATGCTCCAAAATCATGCGATGGACGTCCTACAGTAGTAGTATTAACCCCTGGAATGTATAACTCAGCATACTTTGAGCATGCATTTTTAGCCCAGCAAATGGGTATTAATCTAGTTGAAGGCAGTGATTTATTTGTCAAAGATCATTTCGTTTATATGCGTACAACGCAAGGTGCAAAACGAGTTGATGTAATTTATCGCCGTGTTGATGATAATTTTATTGACCCGCTTACTTTTTTACCTGATTCAAAATTGGGAGTAGCAGGCTTAATGTCAGTCTATAAAGCAGGGCATGTTAATATTGCTAACGCCATAGGAACAGGTGTTGCTGATGATAAGTCTATTTATGCATATGTGCCTAAAATGATTAAATATTATTTAGATCAAATGCCTATATTACATAACGTTAAAACTTATCAATGTTCAGATAGAAAAAAATTAAGCTATGTATTAGCTAACATTGAAAAGCTAGTAATTAAAGAAGTGCATGGCTCCGGCGGTTATGGAATGTTAATAGGTCCTACTAGTTCAAAACAAGAAATTGAATTATTTAAACAAAAAATTATTGCTAACCCAAGTAATTATATAGCCCAGCCTACTTTGAGTTTATCAACTTGTCCAACTTTAGTTGAGCAAGGCATTGCTCCATGTCATATCGATTTTAGACCTTTTGTATTAAGCGATACTGAGGTTAAAGTTATAGACGGCGGTTTAACTCGAGTAGCTCAAGAAGGCTCATTAGTAGTTAATAGCAGTCAAGGCGGCGGTACAAAAGATACTTGGATATTAGGAGCATAATTATGTTATCAAGAACAGCAGATCATTTATTTTGGCTCAGCCGATATATTGAAAGGGCAGAAAATACTGTAAGAATGTTAGATATGAGTCACCAAACTTCAATGATGCCGCAATCATTACAAATGGCACAGCGTAGCTGGAGAGCTACTTTGGAGATTTTTAATTTAAGCAGCTTATTTGATAGGCATTACGAGTTACTTAATCACCAAGATGTTTTACATTTTATGTGCTTTGATACAAAAAATCCTTGCTCAGTATATAATTGCATTAAGCAAGCCCGTGATAATGCAAAAGCAGTTAAAGGTTCAATTAGTAATGAATTATGGGAAACGATTAACACTACTTGGCTGCAGTTTCAAGATTGGGCAGATAAAATCTTAACTATACAAAATTATATTTCTTTATATGAATGGGTAAAAGCCCGCTCACATTTATATAGAGGCGTACAAGTTAATACAATTTTTCATGATGAAGCGTATCATTTTTTAAATTTAGGCACATTTTTAGAGCGTGCTGATAATATTGCCCGCTTAATTGATGTTAAATTTTATACGCTTGGCGTATGGTTAGATGATCAAAAAGATATTTCATCACATGCCGATTTTTATCACTGGGCAATTGTTTTACGTTCGGTTTCAGCTTTTGAAATTTTTAAGAAAATCTACAGTAATTCTATTACGCCTGAAAAAGTAGTGGAGTTATTAGTTTTTAATACTCAAATGCCGCGTTCATTAGCTTATAGTATGCTGCAGGTTCAAGATAATTTAGATAAATTAACTAATGAGAACACTAAGCTTACTGAAAAAATGGTCGGAAATTTAGCTTGTACCCTAAAGTATGGTAGCGCACAAAATATTTTAAACAAACAATTACATGCATATATTGCTGATTTTCTTGTTAAAATTAAAGATATTAGCCACCATATTTCTGATGTATTTATGCTTAGTTCATCAAAAATTTAAGGAGAATTATATGAAAAGTGCAACTTATAATATCAATCATATTACCAACTACACTTATTCGTCAAAAATAGAATATGGTATTAACTCACTACGCCTACAACCTAGTAATACTTGCTCACAAACTATTCAATGTTGGGATATTATAGCTCCAGGTAATTTACTCCAAGATAAAGATGGTTTTGGTAATACTTGCCACCATTTTACATTATTTTATCCTACAGATAATTTAAGTATCACAGCATGCGGAGTTATAACCAGTTATGATTGTTTTACCTTACCAAATAATAACGGATTACATCCTAGCTTTTATTTACAAAAATTTAATCAAACTATTGCAACGCCGCAAATGCATGAGTTTGCATTACGTGCTACTAAAAACTGTAAAACTATTCATGAAAAAGCTTTAGCTTTAATGGATGCAGTTTATCAATATATTGCCTATGTACCTAAGTCGACTAATTCTGAAACAACCGCTGGACAGGCATATACACTTAGGCAGGGAGTGTGCCAAGATCAAGCTCATGTATATTTAGCTTGTGCTAGAAGCATTAATATGGCATGCCGCTATGTTAGCGGTTATTTATTTTCTGAATTTGTAGAACTTTCAAGTCATGCTTGGGTTGACGTAGCTATCAATGACAATGAATGGATAAGTTTAGATATAACGCATAATCGTTATACTAATGAAAAATATGTCCGCCTTGCTGTAGGATCGCAATATCAGGCAATAGCACCAATTAAAGGTTTACAATTAGGCGGTGAAGCTGAAAGCATGAATGTAGATATAACTATTCGTGAATGCATGGTTTAGAAATAATAGGTAAACATGTTAATATACTATAAATAAATCCTAAATTAAGGTAAGTACCCCCTTATAACAAAGTAAGCTAAAACATACTAATAAATATTAGAAAAAATAACTAAAATATGTATTTTTTATAGGATCAATATTAATATTTTAGCACCCGACACTAACTTATGTGTTATAAGGGAATACTTGCCTTAAATTAAATTATGCCAATAACTAATTTATCTACTGAACTGCTATGTCTAATTGCTAACAATCTAAATATAAAACAATTCAATACTTTTATTCTGTCTAATAAAATTATTTATGCTAAGCTGACCAACTATAAACAAGATAAAGTTATAAGTGTATGGCAGATTAACTCAATTATAAATATTGAAAATAGCACTATTCAAGGCCAAATAATTTATAAGAATCAAGTTTTAAGTTTAAACTTTGTATATCCTAATTTAAGCTGTGAAAATTTCCCTAACTCTATATTAAAGTTAAGTAATATTCATAATAATGATTTACCTAAAACAAGGCAAACCTTAAAGAATTTTATTTCTTATTATAATGTTAAGCGATTAATTGATTTTATGGATAAGAATGATAATGATACAAAAATTTTATTTATTCAATTATTAGAATTTAAAAATTTTAATCCTAAGCAATTAAATATTATACTGGGTTATATGATTACAAAGCAGTTAAAACCTGTCTATATTAATGATTTAAACTATATATTTAGAAAAATTACCCCAGATAAAATACAAAACTTCTCTCAATGTTTTGATAATATACAAGCATTAACATTAGATTTACAACTAGAAAGCATTATTTCTCCTAATCTTAAGCAGTTTTTTAGTTATTTTAACCCCAAACAAAATATTTGTTTAAAATCTTTTTCGGGAATATTAGTATTAAATAGTTTACAACAGTATATAACTCAACATATTTATCATCAACAAAATAATCTTCAAGGTTTGTCTATATTAGAGCAAGAAATAGATAACTTTATCGATAAAATTAAATCAGTGCAAATGATGGATTTTTCAGATTTACCACGGGTAAAGCCAAAAATACAAAGTATATTTGTAGAAAAAATTCTTAAAACAGATTTTGCTCCTAAGAATATTTTAAATATAGAGAGATTTCTTAATGTGCTGGATAAACAACAAATTAAAAGTTTTGTTAACTCAATACGCCATAGTCAATTTGATTTACATGCTACTCATATTTTAAGCGATGAAGTTTTTGCTAATTTTATTAATATATTTTTAGAGTTAAAAATACAGCTTAATATGCCTCCACTACATCATGTCTTAAACAGGTTAGATAATAATCAAATTCAAGGTTTTGTCAATTGTTTTAGTCAGGCACAATCTATGGATTTTGATGGGTTTGAATATGTTAATTCAGATAAGTTACAGCTTTTTATGAAATATTTTTTAGATAGTAATATACAAATTTCCCGCGTAAAAAGGATTGATAAAATTTTACCCTTTTTAGATGAACAACAAATAAAACAATTAATACAAAAACTTAAAAATGTAAAACATATAAATTTACATGGTATGCGTATAGATAGTCCTAAACAAATCTTAT
>Ga0247816_10001481_pt1 | contig 11516 bp, 14 predicted proteins | sample UWRJL209509C1_FD_179930 | JGI IMG/M metagenome (GOLD analysis project Ga0247816, IMG submission 179930) | Plant litter microbial communities from Arlington Agricultural Research Station in Wisconsin, United States - UWRJ-L209-509C-1 | ecosystem: Environmental > Terrestrial > Plant litter >...
TGAACGTGCCCGCTCGTCGTCATGGTCGTGTCGCCGGGCGGCCGCGCTCGTCATCTGGGACTCCCATCGTAAAAAACGCGAGAAGTGCACACCCCCGAACAGGGGGTGAGAAGACTCAATCAGACCGGGCAGACCCGTTCCGGCTCTCTACCGGAAACTGTGGATAACCGCTATCGTCCCGCCGTCGTGGTCGATAGGGTCGGCGCATGCGCTGGGACAGACTGTTCGACGACCTGGAGGGGCAGCTCGAGCGCGAGCTCAGCGCGGAGGAGCTCGACCTGCGGGCAGAAGAGGAGCGTCTGCGCATCGGGCGCCTCGCGGTGCGCGACCGCCTCATCGCGATAGGCGAGTGCGGACACGCGACCGAGCAGTCGGTCGGCGTGCTGCTCACCACGGGGGAGCAGCACGTCGTGCGCCCCTCGTCGTTCGGCCGCGACTGGTTCCTGGCCGAACTGGCGAACGAGGACCGGCGCTCCCAGTGCGTCGTGCCGCTCGCGGGGGTCGCCGCGTTGCTGCTCACCCGCTCCCAGGTCGAGGCGAGTCTCACCCAACCGGAGAACCCGGCGAACGAGCGGGCCCTGTCGGCGCGGCTCACGCTGCCGTTCGTGCTGCGCGACCTCTGCCGTCGGCGCGCGGCCGTCTCGCTGCACACCGCCGCCGGCGACGCACACGGCACGATCGACCGGGTCGGCCGCGACCACCTCGACCTCGCCGTGCACGAGCCCGACCGACCGCGCAGGTCGAGGGCGGTGACGCAGTACCGGGTCGTGCCGCTCGATCAGCTCCTGCTCGTGCGGCTCTGATCGTCGGGGCCGCGACGACCGCCGCGCTCGTATGCCGGGCCCGCGAGCTCCGGGATGTTGCCGTAGTCCGACTGGTTCCACAGACTCAGTCGGCGCGACTCCTCGTACTTCGCCTCGATGTACGACTCGAGCACGTCCCGCTCGACGCGCCACTGCCCCTTGCCGCCGATCTTGATGGCCGGAAGCTCGCCGCTGCGCACGAGGATGTAGGCCTGGTTCAGCGAGACGTTGAGCACCTCGGCGGTCTCGGCGAGCGTGAGGAATCGCCCGAGGCTCGCCGCATCCGTCTGGTCCATAGTTCGATTATGGACTCGGGGCTGTGGATGAAACGGAGATGTGGATAACTTTCCGCGCGCGTCGGGTCGGTGGTGTCACGTCCGGAGGCGCGGGTCAGTCGGTCTTTGTGGAGCGCATGTCGCGCACCGAGAAGACAGGCACAGGGGAGACCGAATGAGAACGCAGTCAGAGCACACCGTCGTCGTGATCGGCGCAGGGTACGCCGGCGTCATCGCCGCCAACCGGGTGCAGGCGTCGCTGACCCCCGACGAGGCACGCCGCGTGCGCGTCGTGATGGTCAACTCGTCGCCCGACTTCATCGAGAGGGTGCGCCTGCACGAAGTCGCTGCCGGAACGCGCGCCACGGCGGCCATCCCGCTCGCCGACATGCTGCACGGGCGGGTCGAGGTGATCGTCGGCACGGTGCTCGAGATCGACGCTCCGGCCCGGGAGGTCGCGATCCAGCGGAGGGTCTCCTTCGAGGCGGGCGGCGACGTGACCCGCGAACGGTACGACAGCCTCGTCTACGCGGTGGGCAGCGTCGCCGCGCTCGGCGTACCGGGGGTGGCGGAGTTCGCCCACGCGCTCGGCGACCCTGGCGGGGCCGAGACCGCCCGCGCCGCGATCTCCGCGGGCGCGTCCGACCGGCGCATCGTCGTCGTCGGGGGAGGAGCCACCGGGGTCGAGGCGGCTGCGGAGTTCGCGGAACAGCACCCCGCGGCATCCGTCACGCTGGTCTCCCGAGGCGCCGTGCTCGGCCACCTTCCGGCCGCGTCGCGCAGGTCGGTCGCGCGTTCGCTCGAGAAGCTCGGTGTCGAGATCGTGGAGGGCGCAGCGGTGACTCGCGTTCACCCCGTCGCGGTCGAGCTCGCGGACGGCACGCTGATCGGCAGCGACGTGACAGTCTGGACCGCGTCGTTCGCCGTGCCCGATCTGGCCAGGCGCAGCGGCCTCGAGGTCGACGCGATCGGCCGCCTCGTCGTCGACGAGACGCTGCGCACGCCCGCGTACCCCGAGATCTTCGGCGCGGGCGACGCCGTCCGGCCGCCCTCGTCGGTCGGCGCGCACCTGCGCATGGGCTGCGCGATCGCCATGCCGATCGGCGGTCACGCGGCCGACAACCTGCTCGCCTCGCTACGCGGAACAGAGCTCGCGCCGCTCGACGTCGGGTACGCCGCGCAGTGCATCAGCATCGGACGCAGACGCGGGCTGATCCAGCTGCTCGATCCGGCCGACGCACCCCGGCCGCTGCGCATCACGGGGCGGCCGGCGGCCCTGGTGAAGGAGTTCGTCTGCGCGGTGCTCGCCACCGGCTCGACCCGACGCGAGCGCACGCGACCGGGGTCGCTCATGCAGCCCGCCGGCCCGAAGCGGATGCCGGTCGACACACGGGCGTGAGCGGCGGGCCGCGGAAAATGTGTGGATAACTTTTTCACGCCGTCGCACGGATCGACAGCATGGGACCATGACAGCCACGATGCGCGACGGGGCCCGAGCCGGCGCGCGCCGGCGGTTCTGGTTCGACCCCAGGTTCGCGATCGGTCTGCTGCTCATCGTCGCCTCCGTCGCGGGGGTCGTCGGCATCGTGGGTGCCGCCGACTCGAGCGTGCTCGTCTACGCCGCCCGGGAGCCTCTCGCCCCCGGCGACCGGGTCGATGCCGACGACCTGGTCGGCACGAGCGTGCGCCTCGCCGGGGCGGAGCGGCTGTACCTCGTGCCCGACGACCTGCCCGACGACGGACTCGTGGTGACGAAGGCCGTCGCCGAGGGCGAGCTCGTGCCCGCCTCCGCGGTCGGGTCGACGGAGGGGGAGCGGCAGACCTCGATCGTCGTCGGGGTCAGCGGCGAGCTGGCGGAGTCGGTCGAGGCCGGCTCCATCGTCGATGTCTGGAGCGCGCGCGAGTCGACGGGCGGCGTTTTCGAGGCGCCGGTGGTCATCGTTTCGGGCGCGACCGTCGTGCGCCTCGTCGACCGGCAGGGGCTCGTGGTCGACAACGACTCCAGGTCGATCGAGGTGCTCGTGCCGCGCACCGACGTGGCCCGTGTGCTCGAGGCCATCGCGAACGACGACGCTATCGCCGTCGTGCCCGCCAGTCTGCCGGGCAAGTGACCGTGCGGATAGCTCTCGCGGTGCCGTCCCCGCACGACGAACGACTCGCGTTCGAGGCCCGGCGCCACGGCCACGATGTCGTGGTCACCGCCGTCGACGCCGACGACCTCGAGTCGGCACTCGTGCCGGCCCTGCCCGAAGTGGCGATCGTCTGGGCCGACGAGCGTTATCTCGGCTACGGACTGCTCGCCGAATGCGACGCGCGCGGTGTGCGGGTCGTGGCCGCCGTGTCGAACGACGTCGAACGCCGCTACGCGACCGGCATCGGTCTCTACGACCTCGTCGACGCCGAGGCCGGCTGGGACGCCATCGCGACGCTGCTACCCGGAGCCGACGCGCCTGCGCCCGCGCCGCCCACGCGGGGCACGGTGATCGCCGTCTGGGGTCCGGCAGGATCGCCCGGTCGCACCACCCTCGCCATAGCGATCGCCGCCGAGATCGCGGCGGCCGGGTTCACCGTGGCGCTCGCCGACGTCGACACGCACAGCGCCTCCGTCGCCCCGGCGCTCGGCCTCATGGACGAGGCGCCCGGGTTCGCCGCCGCCTGCCGTCTCGCCGGCGCCGACAGCCTCGACCGCGCCGAGCTCGAGCGCATCGGCCAGCGCCACGACGCCGGCGACTCGTCGTTCTGGGTGCTGACCGGCATCGGGCAGCCCAGCCGCTGGCCCGAGCTCTCGGCCGACCGCGTGCTCGCGACGATCGACGAGTGCCGCCGCTGGGTGGACTACGTCGTGCTCGACACCGCGTCGAGCCTCGAGAGCGACGAGGAGATCTCGAGCGACATGTTCGCGCCGCGCCGCAACGCCGCCACCGTGACCGCGTTGCGCGAGGCCGATCACATCGTCGCCGTGGCATCCGCCGATCCCGTCGGACTCGCCCGCTTCCTGCGCGCCCATGGCGACCTCGCCGACGTCGCCGTGACGCTCGAGATCACCGTCGTGGCGAACAAGGTGCGGGCGAGCGCCATCGGGCTGGGCCCGGCGGCTCAGGTCACGCAGACGCTCTCCCGTTTCGGCGGCATCGACGACCCGGTGCTCGTGCCCTGGGATCAGCAGGCCATGGACGCGGCCGTGCTCAGCGCCCGCACGCTCGCCGAGGTCGCGCCGAAGTCGGCGGCGCGGCTCGCGATCCGGCGGCTCGTCGCCGACCGCCTGCTGCCGGTCGGAGCTACGCGGAGACGCGCTGTCGCAGGCTCTCGACTATGGCGTCGATGACGAGCTGCACCGTCTCCGGCATGTCGACACCGTCCGGGTCGAGCAGCCACTGCACCTGCAGGCCGTCCATGACGGCGATGATGGCGGATGCCGCGGCGACCACGCGCCCGTCGGCGGGGTCTGCCCCGACCGTGAGGCCGAGGGCGTCGGCGACCACGAGTCGCAGGCCGTCGAACCGGCTGCGGAAGAACTGCTGCGCCGGATGGTTGCCGGTGACCGACTCGGCGGAGAGCACGGCGTAGGCCTGAACGATGCCGCTGCGTTCGGTGTTCTCACGGGTGGTGTGCACGAGATGGGCGAGGAACTCCGCGCCGACCGGGCGCTTGCGGTCGACGAGCCGCTCGATGTCGTCCTCGTCGCGGTGGGCGAGCACCGCGAGCAGCAGCTTCTCCTTCGAGCCGAAGTGGTGCAGCACGCCGGCGTGCGTCATGCCCACCCGTTCGGCGATCTCGACGAGGGAGCCGTTGTTATAGCCGCGCGAGCCGAAGACGCTCGTCGCCGCCTCGAGGATCGCCGTGCGACGCTCGGCGGTCTGGGGTTTCGCTGCCCTGGTCGTTCCGGCGAGGGCCTGAGTGCTCGCGGCTTGCTTGATCGCCACGGATCCTCCTCGCAGAACGTCGGCTGACTATGCACAATGTTACCGACGCCGGCGTGCGTGTCCCGCCGGGTGACGGAGGCGTCTGCGATGATTCGGGCATGGAGTTCTCGCGGCTGCCGGTGCGCTCCGTCGGCGAGCATCCGCTCAACCCGATCGACCGTGCCGTCTGGCCGGCCACCCTCGCGCCCGTCACCCGGCTGCTCGACGACGGCCTCGAGCTGGGCGCAGCCACCGTGCTCGTCGGCGAGAACGGGGCGGGCAAGTCGACGCTGGTCGAGGCGATCGCCATGGCCTACGGGCTGTCGGGCGAGGGCGGTTCGAGCAGCGCACGGCTCGAGAGCCGGGCGAGCGAGTCGCCCCTGTGGGACCACCTGCAGCTTGTGCGCAACGCCGGAGCGAGCAAGCGCGGCTACTTTCTGCGGGCGGAGACGATGCACGGCGTCTTCACCTACCTCGAGCAGATCGGCAGCCCGGGCGCCGCGTACCACGAGCGGTCGCACGGGGAGTCGTTCATCGAATTCGCCGCCGACCGCTTCCGGGGCGCCGGGCTGTGGATTCTCGACGAGCCGGAGTCGGCACTGTCGTTCTCCGGATGCCTCGCGCTGCTCGGTCTGTTGAAGTCCAGGCTCGCAGACGGCAGGTCCCAGGTGATCCTCTCCACGCACTCGCCGGTGCTCGCCGCGCTGCCGGGGGCCACGATCTACGAGGTCGGCGACGCCGGGCTCGAGCGGCGCGAGTGGATGGATCTCGCTCTGGTCGACGACTACACGCGGTTCCTCCTCGACCCTCAGGCGCGGCTAGACGAGCTGTAGCCGGTACACCCGCACGGCGACGCCCGTCGGGGTGACGTCGGAGCGGTCGAGGGCGAAACCGAGCCGCAGGGCGAGGCCGATCGACGGGGTGTTGCGCGGGTCGATGACCGCGGTGAGGGAGTCGATGCCGGGTTCGGCGCGCGCCCACTCGATCCACGCCCTGCTCGCCTCGGCAGCGAGACCGCGACCCTGCGCGCGAGCCGCGAGCACGTAGCCGAGCTCGACCTCGTCCCAGTCCGGCCAGTAGTGCAGACCCGCGCGGCCGAGGAAAGCGCCCGTCGCCCGGTCGATCACGGCGCTCTGCCCGTAGCCACGGTCGTGCCACTCGTCGGCGAGACGGCCTGCCTGCGCGGCCGTGGCCTCGGCGGTCAGCGCCGCGCCGCCGATGTACCGGGCGACGTCGGGGTCGGAGTACAGGTCCACCAGCTCCGGCGTGTGTGCGCGGGCGAAGGGAGGGAGAAGGAGGCGCTCGGTGTCGAGCATCAGCCGGCCGGCCGCACGGCGACGACGTTCGTGTAGCCGATCAGGTTGGTGATGGTGAAGTCGTAGGTCTCGCCGACCTCGATCTGCGCGCGAACGTCGAGGTCGCGCACGTAGAAGTCCTCGCAGGCGGCGGCTCCCGAGGTCTGAACGCTGAAACCCGGGCGTTCCGCGTCATCCGCACCCTGCGTCGCATCCCCGTACGTGGAGTCGACGGTGCAGGTCACCGTGAGCGGTCGCGCGTTCAGGGTCGTCACGAACGAGAGGGCGGCGACGGTGCTGCCGCCGACGAACACGATGACCACGAGCACGAGCAGTGTGATGGCCCAACCCTTGCTCATAGCAGCTATTCTCGCAGCCGATGGGCGCACGGCAGACACGGTAGCCTGAACAACGTGTCGACCCTCAGTGATCTCGTACAGGCCCAGGGACGTTCCAGCGAAGCGGACATCGAGTGGCTTCACTTGCTCGTCGGCGACTGGCAGCTGCTCGCCGACCTCGCCTTCGCCGACATCGTGCTCTGGGTGCCCAGCGCCGAGGGCAGCTTCGTGGCCGTGGCCCACGCACGCCCGTCGTCGAGCGCCACCCTCTTCTACCGCGACTTCGTCGGCCAGGCCGTGAAGCCCGAGTGGCAGACGCAGGTCGTCGAGGCCTTCGAGACCGCCACCATCATCGACACCGGAGCGCCCACCTGGTACGAGGAGACGCCCACGCGTGTGCGCGCCGTCCCGGTGCTGCGCCGCCTGTCGCCGAGCGGAGCCGCGATCTCGGAGCATCCCGTCGCCGTCATCACCCGCCACAGCAACCTGAGCGAGGCCCGCACCCCCGGCCGCCAGGAGCTCACCTTCAACGAGTGCGCCAACGACCTGTTCGCGATGATCGCGTCGGGCGACTTCCCCGACCTCGGCGCACCGACCGGTCCGCGTCGAGGCGCGCCCCGGGCATCCGACGGTCTGATCCGTCTCGACGTCGACGGCACGGTCACATTCGCCAGCCCCAACGCGCTCAGCGCATTCAACCGCATGGGCTTCGCCGGCGAGCTCGAGGGCGAGTCGCTCGCCGAGGTCACCACCAGCCTGCTGCACGGACGGCTCGTCGTCGACGAGTCGCTGCCGCTCGTCGTGACCGGCCGCGCCCCGTGGCGCACCGACATCGAGGCGCGCGGCGTCACGGTGTCGATCCGGGCCATCCCCGTGCGCAACCGCGGCGAACGCGTCGGCGCCATCGTGCTCTGCCGCGACGTGACCGAGGTGCGCCACCAGGAGCGCGAGCTGATCACCAAGGACGCGACGATCCGCGAGATCCACCACCGGGTGAAGAACAACCTGCAGACGGTGGCCTCGCTGCTGCGCATCCAGGCGCGGCGCACGCACAGCGACGTCGCCCGCGAGGCGCTCGGCCAGGCGATGCGTCGCGTGACCGCCATCGCCGTCGTGCACGACACCCTGAGCGAGGGCCTCAACCAGAACGTCGACTTCGACACCGTGTTCGACCGGGTGCTGCTGCTCATCGCGGAGATCGCGACGGGTCACAACACCACGGTGCATCCGAAGTCCACCGGGAGCTTCGGCGTGCTCCCCAGCGAATACGCCACCCCGCTGGCACTCGCGCTCACCGAGCTGGTCACCAACGCGGTCGAGCACGGACTCGCCGGGCGAGCCGAGGGCGAAGTGGAGATCATCGCCGAGCGCACCGACGACGTGCTCTCGGTGAAGGTGCGCGACAACGGCGTGGGCCTCGCAGAGGGCAAGGTCGGCTCCGGCCTCGGAACCCAGATCGTGCGCACCCTGATCCAGGGCGAGCTCGGCGGCGCCATCGACTGGCACACCATCATGGGGTCGGGCACCGAGGTCACGATCGAGATCCCGCTGGTCTGGCTCGAGAAGAGCTAGGTTCGGCCCTCCGGGCGGCGTGCGGATGATTCATCCGTACGACGCCGTGGACGCACCTCTTAACGACCGAACTGCCGCTCTCCTTCGGGGGAGGAGCGGCAGTTCGTTCTGCTGGGTGCGACTAGGAAGCGCGGCGGGCGCGAGCTGCGCGACGCTTGAGGGCGCGACGCTCGTCTTCGCTGAGGCCGCCCCATACGCCCGAGTCCTGGCTGGTCTCGAGTGCGTATTGGAGGCACATCTCGGTCACGGAGCAACGCGCGCAGACTGCCTTGGCCTTGTCGATCTGGTCGACGGCCGGACCGGTGTTCCCGACCGGGAAGAACAGCTCCGGGTCAGCGGTGAGGCAGGCAGCTTTGTCGCGCCAATCCATGGGGGCTCCTTTGATAGAGGGCTCTTCCGGGCATGGGTATATGCCCTCGAGAATTCGGGTGAGAAAGAGAGATGGGATTCGCTCGCAGCACTGCAAGCGCGAAATCAACCTCGAATAGACTCTCATATCGACGCACGCAAATCAATGGTTTTGTATGGGATATAGCTGTGAGCAATTCACCGAACGTTGCCGAATTCGACAATGAGGGTTCACCTCGGCCGCGTCACCACGGGCTAGTGCTGCTGCTCGCGGGGGTGCTGTTTCTCGAGGCGACGGCGCTCGCCGCCGCGACCGTCTACCTCGTCGTCGAGCTGATGGTCGACCGCCCCGACTCGTTCGTGAGCGCCGTGGCGCTCACCGTGTGCGTGGCGATCGCCGCCGTCTGGGTGGGCACGATCGCGGTCAACACCCTGCGCGGGCGCGCCTGGATCCGCGGCGCCGCCATCGTGGTGCAGGTGCTGATCGCGGCGGTCGCGCTCGGGAGCTTCCAGGGCGTGCTGCCGCGGGCCGACATCGGCTGGCTGCTGCTCATCCCGGCGATCGCGGTCATGGTGCTGCTGTTCACGAAGCCGGTGCTGGCGGAGACGTCGCGCCGCGACGCTTGAGCGGCAGTTACGCGTCGACGCCGAGCTTCTTGCGCAGGCTCGCGACGTGGCCGGTGGCCTTCACGTTGTAGAGGGCGAGCTCGATCGTGCCTGTCTCGTCGAGCACGAACGTCGAGCGCAGCACCCCGGTGACCAGCTTGCCGTACAGGTTCTTCTCGCCGTAGGCGCCGTAGGCGTTGTGCACGTCGAGGTCGAGGTCGCTCAGCAGCGGGAAGTTCAGCCCCTGCTCGGCTTGGAACTTCTTCAGGTCTTCGACCTTGTCCTTCGAGACGCCGAGCACCTGGTAGCCGGCCGACTTCAGGGAGTTGATGTTGTCGCGGAAGTCGCACGCCTGCGTCGTGCACCCCGGAGTCCCCGCGGCCGGGTAGAAGTAGACGATCACTTTCTGACCCTCGAAATCAGACAGCGAGACGGATGCACCGTCTTGATCTTCCAAGGAGAACGCGGGTGCCTTCGTGCCGATTTCGAGTTTTGTGCCGCTCATGGTGCTCCTTGTGTCGCAGGGGTGTTTTACTCATGCTAATCTTGCTTCTCGGCGCTGAAGTTCGAGCGCTACGCACCTCTAGCTCAATTGGCAGAGCAACTGACTCTTAATCAGTGGGTTCCCGGTTCAAGTCCGGGGGGGTGCACATACAAAAGCCCCTCATCAGCAAGTCTGCTGCGAGGGGCTTTTCCCATTCCGCTGAACCGGTCGCGCGTTTCAGCTCTTTCTGATGTAAGCCTTCACGGTGACGTATCCCTTTTTCGTCAAGCGACGGGACATGCCCACCTTGTGCGTTCTCGGTCCGACGACGCCGCCCGCCAGCATCCCGATCACGATGCCGAAGAAGGCGAGTATCGGCAGGACGACCCAGGTCAGAATCCAGAGCGTGACCTGATCGGTGATCGCCTGGGCCTCGGCTCCCGCTGCGTCGAGCCAATCGCCGAGCGACTGCCACACGGGCAGCGAGATCAGAATCCACACGAGCGCCGGGGCGAACAGCACCAGCAGCACCCATCCCAGCTTGGGTCTTCTCGCGTACGCCGTCTCCCTGGTGGGTCGAAGGCAGAGCACGAGGATCAGAACGGCGCACGCGAGAACCGGCAGCACGACGGGCGCGACAGCGAGTAGGTACATGGCCTCCGCGGCCGGCCGGCCGCCCGGACCCGCGAGGACCATGACCGCGGCGATGAGACCGATGCCGAGCGTCAGCCCCCCGGGGACGTTGAGGAACGCTGCGGTGGGCAGGAGCGGCCAGACCAACGCGAGCGACCGGTCGGCGCCGGCATCCGCGAGCCGCCGCCTCGTGGCGGCGACCAGGCTGAGCAGCAGCCAGGCCTGCAGGAGAGCGGCGAGTACGACGGTCGCGGTTATGACTGAACCGGGGAGCGAGGCGAATGGTGCGGCGAAGCCGTGCAGCGTCGCCGTCGCCTCGACGACGAGCGCGTCGAGGTCGGACGGAGGTCCGGCGTTCGCGGGCGCCTCCGGCAGTATTCGCGCAAGAGACAGCGCTGCAGCGAAGAGGGCGAGCGCGGCGATGGCCGCCCCCGCGAGCGGCACGCCGACGAGCGCGAATGTCCAGAACTCTCGGCGCGATTCGACGCCGCGGAATGAGAACGGGCGGAGGAAGTCGCGGTAGGTCGCGCCGAGAGATGTCGGTTTCCGCGGCGCGTCCGGCTCGAGTTCGGGGAGCAGGATGGAGTCGAGCAGCTGGCTCGGGGTGAGAGCCCGGCCCGCACTCGAACCGCCGTCGGTTTCTTGGTTCATGTCCCGTTCCTCGCCTACACGTACTTCGTCAGCACGAACTCGATGATGGGCGGCACGATCGCCAGCGACGCCGTTCCGGCGATGGCCCACTTTTTGAATGTCTTCGCGCTCGCCTCCCGCTCCTGGAGGAGGTACTCGTTGACACGGGAGCTCTCCAGTGCGTGTGTCTCCATCGCGATGAGGTAGGCGAGCTCGGTGTGGTGGGCGACGATGTGGGTAGCCGCTTCGTCGCTCGCCCGGAGGCGCTCACGCAGTCGCTCCGCTTCGGCCTGGTGTCCCTCCAGGGTGGCGGCGAGCTTCGCGACGGCGTCCTCGGCCTGCTTCGCGGATTCGGAGTTCTCGGGCGCTTCCGCACCCGCCGCAGCGAGCGCCTGATGCCACGAGCCGTAGATCCGGGTGAGCATCGCGAGCGACGGCGGCGAGACGTCGTTGTCGTTCTCCTTGCGCCACGCGACATAGTCGCGTGCGCTCCTGCTGGAGACCGGTGCCTCGAGGAAGCGGCGGAGATGCGCGACAGCGTCGACCTTCTCGGGTACGGCCACGCTCTCCTTCAACGGCACGAGCCCGGCTGCGAGCAGGGCCTTCGACCATGGTTGGCTGAACCTGTCG
>Ga0247816_10001482_pt1 | contig 11513 bp, 10 predicted proteins | sample UWRJL209509C1_FD_179930 | JGI IMG/M metagenome (GOLD analysis project Ga0247816, IMG submission 179930) | Plant litter microbial communities from Arlington Agricultural Research Station in Wisconsin, United States - UWRJ-L209-509C-1 | ecosystem: Environmental > Terrestrial > Plant litter >...
GAGGTGACTGTCGCCGGTGAGGGCGTGCAGCACAAGAATGGCGTTGTCGCCGCTGGGGGAGAGTTCGCCCCAGCTCTCGTAGGCGATGCGAACGGCACCGAGGTGACCGCCGGCCTCCAGGTCGAGAGCGCCGACGTCGACGAAGCGTCGGTCACCGACCGGGTCACCGTCCCGCCAGGCCCCCGTCACGGGCGGTTTGCCCGCGATGGACCGAGCCTGGGCGTCGGTAACCAGGCTGGACGGGACGGTGTCCTCGGAGTATTGCCATTCCATATCGCTCAATTGTGGCGATTTTTACCGCTGGCCGCGGATTGTTACGTCACGGGTGAACTCCACCGTCAGGAACGGGTCACGCGTTGGCGCGGGACTCCAGCACCACCGCGCGGGCGGCGGCCAGGCCGGTCTCGAGGTCGGCCTGCAGGTCGGCCACGTTCTCGATGCCCAGCGACAGCCGCACCAGGCCCGGCGTCACACCCGCGGTGAGCTGCTGCTCCGGGGAGAGCTGGGCGTGGGTGGTGGAGGCCGGGTGGATGACGAGCGAGCGCACGTCGCCGATGTTGGCCAGGTGGCTGAACAGGCTGAGGTTGTCGACCAGCGCACGGCCGGCATCCACCCCGCCCTTGAGCTCGAACGACAAGACGGCGCCGACGCCGAGCGGCAGGTACTTGTTGGCCGCGGCGTACCAGGGGCTGGACGGCAGGCCGGCGTAGTTCACCGACGCGATGTCCGGGTGGTTCTCCAGGAACTCGGCGATGGTCTGCGCGTTGCTGACGTGACGCTCGATGCGCAGGCTCAGCGTTTCGATGCCCTGGATGAGCTGCCAGGCGCTCGCCGGGGCGATGGCGCTGCCCAGGTCGCGCAGCAGCTGCACGCGGGCCTTGATGATGAAGGCCAGGCTGTCGCCGACCGCGGTGGTGTAGCTGGCCCCGTGGTAGGACGGGTCGGGTTCGGTCAGCCCCGGGAACTTCTCCACGTTGTCTGACCACTTGAACAGGCCGCCGTCGACGACGACGCCGCCGATGATGGTGCCGTGGCCGCCGAGGAACTTGGTGGCCGAGTGCACGACGATGTCGGCACCGTGCTCGAACGGGCGCAACAGGTAGGGGGTGGCGATGGTGTTGTCCACGATCAACGGCACCCCGTTGCTGTGCGCGACCTCCGCCACCAGATTGATGTCGAGGATGTTGATCTTGGGGTTGCCGATGGTCTCGGCGAAAAACAGCTTGGTGTTCGGCCGCACCGCGCGCGCCCACTCGGCGGCGTCGTCCTGGTTCTCGACGAAGGTGGTCTCGATGCCGAGCTTCTTGAGGGTGTACTTGAAGAGGTTGTAGGTCCCGCCGTAGATGGAGCTGGACGACACGATGTGGTCACCGGCCTGGGCGATGTTGAGAACCGCGAAGGTCGACGCCGCCTGGCCGCTGGCCACGAGCAGGGCGCCGGTGCCACCCTCGAGGGCGGCGACGCGTTCCTCGACCACGGCCTGGGTCGGGTTCTGGATGCGGGTGTAGATGTTGCCGAACTCGGCCAGCGCGAACAGTTTCTGAGCGTGCTCGGCGTTCTCGAAGACGTACGAGGTGGTCTGGTAGATCGGCGTGGCTCGAGCGTGAGTCGTCGGGTCGGGGCTGGCCCCGGAGTGGACCTGCTTGGTTTCGAACTTCCAGTCTGCGGCGTCGCTCATGGGTCGATCTCCCTGTTCGTGGTCGGGGCGTGCCCCGGATGTTCGCGGTCGCGGAACCAGCCGCTCGCGCCTCTCTGCAGCAACCCTAGGCAGCTACGCCGCGGCCGACAACGGGTGTGCGAAACACGGCGTCATCTGACCCGGTCACGGTTTTCCCGGCCCGTGCGGCAACACGATGGTGCCGGTGTGAGTGGATGGTTCCTGCCGGAACAGCCAGCGCAGTCTCGGTTCGACCAGCGGCCGGAAGATCCGTCGCACCACCGGCAGCGACAGCAACACGGAAATGCCGATGGCCAGCAGGATGATCGCCGGCAGCACCCAGGCCGGCTGCGGGCCGTCGAGCACCCCGGTCTCCCGCAGCGGGTAGAGCAGGAAGGTGTGCAGCAGGTAGATGTACATCGTCGCGGCGCCCAGCGGTGTGAACCAGGTGGCCCGGCGCGGCATCAGCATGAGGAAGGCCAGGATGAACCCGAACGACGCCACCATCAGGCCCAGGCGGATCACGCCGGCCCAGAACTGGTCGTAGCCGAACTGCCAGTAGGCCTCGTCGTAGAGGGTGAAACTGCGCAGCCTGAGGTCCCGCACCCCCACGATGTTGACCGAGATCGCCACCGCCAGAGCGGTGAACAGGGCCACCGCGCCGGACCGCCAGCGCCACACCGCGGTGGGGGAGAGGTGCATCCATCTCGCCGTCAGCGGCCACTGCCGCAGTTTCCAACCGAAGACGAAGAACGGCAGCAGGCCGAGGGTGCGGGAGAGGGAGAAGGTGCTGTCAATGTCGCCGACGTAGCCGGCGCCCACCGAAATGGCGATGCTGATCAGCAGCGGGTAGCGCAGCAGCACCAGGTAGGGCAGCAGCACCCGCCAGATCGCCAGGGCGATGAGGAACCACAGCGTCCACGACGGGGCGGAGTAGTCGACCTTGAGGGTGCCGCTGAGCGGCCAGGTGACCAGCATCCAGATGCTCTGGAAGATCAGGTAGGGGAAGACCACGTCGGTGATCAACCGGTGCATCTGCCGGGGACCGGGCGGGCCGGACTTGGCGAAGTAGCCGCTGACGGCCACGAACACCGGCACGTGGAAGGCGTAGATGAACAGGTAGACGCCGTAGGCCGTGTCGGATTCGCCGATCAGTTTGAGGATCGCGTGACCGATCACCATCAGGGTGATGGCGATCCACCTGGCGTTGTCCCACAGGGGTACGCGGCGCTTCTGTTTGTGTGGGGCAGGCGTCGGCGAACTCATTTGTGTACATTCTGTGTGCAGAATAGGGAAATGGGCAAAAAACGAGTCGTGGTCACCGGTGCGAGTTCTGGAATCGGAGCGGCCACCGTGCGCCTGTTCCGTGAGCATGGCTGGGATGTGGTCGGGGTTGCGCGCCGGGCCGACCGGCTCGAGCAGTTGGCCGAGGAGACCGGAGCGAGCGTGTTCGTCGCCGACCTCACCGTGCAGGCCGACGTGGATGCGCTGCGGGACTATTTGGCCGAGTCCGGTCCGGTGCACGCGCTGGTGAACAACGCCGGCGGTGCCAAGGGCATGGACTCAGTGGAGTCCGCCCCGGTCGAGGACTGGGCGTGGATGTTCGAGATCAACGTGCTCGCCGTGAAGCGGGTGACGAGCGCGCTGCTGCCACTGCTGCGTGCGTCGGTGGCGGGCGAGGTGCCCGCTGACGGGGCCGCGGCATCCGCTGACATCGTGAACGTCACCTCGATCGCCGGGCACACCGCGTATCTCGGTGGCGGTGGCTACAACGCCGCCAAGTTCGCCGCGCACGCGATGACCGAAGTGCTGCGGCTGGAACTGAACGGCGAACCCCTCCGGGTGATCGAGGTCGCGCCGGGCATGGTGCAGACCGAGGAGTTCGGTCTGGTGCGGTTCGGTGGTGACGTGGAGAAGGCCAAGGCCGCGTACGAGAACGTGCCGCACCCGCTGGTGGCCGAGGACGTGGCGGCGACGATCGTGGCCGCGGTGGAGCTGCCCGCCCACGTGAACATCGACCTGCTCGTGGTCAAGCCGGTGGCGCAGGCGGCGACCACCCGGGTGGCGCGCGGCCCGTTGCTGCCCCGCAGCTGAGCCGCGACGCCTGAGCCGCGACGCCTGAGGTGCGGCGCCGCCCGACGGAACCCGTCGGGCGGCGCCGGAGCCCTAGTGGTCGCTGGCCTTCTCCGCGCCGAAGCCGGTGAGGGACCGCACCGCCATCTCGGCGGCCAGTTTCGGGTCTTCCTTGCGGGTGCTGGTGAGCGAACCCACCCAGCCGAGCAGGAAGCCCAGCGGGATGGAGACGATGCCCGGGTTGTTCAGCGGGTAGAGCGCGAAGTCCACTCCCTCACCGAACATCGAGGTGGGGGTGCCGGAGAACACCGGTGAGAACACGATCAGCAGCATCGCCGAGCCCAGACCGCCGTACATGCTCCACAGCGCACCACGGGTGGTGAAGCCGCGCCAGAACAGCGAGTACAGGATGGTGGGCAGGTTGGCGCTCGCCGCGACGGCGAAGGCCAGGGCCACCAGGAAGGCGATGTTCTGGCCCTGCACGCCGATGCCACCAGCGATGGCGAGGATGCCGATCACCACGACGGTGCGGCGGGCGATCTTGACCTCGCCGTCTGGGCTGCCCTTGCCCTTCTTGATCACGCTGGCGTAGATGTCGTGCGCGAACGAGGTCGCCGCCGTGATGGTGAGACCGGCGACGACGGCCAGGATGGTCGCGAACGCGATCGCGGAGATGAAGCCCAGCAGCAGCGGGCCGCCGAGCGCGAGCGACAACAGCGGCGCGGCCGAGTTGACCCCGCCGGGAGCGGCCATGATGGTGTCCGCGCCGACCATGGCCGCGGCGCCGAAACCGAGCACCAGGGTGAACAGGTAGAACGCGCCGATCAGGAAGATCGCCCAGACCACCGACCGGCGGGCCTCCCTGGCGGTGGGAACGGTGTAGAACCGCATCAGCACGTGCGGCAGGCCCGCGGTGCCGAGCACCAGGGCGATGGCCAGGGAGATGAAGTCCAGCGGGTTGCCGCCGTACTGCAGGCCCGGTGCCAGGATGGCGTCGGCCGGGGTGGAGGTGGAGTTCGCCACGGCGCTGTCGAGCAGGGTGGACAGGTTGAACCCGTTGATCACCAGCACCCACACCGTCATTGCGCCGGCGCCGATGATGAGCAGGAAGGCCTTGACGATCTGCACCCAGGTGGTGCCCTTCATGCCACCGATCAGCACGTAGAGGATCATCAGGGCTCCGACCACGGTGACCACGATGGACTGGCCGAGCCGGTCGTTGATGCCCAGCAGCAGCGAGACCAGTCCGCCGGCGCCGGCCATCTGGGCCAGCAGGTAGAAGAAGCAGACCGCCAGTGTGGTGGTCGCCGCGGCGACCCGCACCGGCCGTTGGGCCAGCCGGAAGGAGAGCACGTCCGCCATGGTGAACTTGCCGGTGTTGCGCATCAGCTCGGCCACCAGCAGCAACGCCACCAGCCAGGCCACCAGGAACCCGATGGAGTAGAGGAAGCCGTCGTAGCCGTTCACGGCGATGGCGCCGATGATGCCCAGGAAGGAGGCCGCGGAGAGGTAGTCGCCGGCGATGGCAAAACCGTTCTGCGGTCCAGTGAACGACCGGCCGCCGGTGTAATAGTCGGCCGCGGTGCGGTTGTTGCGGCCGGCGCGGATGACGATCACCAGGGTGACGGCGACGAAGGCCAGGAAGATCGAGATGTTCAGGACCGGGTTGGTCTCGGTGGTGGCGGCATCCACTTCGGTGAGGAAGCCGGCGACGGTGCTGTTCAGGGCGCTCATGCGTGCACCTTCTGCTCGAGCTCGGCGCGGAGTTCGGCGCCCAGCGGGTCAAGGGTGCGGTTGGAGAAGGCGACGTACCAGATGGTGATCGCGAAGGTGGTGACGAACTGGCCCAGACCCAGCAGCAGACCGAGGTTGAAACTGCCCCAGACCGGCCGGGCCATCACGTCGGGCAGGTAGGCGGCGACCAGGACGTAGCCGAAGTACCAGACCAGAAAGAATATGACCAGGGGAACCACGAACCGCCGTCGGGTGCGTTTCAGGTGGACAAAACGGTCCGAATTCTCGAAGTCGACGTAGTCGATCGAGTCCTGAGCTCCGGCATCTTTCAGTGAATCCGTCATGGGGCTCCTTTGCTCCGTGTGACTGAAATGTGGTGCGGTATGGCAGGGCGAGCAGTGTGCGTACATTCGGGTCTTCGTCGGTGAAGTTCTCGGGCGCGCAGCACCTTGTATACACAATGTGCGCACAAGGTGCGGTCAGTCTGGCATATCCGGTGGCCTAGGGGAATAGAATGCCGCTATGTATACACAGGCGGTGCAGGATGCCGCGGCGACGGCGCCCCGGCCTGAGCCGGGACGGTCGCTGGAGCGCGCGGGTGACCGTGCCTACCGTCTACTGCGTGCCGAGATCCTCGACGGAGTCCTCCCGGCCGGCACCGTGCTGCTCGAGGTGGAACAGGCGGCCAGGCTCGGCGTTTCGCGCACCCCGCTGCGGTCGGCGGTGGCGCGGTTGGTGACCGACGGACTCGTGGCCGGGCGCTCGGGTCGGGGGTTCTCGGTGACCGACCTGTCGGTGCGGAGTATCACCGAGCTGTACGAGTACCGGGAGGCGCTCGAGGAGCGTGCCGCGTCGCTGGCCGCTCGCGCCGCCGATCGGACCGCGTTCGAGCAGTTGCGCGGCCGGTTCCTGGCGGCGCCGGCCCTGCTCGACCAGGGCGAGGACGGCATCCGCTGCTACTACGCCCTCATCGACGAGTTCGACGAGGCCATCGACGCTGCGGTCGACAACAGTTTTCTGGTCGGCGCGCTCGGCACCGTGCGTACCCACCTGGCCCGGATCCGCCGGGTGGCGCGCGGCAACCCGGTGCGCCTGCGGGCGGCGGCGGCCGAACACCTGTTGATTCTGGATGCCATCATCGACGGCGATGCGGCGCTCGCCGCCCACGCCAGCCACGTGCACCTGCACCTCAGTCTGGCCAGTGTGCTCGCCGTGCTCGACGCCCGCCCGAACACCTGATCTGACCCTCCCTCCGAAGCGACCGAAAGCGACCGAAAGGACCACCGTGCAGACAACCCGCGTGCGCGTGCACCCCAGCGAAGACCGGCTGGACCGGCCCGACCAGCTGGCCTGGAAGATCGCGGCCTGCGCCGCCGACCCGGTCGCGGTCGACGGCGACGTCACCGAGATGATCATCAACCGGGTGATCGACAACGCGGCCGTGGCCGCGGCCTCCCTCACACGTGCCCCGGTGGTCGCCGCGCGGTCGCAGGCGCTCGCACACCCGCGGTCGACCGGCGGGGATGGCGCCACGGTGTTCGGTGAGGACGTGTTCGGCGACGCCGGCGCGGGGCGGGTGTCGCCCGAATGGGCGGCCTGGGCCAACGGGGTGGCCGTGCGCGAACTGGACTACCACGACACCTTCCTCGCCGCCGAGTACTCCCACCCCGGCGACAACATCCCGCCGATCGTGGCGGTCGCCCAGCACGTGGCCGTCGCCCGTGGGCTCACCGGCCGTGACCTGGTGCGGGGGATCGCCACCGGCTACGAGGTGCAGATCGACCTGGCCAGGGCGATCAGCCTGCACCGGCACAAGATCGACCATGTGGCGCACCTCGGCCCGTCGGCCGCCGCCGGTATCGGCACCCTGCTGGGGTTGGATCCCGCCATCATCTTCCAGGCCGTGGGGCAGGCCCTGCACACCACGACGGCCACCCGGCAGTCGCGCAAGGGTGAGATCTCCAGCTGGAAGGCGCACGCGCCGGCGTTCGCGGGCAAAATGGCCGTCGAGTCCGTCGACCGGGCGATGCGCGGCCAGACCAGTCCCACCCCGATCTACGAGGGGGAAGACGGTGTGATCGCGTGGCTGCTCGACGGACCCGACGCCGTCTACGACGTGGACCTGCCCGGCGCGGGTGAGGCCAAACGCGCCATCCTGGACAGCTACACCAAGGAGCATTCGGCCGAATATCAGGCCCAGGCGTTGATCGACCTGGCCCGCAAGCTGCATCGCGAGCACCCCGAGATCCTGGCGCCCGGCGCGGTGCGTGGCATCGTCATCCACACCTCGCATCACACCCACAACGTGATCGGCTCGGGTGCGAACGACCCGCAGAAGTACGATCCGACCGCATCCCGCGAAACGCTGGACCACTCGATCCCGTACATCTTCACGGTCGCCCTCCAGGACGGCAGCTGGCATCACGTCGACTCCTACCGGCCGGAGCGCGCCGGGCGGGCGGACACCGTTGCGCTGTGGCAGACCGTGACCACCCGGGAGGACGCCGAGTGGACCCGCCGGTACCACTCCATCGACCCCGCCGAGAAGGCGTTCGGCGCTCGGGTGGAGATCGAGCTCGCCGACGGCGGCCGGCTGGTCGAGGAGCTCGCCGTCGCCGATGCGCATCCGCTCGGCGCTCGTCCGTTCGGGCGCGGGGACTACGTCGACAAGTTCCGTCTGCTGGCAGCCGACGTGCTCGAGGAGCCCGAGATCGAGCGGTTCCTCCGGCTCGCCCAACGACTGCCCGAGCTGACCGCCGCCGAGCTTGGCGCGCTGACTATCGTGGCCCGCCCGGGCCTTCTCGCCGCCCAGCCCAGCCCGAACGGACTCTTCTGATGCTGTACTCCACCCTCACCGCCGCCGCCAAGCGGGCCGCCCTGCGCGAGGAGCTGGCCAGCGGCCGGCTGCTGCGTTTTCCCGGTGCGTTCAACCCGCTCAGCGCCCGGATGATCCAGGCCAAGGGCTTCGAAGGCGTCTATATCTCCGGCGCGGTGCTCGCGGCCGATCTCGGCCTGCCCGACATCGGCCTGACCACCCTCACCGAGGTGGCCGGCCGCAGCCAGCAGATCGCCCGGATGACCGACCTGCCCGCCCTGGTCGACGCCGACACCGGCTTCGGCGAGCCGATGAACGTGGCCCGCACGGTGCAGACCCTCGAGGACGCCGGTGTGGCCGGCTTGCACATCGAGGACCAGGTCAACCCGAAACGGTGCGGGCACCTGGACGGCAAACAGGTGGTCGACACCGGCACGGCGCTGCAGCGCATCCGCGCGGCAGTGGATGCCCGGCGAGACGCGAATCTGCTCGTCATGGCGCGCACCGACATCCGTGGGATCGACGGCCTGGACGCCGCCGTCGACCGGGCGAAGGCGCTGGTCGACGCCGGCGCCGACGCGATCTTCCCCGAGGCGATGAACTCGTTGGCCGAGTTCGAGGCCATCCGCGCGGCCGTTGACGTGCCGATCCTGGCGAACATGACCGAATTCGGCAAGAGCGAACTGTTCACGGTCGACCAGCTCGCCGGGGTCGGGGTGAACCTGGTGATCTTCCCGGTGTCGCTGCTGCGCCTGGCGATGGGAGCAGCCGAGCGCGGCCTGGACACGATCGTCGCCGAGGGGTCGCTGACCAGTCAGGTTCCCAGCATGCAGACCCGGGCCGAGCTCTACCAGCTGCTCGACTACGAGGCCTACAATCGGTTCGATTCCGGCATTTTCAACTTCACCCTCGCCGGCAACGAGGGCTGACCGGGGTATCCCGCCGCGGCATCCACTTACCCACCCCCACACCAGGACATCACCAGCTCGACCCAGCACGGCAGTACACAGGACGCAAAGGAGCGAAATGAGTCAGACCCACCCCACCCCCACGCCGCCACCGAGCCCGCCGGGCGGCCAGGAGGTGCACCGCGGCCTGGCCGGGGTCGTGGCCGACACCACCGCCGTGTCCAAGGTCGACCCGGAGTCCAACTCCTTGCTCTACCGGGGCTATCCGGTGCAGGAACTGGCCGCGCAGAAGAGCTTCGAAGAGGTCGCCTACCTGCTTTGGTACGGCGAGCTGCCCGACGAGCGCCAGCTGGCCGAGTTCGAGGTGACCGAGCGGTCGATGCGTCAGCTCGACCATTCGGTACGGCGGGTGATCGACGAGATCCCCACCTCCGCCGACCCGATGGATGTGCTGCGCTCCGCCGTCAGCGTGATCGGGGCAGCCGACCGGCTCACCCCGGATGCCTCCGTCGACGCCAATCTGGCCAAGTCGATGCGACTGTTCGCGCAGCTGCCCGCCATCGTCGCCTACGACCAGCGCCGGCGACACGGTCTGGAGCTGGTCGAGCCACGCGACGACCTGGGCTACTCGGCGAACTTCCTCTATATGACCTTCGGGGAGGTGCAGGAACTCGCGGTGGTCGAGGCGTTCGACGTGTCGATGATCATGTACGCCGAACACTCGTTCAACGCCTCCACGTTCACGGCGCGGGTGATCACCTCGACCCTTTCCGACCTGTACTCGGCCGTGACCGGCGCGATCGGAGCGCTGAAGGGGCCGCTGCACGGCGGCGCGAACGAGGCCGTGATGCACATCTTCACCGAGATCGGCCTGGGCGACGGGTCGGCGGAGCGGGCCGAGCGGTGGCTCGACGATACCCTCGCGCACAAACGCAAGGTGATGGGTTTCGGCCACCGGGTGTACAAACACGGTGATTCCCGGGTGCCGACCATGCACGCGGCGCTGCTCACGCTGGTCGAGCATTTCGAGCGCCCCGACCTGCTGGACATCTACGACGCTCTGGCCACCGGGATGGAGGCGCGCACCGGCATCCTGCCCAATCTGGACTACCCGGCCGGGCCGGCGTACCACCTGATGGGTTTCGACACCAACACTTTCACCCCGCTGTTCGTCGCGGCGCGGGTGACCGGGTGGACCGCGCACATCATGGAGCAGTTGGCGTCGAACGCGCTGATCCGGCCGCTGTCGCTGTACACCGGCACGCCTGAGCGGCACGTTCCGCCGCCGGTTGACGGCGACCTGCTCTGAGGTCGGCCGACGGCAGGTCGGAGGGGGCGACGGCTCATAATAGGGGGATGACTGTTCTCATCGCCGGCTGTGGCGACCTCGGCACCGAGGTGGGCCTGCGGCTGGCCGCGCTCGGTCACCCCGTGGTGGGCCTTCGCCGCCAGGCCGACCGGCTGCCGGCTGCCATCACGGGAGTCTCGGTGGATCTCGCCACCGAAAAACCGGTGATACCGGCGGACACTGACCTGGTGATCGTGACCGTCGCCGCAGGCAACCCGGACCCGGCCGTCTACCGGGCCGCCTACGTCACCGGGCTCGGCAACCTGCTCGACGCCCTCGACGAGGCCGAGGTCACCCCGCGCCGATTCCTGATGGTGTCGTCCACGGCGGTCTACGACGTGAACGACGGCAGCACGGTCGACGAACTCACCCCCACGGGGGCCGGCCAGGGCACCGACGCGATCCTCATCGAGGCCGAAGACCTACTGCGCCAGCGGATGCCGTCGGCCGTGGTCTTCAGGCTGGCCGGCATCTACGGCCCCGGCCGGGAGCGCCTGATCGGTCAGGTTCGGGCGGGTCGCGCGACGGTCTCGGAGCGGAACCGGTTGACGAACCGCATCCACCGTGATGACGCGGCCGCGGCGATCGTGCACCTCATGCTGCGGGCGGAACAGCCGGAGACTCTCTACCTCGGTGTGGACAGCGCGCCGGTGCCCAGCGTCGAGGTGCTGTCGTTCCTCGCCGAGGAGCTGGGGCTGCCCGAACCGGAGATTGTGGAGAACGGCGGCACACGCGGCGGCGATAAGAAACTGAGCAACCGGCGGCTGCTGCAGACCGGGTTCGTCTTCGAATACCCGAGCTACCGTGAGGGCTATCGGGCGGTTCTGGCCGGGCGCGGCAGCAGGCATTTATAGTCCTCAAAAGGTTATCCACAACCCGAGGATTTCTCACACAAACCTCTGAATCGGAGTAGATTCAAGGGCATGACAACCTTCGAATCTTCCTTCACCACCGGGTCGGGCGTAACGCCTGATCCGG
>Ga0247816_10001483_pt1 | contig 11512 bp, 12 predicted proteins | sample UWRJL209509C1_FD_179930 | JGI IMG/M metagenome (GOLD analysis project Ga0247816, IMG submission 179930) | Plant litter microbial communities from Arlington Agricultural Research Station in Wisconsin, United States - UWRJ-L209-509C-1 | ecosystem: Environmental > Terrestrial > Plant litter >...
AAGTCTGAACACGATAGTATAAAAAATAAAATCATCCTGAACCGTAATATGATCAATTTGCTGATTAGCGGTAGCAAAACAGTGGTTTACCCTGAAACTACTATAACAGTAATGGATGGAGAGCTTGTTGTGCTTTCAACCGGTAATATGCTCACTTCAGAAGTCATGAGCAATAATAAGGGCTTTGAAAGTATGCTGATTTACTTTAGTAATGATCTGCTTAATAATTTCTGGATAAAATATCAATCCATGCTGGCAGACAATGCTCCTATACAGAAGAAACAGCCTTACCTGGTCTATCACCAAGATGGCTTTATTCGTCAATATGTACAGTCGCTGCTTTTGTTATTACAAGGCAGATCTGGTTTGTCTTCCGAGATCAAACAGATCAAATTAGAAGAGTTGCTGCTATATCTATTCCAGCGTGATCCTGCAAAACTTCAGTCATTACAGATCATTTCAAAAGACCATGCGGATCTTCAATTGAAAAAAGTAGTTGAAAGCCATATTGGATTGCCCATCACTATTGAGGAACTGGCTTTTTTGTGTAACATGAGCCGCTCTACTTTTAAAAGGAATTTTTACCGCTTATACAGTACCACCCCTCAGCAATGGTTGCTGGAACGAAAGTTGGAGAAAGCGGGTGAATTGCTGAAGTTTACGGATGAAAGCCCATCTCGTGTGTACCTTAAAGTAGGTTATAAAAATCATTCCAGCTTTTCTTATGCATTTAGGCAGTACTTCGGTATAAACCCGAGCGAGTATCAAATGCAACAATTGAACGTCCTTCGATAATAGCTGAACGCTCAGCCCTCACATCCCGCTTACTACACTCTGTACCTTTGTTTTATTATTCGTCTTAACCTTTTAACCAGGGCGAACAAAAACAATTAGACAGATGGAAACACAAAACGAAATGAACAAAGCTGTGGTAGCGCGCTTTAACAACGAAGTTATTGGACAGGGTAACGTAGACAGTTTTAAGGAATTGATGGATGAGAACTTTATCAATCAATCTGCACCTGTGGGAATGGACAACGGAAGTGATGGTATGCTATACTTTTTTAATGAACTTTTACGTCCGGCAATGCCAGACTTGAAAGTCACTATTTATCAGCAGGTGGCAGAAGGGGATCTGGTAACGACCAGGAAGACCCTGAGCGGTACCCAGACTGGTAACCTTATGGGCATAGCTGCCACAGGTAAAGAAATTAGCATTGATGTGATTGACATCGTGAGAATTAAAAATGGTAGATATTTTGAACACTGGGGCATTAATACACTGCCTGTAATACTTGCAGAGTTACAAAAAACAGATAAATAGATTTTACATCATCATTGTTGAATGAGCTTAGTCCCGGTCGTTGATACTTCAATGGTTGGGACTTTTTCGACTATTGATGGTTACAAAGAATCTGTTTTAGTCACAATTAGATGGATGTTTTTGGTTAAACAGTAAGTAATTTTCACATATTTCACATTTAATTTGCAACCCATTCAAATTTAATTACTTTTGCCACCCACGGGGGATTAGCTCATTTGGCTATAGCGCTTGCCTGGCAGGCATCGTTCAATGACCTCATATCGCTTTTAAATCGCTATTTTCTATTCCTTTTAAATCCTCACACTGTTTTCACACTTTATCTAACCTAATTTGTATTTTGCTAATTAATGCAAGTTAATAAAGGAATTGATGTTACAGTATTCCTTCATCTCCGAAACTGTAATATCCGTCATTACATATAATAAGGTGATCCAGTATTTTAAGATCAAGCATCTTTCCTGCATCGACCAATCTTTTTGTTAAAGCTAGATCTTCATTGCTAGGATCAAGTTCACCACTGGGATGATTGTGGCATAATATAATTCCGGATTCGCAAGCTTTTAATGCTGCTTTAAATATTACTTTAGGATCTGCGACTGTACCACTCAATCCACCAGAGGAAATATGTACAATTCCTAATACCCTATTCCTCCTGTTTAGCAGCAGGATTTTAAACTCCTCGAGTAAGGCTATCTTTCCCTTGTCCCACTGTTATATTAAAAATATCATAAGCATCTTTAGATTTGCTTATCTGTGGTCTCTCGGAAACCTTAAACTTTGGTCTGTACGTGATCTCCACCTCTCCGACCTTTAATAATTCTGATTGTATTACCATATTGATTTATATTAATTATGGTAACTCTAACCAAGCTTTCAGCCTCTAATAACTAAAGGAGGAACGGAATAAATGGACTGCGTGTTAGGATTATGGGTTTATGCCGTAGTTCCTTTAGAGGTTTAGAGGTGACAAGTTTAGCTTTGTGCACTAATTATTATAATTCTACTATGCTTTTAACCTGTTTCAACATTTACTATATCTGCATCATTAAAATGGCAAGTCATCCTCTTCTCCAGGGGCTTCTTGTACTATGGTGGGATTGGTCATCTCATAACATTTATTGAATTCTTGACATACGGTTGAAACAAAGCTATCCTTATCATCCCCGTCACTTAAAGAATCGTAAATGGAATATAATTCTAGGACCAGTTTATAATTGATATCTGAATTATATCTATTATAATTCTTCAAAGGAATTCCTTCAAATAAATTCTCAGCATTTATAGAATTTGACCACTTATAACTTCGTACAATACTTTGAAGACCTTCCAGCCATTCTTTAACATTTGCATCAGATAATCTCTTATTAAATGCAATCCTCTTCTCCCAATGAGTATTTCCCCAATTATCCTCTTCCTCGAAATTGCAAATATTCCATAAAGAATTTTGGATTTTAGACTTTAACTCAGTTAAGGCTTCTATATCAATATTGCGCGCTAAATTGGATATATCAAAAGTTAGACTAACGCCATTCTCAGAGGTTTTTGAATTAATAAGCTTGTTCAGATTTTTATCTATGTTTAGAATTTTATCTTCCAAAGAGCTTATAATATTTTCTTTGCTCCCTTTTCTGCTTAATGCTTCGTATATCAATCCAGCCCATTGTTTTTTTAAGCTTTCCTTGATATCGTTGAATGATTCAAAAGAGCTGACGGCAGTTCCCTCAGCTAAGTTATAAATAACATCTAAAAAGTAGAATACAAATTTATATGATTCTCTTGGAAAGTGATAGCTACTATCAAATTGTTCCTTTAAATTTTGACGAACCCCCTTAACTTTATCATCAGATACGTCATTTTCTTTGAAATATTTCAATACATCTTTTTCCAATGCACGTTTGTAATTCTTATAATCGTAATCCACAAATTTACTTACGAAAATATGCTTACAAACATCCTGTTCAAGAGCTTTTCGGAATTCTGCTAGTGTTACGCTATCTGGAGTTTTATTATTTTGACTGTCCCTATGATAAAGACTTCCATAATTGTCACCAACAACTAATATAAATAATTGACATTTTGGAATTTCTTCTAAGCACGAATCTTGCACATGCTTATCATAATTATAGAAAATATCATCAAATTCACTTAATGCTGGCTCATATCCAAATTCCTTTATGAAATTCCTCAATTGTGATCTAATTTCTTGTAAATCATAACATGTAGAGCTTACAAATATTCTTGGTATTGCCATTTTGATGTTGCTTTAATAATAAAATTAACTATAATAAACTTAAGTTAATCCAGATTTTGGAGCTAATTTTTTAAATGTTTGCCTACTGAAGCCATATTCAATTCTTTCAAAGATCTCAATCATTAGATCATTTTATTAAGTGGGAAAAGAATACGATATTATTTATACTAACAGAAATTGAAGTTTCACCATGTGCTATTGAATTTATAAAGAAAAGCAATTTATTTAATTTATCATAGTACTCTTCCGGCAATTCTTCTAGATTGAAACGATTCAGTATATCAATAAACCTTGTAACTAGATCACTAGGATTTTTTCCAGGAAGGTGCTTAATTATGGCATTGTAAATTTCGCTGTCAATGTCTTTTATATGCTTTAATGCCTTTTCATAAGTTGGAGGCTGCTGTCCCATTGCAATGGAAATGGCATCTCTTACACCACTTAATATGTTGAATGAACTCGCAGATTTTTGTTCGTCTGAAAATTTGTTCATCGTTAAAGTAGTCCATCTGTTGAAATTGTTAATTATGTTTACTGACTAAGATAGCGCAATTTTCTAATAATGAGTTATTTGATAATAATTGTATTCATTAAATGCAATAATACATTTATGTTGACTAATTTCGAAAAACTAACTTATAGAATAATACGGTAAACCGTAAAATTATAAGATTATTTTAGCTCACCACCTGCGAACTGAGCGAAGGTGTCAAAGTAGGAGTACGCAAGTACGACTTTGACTATGTTTTTACACGAATAGCTGAAGCATGATAGCTGTGAAGCCTGAGTGATAGCGTAGGTGAGCAAAACTAGGAAAGCTTCTGGATTATAACCATGAACATAGTGAATGTTATAATACAGCAGGTGCTTTCACCAGCAATCCGCTTGCTTTAGTAGAATACATGACAGAATAAAAGTGATGGAGTGAAGCCAGGCTGATTAAGCCTAGCTGAAAGATGGAACATTCTGGCGTATATTCTGCAAGCTTAGTCATTGCGGAGTACCTTTTTTCCTGCTGTTTATTTCACGCAACTAAAAATTACATTCATACCGCCATTTTAATTAGTAACACTAATTAATGTTACACTAGTCTTCACCTTATAAAAATCTTGATCATCAGTCAGGATGATCCAGTCTCTTTGACGTGCTAGTGTTAGATAATATGAATCGTTAAAGTCAGCGATTTTGAAATTTTGAAGAATCTCTGAAATGTCAACAGAATTGAAGTCATCTGGATATCGAACTGTTAAAGCCATTATTTGATTGATGCCCTCCTCGATGAGAGATTGAGTCTTTTGGCACCTGTCAGTAGGTAAATAATCTTTTTTATAGATTGCCTCAGGAGTTTTCATTTCCTTTTTCCAAAGGTTATAATCTAATTTTATATATGCATTCGCAAATTCGGACAAAGACAAGCTTGTAATGGCTATTTCACATTTCGTTCTAAGTAAACTAGCTAAGAAATTAGAGGTGATCTCCTGCTCCTTTCGTTTATAATTACCTAGGGGGCAATATAAATACATCCAGATATTCGTATCGAAAAAAAAGGACATGGTAGACTTAATTTCAAAATCACTTATACAAACTTTATTTGCCATATAAGGATGAGTCTGCTGTGCCTTCAAAGCCATCTTTGTCTCTGAAATATTCTTTGGCTCTTGTAATTACAATTTCAAACATTGAAACATTAGATTTAGTAACATTTCTAATTTTTAAGTGCTCATTTAGGAACTCGCTTGAATATGTGTTGCTATAAAGTTGACCAAGTGCAGCATTAAGAAATGCTGTAGTGAGAAACTTTACTCCCTCAAAGTCAACGATCACCACTCGTTTATTTTTGAGATTTTCATTAATCAACGCATATATTGAATTTCCCTCTGATGTAGAAACAGCAGTATCACCATTAATAATATCCGTTATTTTTACTGTATTACTCATTTTGATAAATTTAAACTAATTTTAAAACAAATTGTCAACATCCATATCATATTTTTCATCTGATAAATGATAATGGTTATTGTCATTTAGGTTGAACTCTAAATTGGCAATTGTTCCTCTAAAACTAAAGTCCAGCATTTGAGTGTTAATGTAACCATTTTTATATTCCCAAAATCCGTCAGATGAAACAATTTGAATTTTTCCATTATTAAGCTTTATAAATTGAAATATTATATCAAGTCCCAATCCGCCTGGAATAGAACCGGACTTTGTGGTATTTCCTTTTTGAATCGCCCACTGTATTGCATCAGTGGATTTAATATCTTTTACTAGATAAGCACTAACGTTTTCCTTGATATTTACTCCTGTATCAACAATTGTAAATCTTAATGGTTTACTTTCATGTTGAGGAAAGTATTGTCCGCACGTATGAATAAAGTCACATTGACCATGTGTTCTTGCATTCTCATATAATTCAAATATATTTTCAATAATTTTCTGCCCCAACAATAAGCTGTGCGAAGGAAAATCATTCTTGCCTAATAGTTCTGTCTTAACATAATTTTTGAATGCATGGTCGTCAGAAGGAATAAACTTTCTATATTTAATTGAAGTTGAATGAATATCATCTAAAATTTCCTCATCAAACTCATTTAGAAATGCATTTTTCCTAAAAACAGTTCTTATACTATTTTTTAGGTTAGAGATCTGGACTCTATTATCATTATTTTTAAATATTTCGATGTAAGCACCCAATATAGCGCAGAGATTGGCATCGAAAAACTGTACCGCCTCAAAATCTAATATGACAATTTCTGATTTTAATTTACAAGCAATATCGAACGAGCCTGTCAAGCTTTTATAGCCGTCGTATCGACTTCTAACATCTGTGAGAATTTTGATAATCATTAAATTATTCTATGATTATCAATGTACTTATAAATTACCGTTTATTAGTATATCAATTTCATTATAGTATTACATATAAAATTAGTACTCCAGGTTCATCTAATCCAAAGAGTAACCCAAAATATTTCCTATCCACTACTTTATGCTTGATAGCCTTATTATAAAAGGCTCGCAAAGTCCGCATGTAAAAGAATGCAGTATTATGTTTGATGCCGCTTCTAAGTAAGTGCTTATTGTACTTATCAAGGAATTGGAAATCGATCTGTTCAAAATAAAGACTTGTATCGGGATGAAATTTCTGTAGCGCATTTAAAGTGCTTTCGTAATCTCACGCATTTCCTATTTTGTTATCTAATCGTAATTCTGCAATTAATTCATTTGTGAATTCGAATACGGTTTTCTTCACTTCAACAGATGTTTCTTTTGTTTTCGAGGGTTTTAAATACTCATTTACCTTTTGATCGTCCGCCAGTAATAAGGTAGATTGTAAATCAGCAATTTGCTTAGTTAGTAGCCTGTTAAATGCTGATGCGGTAGGATGACTTTTCTTAACTAACTTTTTAACATCATCCCAGTGTGTCTCAAGAACGTCTATTCTTGCTGATCTTGTAGTTGACGATCCATTGTGGTAGATGCGTAGACATACGGGAAATGTATTGTCTTTCTTCATTTTCCTCTTATCGAGGAATACTTTTATGGTTACCATAATCTGTTTGTTATGGTCAGATACAGCGGAATTTTCACACGTTTCTCACACCGTTCTCACACTGTAACCGTGTGAAAAACCGTGTGAATTCTAAAAGAAGAGAAATAGCGTAATATCAATTTGTGATTGCTTAATGAAACGAGACCTATCCAAATAGCTGATTATAGCTTAGAAATAGCGTTTATTTCACTTTTAGTTTGCAACCTATTCAAATTTAATTACTTTTGCCACCCACGGGGGATTAGCTCATTTGGCTAGAGCGCTTGCCTGGCAGGCAAGAGGTGACCGGTTCGAATCCGGTATTCTCCACTATATTTAACCTTTCAGTTAGTTCTGGAAGGTTTTTTTTCTCTTAGCTTTTATTTTACACTTCTTCAAGCAATCTCCTTGATCAAGGAATTTAAGCCAAATTCTAACATTTTATTTCAATTCATTCACTAAAAGACAACCATTGTCTAATTCTTGATTTTATGCATAAATGGATATTATTATATCCAAATTTACTATAAATGGATATAATAATATCCATTTATGAAATAGATCTTTGGATTTATGCACATTGGAAGAGTATGGCAAAACCTCAATTTATAGGAATTTTATCTGCCCAACGGAGTAAAGGGAGTAGGATATTTAGTTTCGCTTATGATAGAAATTGGTTGAGCAATAAAATGAGATTTGTGCTGAATCCTGATATCGATTTGGGTAACAGGATCACAATATTTGAATGGTAAAGATAACTTTGGTGTTTTTATGGATTCGATGCCGGATAACTGGGGAAGACGACTAATGCAACGAAGGGCAGCCCAGAAGGCATTCTCATTAAAGCAACCGGTACCCATAAACATGAAATGAATTATTCAGCCAAAAATGATATCTTGTATTTAACTTTTTAATCATACAAATATGCGTTTCTCTTTCCTCTGCTTATGTTTTTTTGTTCTTTGCTCCTGTCAGCAAAAAACTTCTTCAACTGGTGTTGACAGCTATTTCAACTACGGCGATTCCCTCGAGTCGGGTGGGGTAAAAATGATTCCCGTCAAAACTCCGGTAGGTGACTTTAAGGTGTGGACGAAACGCTTCGGGAACAATCCTAAAATAAAGGTTTTATTACTCCATGGTGGCCCTGCAATGACGCATGAATATATGGAATGTTTTGAGACGTTTTTTCAAAGGGAAGGTTTTGAGTTCTATGAGTATGACCAGTTGGGGTCTTATTACAGTGATCAACCCAAACAGAAAGAGCTATGGAACATCGAAAGGTTTGTAGACGAAGTAGAGCAGGTACGTAAAGCTATCGGAGCAGACAGTACAAATTTTTATGTATTGGGTAATTCCTGGGGTGGGATCCTGGCAATGGAATATGCATTAAAGTATCAGAAGAACTTAAAAGGTGTTGTCGTTGCCAATATGATGGCCAGCGCTCCTGAATATGGAAAATATGCTAACGAGGTATTAGCTAAACAAATGAAACCGGAAGTACTTGCAGAAGTCCGGGCTTTAGAGGCTAATAAGGATTTTGCTAATCCCCGATACATGGAACTGCTAATCCCTAATTTTTACCAGGAGCATTTATGCCGTTTAAAGGAATGGCCGGATGCAGTAAACCGGGCCTTCAAACATGCAAATGGAGAAATTTATACTTTGATGCAAGGGCCTAGCGAGTTTGGAATTGGCGGGTTGCTTGTAAACTGGGATATCAAGAATAGATTGAAAGAAATTGCAGTACCTACATTAATGGTGGGCGCTAAATATGATACCATGGATCCAAAAGCTATGGAGGAGCAAAGTAAACTTGTTCAAAAAGGTCAATATCTCTATTGCCCGAACGGAAGCCATCTCGCCATGTGGGATGATCAGAAAGTATTTATGACTGGAGTCATTAAGTTTATTAAGGGTGGCGACGGGAACTGATACAGCCTGTTCAATAAAGTAATAAATGCATCTGCCTGACCTTTCATCAGGGACTGGTATACCTTTCTTTTAGGAAAGTACGTGATGCTGGTGTCTTAAGTCCGGTGTAAGTCCGTCTTTTGCCCTAAGAGAGAAAAACGGACTTACACCGGACTTACATCTTAATTATAGCTTATTTTCCTAAAGTAGCGTACGGGCAAAGATAGGGTGATGTCTTTTCCTGAACTAGCTAAAAGGCTTTTTACCCGTTAGTTAGTGTTATCTCAGGATTGATGTGCTATAAACTTGCGCCAGAGGTTTCATCGCTCCACTCACTTTATAACATGAAATATTGTACCTTAATACCCGTTTTAAGAGTTAAAGTAAAATATTATATTAGTTAATGCATCACAGAAGTCACCACACCCATGATCAAAGAGTAGATCACCTCAGGATACCTAAACAGCCAAGTGCAGCGGTATCTTACTGGAACGTTGGTGTATTGCTGCATTTTTCTGTAATTATATTTATCCTGGAGTCCTGGTTTTACTGGACTAAACTGAGAGATGCCTATCTCGATGAGGCTTTCTTTTTTATTGCCTTCTGGTTTGGCTGTGTTTTATTTGCTTTTAGTCATATCTTTTTAGTTATCATGGATGCATGGTCACGGTTCCAGAACTATAAAAGGATAAAAGATAATTTATATGTACATGGATTCAGTCCTAAAATAGCTGCTCCGTATATAGGCTCTAAATGTCAGCGTACTGCCTTTATGATAGCGGCAAAGGAATTAGGGCTCCAACAGGAAGTAATCAATTATTATGATAGGATCGGGATCAGGTGGTACCATTTTGTACCTCGTTTTATGATCCAGGATCCGTTGTTCCTGTTCAGGAAATCCTTTATTTCAAAAACTTTCATCGAAAAATACTACAAGCCTAAATTTAACTTCCGGGAACGGGGTTTCAATTATAAAATAGCCGAATAAATGCTTGCAGGAAACAATTTAAGTAAGAGCTATTCTTCTGGAAAAGCATTGGACAACGTCACTATAAACATTTCTGCAGGACAAATCTGCGGTTTGCTGGGGAAAAATGGTGCGGGAAAAACTACGCTTTTTAAGATATTATGCGGACTGGTAAAACCTGATAAAGGTGAGGTGATTATTAATTCTAAACGTTCCAAACCGATTGGCGGGATTATCGAAAGACCAGGTTTGTACAATTTCCTGAATGCTTATGATAATATCAAAATCTTTGCAGGGATACAGGGCGCGCCAACGGATAAACTATCAATTGAGCAAACTTTACTGAAGGTAGGTTTGCCTTTAGATCGGAAAGATCCGGTAAGAAACTTCTCGCTGGGCATGAAACAGCGGCTGGGGATAGCAATTGCATTGATCAATGACCCGGAATGTCTGGTGCTGGATGAACCATTCTCCGGACTCGATCCGATAGGGGTGTCTTCTCTCATTACTTTAATCATGAAGCTGGCCGAAGAAGAGAATATCGCCATTTTACTATCCTCACACATGATGGCAGAGATCAGCAAGTGCTGTCATTTTCTGTACGTAATAGAAAAAGGGGAGATCGTAAATTCAGGGCCTACCAATGAGCTGATCAATCAGCATATCACAAGTTTCAGTATTACCGCAGCGAACCTTGCGACCTCTGCAACTTTAAAAACTTACGCAGTAGAAATGGGTACCAATGATGCGAAGGTGTCCTGTACGGCTAAAGAAGTGCCGTTTTTACTAACTGAACTGCTAAAAGAAGGTATAGAAGTTACGGCCTGCACACCCGTGCTCGCTTTAGAACAACTAATTAAAAAGGCTATTTAATGAGATTATTGCTATCTGCCGAACTGCTGAAGCTTGTAAAACAAAGTAAAACATATTATGCATTGGGTTCTGTACTGGTTATTGAACTGCTAATATTCGTCACGGCCTATTTCCAGGGAAGTACGATACTCGATTTATTGCTGGACAATCTTAAGCAGTCTTTTTATTTTGAAGGAACGCTGTTAAATGGAAACCTGATTATGTATATCGTGCTCAATTCTTTGTGGTTCAATGTGCCATTGATACTGATGATCGTAACTTCAGGAATTGTGACGGATGAATATAAAGACGGGACAATGCAGACGGTAATGCTTCAGGCAGTTAAAAAGTGGAAGTTTATCCTCGCGAAATATATCGTTGCCGTTTTATTTACTGTGCTGGTTATTGGTTTTATGATGCTCAGCACCTTGATTTTGGCGTATTCGATTTTTGGCAATGGCGATTTGGTGGTGTATATCAATACGCTGAACTTTTTTGAGGCTGATGATGCGTTTCGGCGGATATGCTTTGCTTTCGCCTCTGGCGCGGTATCTATGGTGTTCTATTGTGTAGTAAGCCTTACGCTCGCTATTTTTATAAAGGAGGCAGCTAAGACATGGATCGCGGCTGCTCTGTTCCTGATTATAACTACACTGTTACTAAAGGTAGATTTTG
>Ga0247816_10001484_pt1 | contig 11509 bp, 9 predicted proteins | sample UWRJL209509C1_FD_179930 | JGI IMG/M metagenome (GOLD analysis project Ga0247816, IMG submission 179930) | Plant litter microbial communities from Arlington Agricultural Research Station in Wisconsin, United States - UWRJ-L209-509C-1 | ecosystem: Environmental > Terrestrial > Plant litter >...
GGAGAAGTTCTTGATCCATTTGATGCTTTATTTCTTGCAGGAACTGATGTTTATATGACATCATCACAATTTAATTTTCCACAATTTTGGGTAAATGGCAAACCAACGGCATTACCTTTTGATGATGATTTAAATTATACGGTTGCCTATGATGTTTTTGTAACCCAATAATAAAGTTTTTTATAGTTTGAGTTAGTCAGAAAAGGGCTTGACATTTTAAGTCCTTTTTTATTAGAAAATTCAAAATAATAATTATAAAAATGTAAAAAATGATAATTGCGTTTTTCGTGATTGCAAGGATTTAAACAGAAGAATTTTACATCAATACAAAACAGAAAAATCAGAAATCACAAAATGCAATACGCATCCTGAAAAATTGAAAATGAAACAATAATTATGAAAAAAATTACTTTATTGATAGCAATGATTACATTTTCATTTGCGAACAGCCAATCAATTGCTGGAGGTTATGAATATACTTTGTTTACTTGTGGCAATGGTACTGTTACGGCTACAGGAGATAATAGTACAGGCCAATTGGGCAATGGCACAACTACAAATACCTTAACTCCAAATGCAGTAAGCGGTTTAACTAATGTAATTGCGGTATCTACAAAAGATTCATATTCACTTTTCTTAAAAAGCGACGGAACGGTTTGGGCTTGTGGTACTAATAGTTTTGGTCAATTTGGTAATGGCACCACAACAAACTCAAAAATTCCTGTAAAAATTACAAGTCTTACAGGAATAACAAAAATTGCAGCCGGATACGACCATTCCCTTTTTCTAAAAAATGACGGAACGGTTTGGGCTTGCGGAAGCAACGGTCTTGGTCAATTAGGAAATGGCAATATAACACAACAAAATACACCTGTACAAGTTATTGGAGTTAGTAATATTGTTGCGATAGCGGCAGGAATTGAGCACTCTATATTTTTAGCAGCTGATGGTACAGTAAAAGCTTGCGGAAGTAACTCAAGTGGTAATTTAGGAATAGGAAATTCTACGGCACAGTCCATTCCTGCTGCAGTAAGCATAAATACCGTTGCAGCAATTGCAGCCGGATTTAATCATTCTATTTTTTTAAAACAAGACGGAACGGTTTGGGCTTGTGGAAATAATTTTTTTGGACAACTTGGTGATGGCACAACTAATTCTAAAAACATTCCTGTTCAGGCAAATAACCTAACGGGGATTACCAGTATCGCAGCTGGACAATACCATTCTTTATTTGTAAAAGGCAATGGCACTGCATGGTCTGTTGGAGACAATAACAGAGGACAGCTTGGAGATGGAACGCTAGTTGGCAAATCTTCAGCAGTTCAGGTCAGCAACCTTACAGATGTTAAAAGTGTTTTTGAATCGGGTTATTCTAATTCCCTATTTGCTAAAAACGACGGTACAATGTATATCTGTGGTGCCAATAATGGTGCATTTGGTAATAGTTTAACGGCAAATAGTTCTGTTCCTGTTCTTGTAACGACCAATTGTCAGGCATTGTCAATTGACGAAAATACAATCAGCCAATCAGTATCGATTTATCCAAATCCATCTAAAGGAATTTTCAATATCCAATCGGAACAATCTTTAGAAAACGCATCAGTAATAGTTTCGGATTTAAACGGCAGAATTATCCACAAATTAAAAATAGAAAATTCTGAGAACAAATCACTGGATTTAAACCACTTGCAAAACGGAATATACATCCTGAAAGTTAAAAATGAAAAGGTTAATTATTCTCAAAAAATAATAAAACAATAATTATGAAAAGAACACTACTCATAAAACTATTTTTATTGCTTGCAACCGGAGTAATATATGCACAAACAGGCAATATAGATCCTACTTTTAATTCAACCATTGGAGCGGGAACAAATGGTGCAATTAATTCTGTTGCAGTACAATCAGACGGAAAAATCATAATGGCAGGAGCATTTACTAATTATGCTTATACCCCAAAAAATCGTATTGCAAGATTAAATGTGGATGGAACTATTGATACCAATTTTAATATAGGAACCGGAGCAAATAACGGAATCAATTCGGTAGCAATACAGGCTGATGGAAAAATTTTAATCCTTGGAGGTTTTACTGCCTATAATGGGATTGCTAAAAATGGTATCGCAAGACTTAATACCGATGGAACGCTGGATGCTAGTTTTAATCCCGGAACAGGTCTTAATAGTTATGTTTCACTTGCCATTCAAACCGATGGTAAAATTTTGATTGGAGGCTATTTTACCTCTTATAATGGCGTTGCCATAAAGCATATTGCAAGATTAAATTTGGATGGAACACTCGACACTACTTTTAATTTAGGAATTGGACCAGATAGTACCGTTAGAAAAATAATAGCACAGCCCAACGGAAAAATTTTAATTACCGGGGATTTTTCAACCTATAATAATATTCCAAGAAGAAGTATCGCCCAACTTAATAATGACGGAACACTAGACACTGCTTTTAATCCCGGAACAGGAGCCAATGGTATTGAATGTGTTGCCTTGCAAGCAGATGGAAAAATTTTAATTGGAGGCTATTTTGCATCCTATAATGGAACTTCAAGAAGCTGTTTAGCACAACTTAATGCAGATGGATCTCTCAATACTACTTTTAATCTTGGAGTTGGTCCCAATAGTAGTGTTAGGGAAATATTTGTGCAGCCCAGTGGAAAATTTTTAATTGGAGGAGCTTTTACATCTTATAATAATACTCCAATAAACCGTATTGCCAGACTAAATTTTGACGGAACACTTGATGTTACTTTTGACTCTGGAAGTGGTGCAAATGAAAGTGTCTCTTTAATTGCCATACAACCGAGTGGCAAAATTGTGATAGCCGGAAATTTCACTTCCTACAATGATACACCAATAGGCAAGATTGCTCAATTGAATTCTGACGGTGCGCTTGAAACTACTTTTTTGAATCCTGGAGGATTTGGGACCGGAGCAGCCAATGTTATCTTTTCGACTGTATTACAACCCGACGGAAAAATTTTAATTGGGGGAGATTTTTTTAGCTACAATGGTATTTCCAGAAATCGTATAGCCAGACTAAATGCTGACGGGACACTCGATACTACTTTTAATCCGGGAACCGGTTCAAATGGCAGGATTTATTCTATCACAATACAAACTGACGGAAAAATTTTAATTGGAGGAACTTTTACAGGATTCAACAGTATTTCAAAGAACCGTATAACAAGACTAAACGCCGATGGAACGCTTGACACAACGTTTAATCCGGGAACTGCCGCAAATGCTATGGTTTATGCTATTGTACCACAAACTGACGGAAAAATTCTTATTTCAGGAGAATTTACGACTTTTAATGGTACAACTAAAAATCGTATAACCCGATTAAATTCAGACGGAACGCTTGATACCACTTTTAATCCTTTAATAGGAGCAAATGGTCCTCTTTATTCTATAGGATTACAAACCGATGGGAAAATTTTGATTTCCGGTGCCTTTACTTCTTATGATAGTGTTACAAAAAATAATATAACCCGTTTGAATACTGACGGAACACTTGATACAACATTTAATGTAGGAGGAATCGGAGTGGAGTGGAGTACACCTTTTCTTAAATTACAACCGGATGGAAAAATTTTAATTGCAGGACAATTTGTCTCCTACAATAACACTTCAATAGACGGTATCGCCCGATTAAATTCTGACGGAACGATCGATTTGACTTTTCAGCCAAAAATTATGGTTCACGCTAATTCGGGCACAAATCAAAAAGGTATTATTAACGTAATGACACCACAATCAGATGGGAAAATTTTTATAGGAGGATATCTTACTTCTTACGATGGTAGTACAAGAAATGGTATTGCTTTACTGAATAATGACGGGACATTGGATACCACTTTTGATTTGGGAACAGGAGCTAATAGTACAGTTGAAAATATAGTAATTCAGCCAGACGGAAAAATTTTAGTTGCCGGGTGGTTTACTACATATAATGGGAATCCGGTTGGTCATATTACCAGATTATTACCAAGTAATATAACATTATCAACCGAAGAATTTAACCCAAAATCCTTAATTATTTATCCAAATCCAGCATCCAACGAAATTTATTTTTCGGAAGAATTGACAGAAATAGCTTTTTATGACCTTCTTGGAAAGAAAATCAATGTTTCTTCCACATCAAATTCGGCTAATATTAGTTCTTTGCCTAAAGGTATTTACATTTTGAAGGGAATTGAAAATGATGGTAAAATAACCACCCACAAAATAGTTAAGAAGTAAAATAAAAATGTCTAATCATGAAAAAAGCCATAGCACTCTTTAGTTTTCTGCTTTTACTATCCTGCTCGAATGACGACGGTAATAAAGAAGTAACACCTGTAGATTTACTGATTACTAACATTAGCCCGGCATCCGGTCCAAAAAATACTTCGGTAACCATTACAGGAACAGGTTTTAGCAAAATCAGTTCCGGCAACATCGTAACCATAAACGGAAAAGAATGTTCAATTGTAAGCAATACAGCAACACAGATTAACATTAAAGTTCCGCCGGGAGCTGGTTCAGGAAAAATAAAAGTTGTGGTTGGTGATGCCAATGCCGAAAGCGCCAATTTCGATTTTGTATTTACAATTGAGGTGACCACATTAGCAGGCAATGGCTCGCAAAGTTTTGCAGACGGACAAGGAAATGAAGCTAAATTTAGTAACCCAACTGATGTTAGTGTTGACCCTTTTTTTAATGTATTTGTAGCAGATGGTAATAACATAGTCCGAAAAATTTCACCAACAGGTTTGGTAAGCACTTTTGCTGGTAAACCAAATTCAAGTGGTGCAGTCAATGGTCAGGGTGCAGCAGCCAGTTTTAGTGGAGTATCCGGACTTACCACTGATGGTGTCGGAAATGTTTATGTCGCAGACAGAAATAATAATTTGATCCGCAAAATTACACCAACAGGCCTGGTTAGTACTTTTGTTGGAACCACAGCTGGCTTTATAGATGGTTCTGCAAGTTTTGCAAAATTCAGCGCACCTGTTACAGTAACAATAGATCGCGACGGAAACTTATATGTAGTAGATCGCGATAATTTGACTATTCGTCAAGTAAGTCCATCTGGTTTTGTATCTACTATTGTAAGCAATATTTCAGGTTTTGCAGACGGTCAGGGCTTTTCAGCAAAGTTTAACATACCTATTGGAATAACTACCGATGCTTCAGGAAATGTATATGTTGCAGATACCTTTAATCATAAAATCCGAAAAATTTCTCCTTCGGGTTTTGTAACTACAATTGCAGGAAGTACATCCGGTTTTAAAGATGGTAAAGCAAGTGAAGCTCAATTTTCAAGTCCTCACGATGTTGCTATTGATGCTTTCGGCAACTTATATGTATCGGATACGGGAAATTCCAGAATTAGGAAAATAACGTCAGATGGTATTGTTTCGACTTTAGCAGGCAGTGGCTTGCAAGGTTTTGCAGACGGTAACGCAAGTACCGCAAAATTCGATTTGTTAGCAGGAATAACAATCGATTCACAAGGAAATCTGTATGTAGCAGATTCCCAAAATAATCGAATCCGAAAAATAGTTATTGATTAATTTAAATTACTTAATAATTAAAATAAATTAGTTAAATATATTTTTATAATTCAGAGGACTACAAATATTCTATAAAGTAATAAAAACAAAAGAGACAACATCAAAATCATATTGATGCTGTCTCTTTTATATTATTTTTAGGGTGATAAAATAACTACTCCACTATAATTTTCTTCAAATATTGATTCCCATTGGAATTAATAATCAACACATAAATTCCGTTTGGTAATGAAGAAATATCAATATTTATATCACTTCCGCTGATGCCCTTTTTTTCTAAGACTTGCTGTCCAAGAAGATTATTAATGATCAAATTACCATTCGTTATTGATTCTGGAAAATGAACATTTATAGTTTCTTTTGCAGGATTTGGAGAAACGATTATATCTGTTTTAATTTCCAAATCCTTAACACTTAAATTTTGCGGACGTAGTCTCCACATTACATTTCCAGCAGTAATATCACTAATTCCAAAATACAAAGCAGCATTACCATTATTAGCATTATGTTTCATTGAAGTAGTCGATTTATTTGTTGCCAAACTATTTCCATAAACTTTAAACTGAAACGGAGCAGCAAAAGCAGCTGTTGCAAAAACAGCAGTTGTTCCGGCTGTAGTTCCATCTGTAGCATATACATTCTCTTGTCCATAAGTACCACAGACAAAATATAGTTTATTATTAAAAACAACACTTCTCATATATTCCTGACTGTCAAATGAATCTGTATTTGTTTTGGTCTGAAAGATTTTTTTAGTTCCTGCATTGGTTCCGTCTGTACTCCAAAAATGCATTTTGTCTCCGCTCCCAATTCCCATAAAATACAATTTTCCATTATACTCTCGCATTGAATTCAGTGGCGTATCATCGGACAATCCATTATCGCCACGTCCAGTTACAGGATATACATTAGTAAATTGATCGGTAGCCGAGTTCACGTGCCACAAACCTCCACCACTCAGTGTTGTGCTTCCAATTGCACTTCCAAAAAAGTACAAATCATTATTAAAAAGAGTCATTGACTGCGGAGTAAAGAATTGACTTGCATCAGAACCTAACTTTACAGGCCCTGCAGAAATAGCTACTGTTCCTGCTGTCGTCCCATCACTTCTGTAAAGGATGTTATATCCACCAGAGTAATTTTTTCCTTCATAAGCACTAAAATAAAAATAATTACCCGCTGCAACAAATGGCTGGTCATTATAATTGTTTACAATTTTGAATCCATTAATAGCGGCTGTATCGGAGGTTCCGCCAACATTAATATCTTTAAGCATTGAAGTTCCTGCTGCTGTTCCGTCAGTACTCCAAAGTTCTATTCCGTTTATACCATTATCAGCCTTAAAAAACATTTTGTTATTAAATACCAAAAAACAAGGATCCCAATTAAGATTAAAAGCACTGCCTGTTCCAGGATTAATATTGGTAAGCAAAGAAGTGCCAGCTATTGTGCCATCGGTACTCCAAATTTCATATCCATTAGCAGAAGATCTTGCGGTAAAATATAACTTTCCATTAAATTCTTTAAACCATCTTGGATTTTGCAAAGATACTCCTGGAATGGTTAGTTTAAATGTCCCAGCATTGGTTCCATCCGTTACCCAAGCTTGAGGCGTCCCATTAGATTCATCCATTGCAGAGAATACCATTTTTGTTCCGCCAAGAATACCAAAACATCCACGCGAGTCTTTTGAAGTCGTATAGTTGAAAGCACTGAATTCTGTGTAGGTATACCAACTACATATTTCTTTTACCAAGAAAGTTCCTCCCGAAGTCCCGTCAGTACTCCAAAGTTCCTGACCGTGAGCGGATGATTGTGCAACAAATAACATTTTTCCATTCAGGATGTTCATTGCTGTGGGCATAAAAAGATTTTCAGGTAAAGGCATCGCTTCCGAAATCTGTGCGTTTGATCGAACAGCTATCGTTAGTAATGCAAAAAGGATAATTTTTTTCATAGTAATTTAATTGGTTTCAAAACTTTTATACGTTGATTTTCAGTAGTCAAAAGTAAGTATTGGATAAAAGACAAACTATACGAAGAATTACGTATATAGTCCTTTAATTAAATAACAGAATGTTTTATTTACCGCAGAAAAAATCTTAGCGGAACTTAATACTTTCTCTAAATCTCTATGAAGATTGTACCATAAATTAGTTTTATTTATGTTTAAGTTACTGATGAAATTGTATGAATTACAATAAGATTTTATGCTAAGTTTAGATTTGCATAGTTTTATTCTACTGTCTTTGTAGCTTTCTCGATGGGGATTAATAAGCGATAATTAAACAATCAAAATAACTTCTGTCTATTTTAACATTTGTTATAATAATGTGAACCGTTATGGAAAAAGGTTTTTAAGTCGTATCTTTGCGGATAATTTCGCTTCAGTATTGAAATACAGCGTTTTAAGAACTTAATATTTTTTGAATCCTGAATAAAAAAATTGAAGAAAAAACAAATACCATAAACAATGATAAAAGTTTCTGATACAGCCAAAAAGAAAATCATCGACTTAATGAGTGATGATGGTTTTGATGCCGCACATGACTATGTACGCGTAGGTGTGAAAAGCGGTGGATGCTCTGGTTTGTCATACGATTTAAAATTTGATAAAACCAAAGGCGAAGACGATAAAATATTTGTAGACAACGACATAACTATTGCAGTTGAAAAAAAATCATTCCTATATTTAGCCGGAACAATTCTTGAATTTTCGGGCGGATTAAACGGAAAAGGATTCGTATTCAATAATCCAAATGCAAGCAGAACTTGTGGTTGCGGAGAATCATTCTCTCTTTAGTCAAAAGCCGAAAGTCATAAAGACTTTATGACTTTCAAACTTTAGACTTTCAAACTTTAAGACAACATTAAAATAATGAGCAAATACACCGAAGACGATTTAAAAATCGAACTGGAAACAAAAGAATATGAGTACGGATTTTATACTAATATAGAATCTGAGACTTTCCCTATTGGCTTAAACGAAGATATCGTAAGAGCTATTTCTCTTAAAAAAGATGAACCACAATGGATGACCGATTGGCGCATTGAGGCTTTTCGTGCCTGGAAAGAAATGATTGAGCCGGAATGGGCAAATGTTCATTACGTAAAACCTGATTTTCAAGCTATTTCATATTACTCAGCTCCAAAACAAGTAGATCCTACTAAAACTTTAGATGATGTAGATCCGGAACTTTTAGAGATGTACAAAAAACTTGGAATCTCTGTGGATGAACAAAAAATGATGAACAATGTCGCAATGGATATTGTGGTTGACTCTGTTTCTGTGGCTACTACTTTCAAAAAAACATTAGGAGAAAAAGGCATTATTTTCTGCCCAATTTCTGAAGCGATTAAAGAACATCCTGAATTGGTAAAAAAATATTTAGGAACTGTTGTACCTCAAAAAGACAACTTCTATGCAGCATTAAACTCAGCGGTTTTCTCTGACGGAAGTTTCTGTTATATTCCAAAAGGCGTTCGTTGCCCAATGGAACTTTCTACTTATTTCAGAATCAATCAGGCGGGAACAGGACAATTCGAAAGAACGCTTGTTATTGCTGATGCAGGAAGTTATGTTTCATACCTTGAAGGTTGTACGGCTCCAAGTCGTGACGAAAACCAATTACACGCTGCTGTGGTTGAATTAATCGCTTTGGATGATGCAGAAATTAAATATTCTACCGTTCAAAACTGGTTCCCTGGAAACAAAGAAGGAAAAGGCGGGGTTTACAACTTCGTAACCAAAAGAGGTTTATGCGAAACAAACGCTAAAATTTCGTGGACACAAGTTGAAACTGGTTCTGCCGTAACCTGGAAATATCCTTCTTGTGTACTTAAAGGAGATAATTCGGTAGGAGAATTTTATTCAATTGCCGTTACCAATAATTACCAACAAGCCGATACCGGAACTAAAATGATCCATTTAGGTAAAAATACTAAATCGACTATTATTTCTAAAGGTATTTCGGCTGGTAAATCACAAAACAGTTACCGTGGATTAGTGCAAATTAGCCCAAGAGCTGAAAATGCAAGAAACTTTTCGCAATGTGATTCTCTTTTAATGGGGAACAATTGCGGTGCGCATACTTTCCCTTATATCGAAAGTAAAAATCCGTCGGCAAAAATAGAGCACGAAGCGACTACAAGTAAAATTGGAGAAGATCAGGTTTTTTATTGCAATCAAAGAGGTATCCCGACTGAAAAAGCGATTGCCTTAATTGTAAACGGTTTCAGTAAAGATGTATTGAACAAATTACCAATGGAATTTGCTGTTGAAGCTCAAAAATTATTAGAGATTTCTTTAGAAGGATCTGTTGGATAATTTGGAGATGGAAAACAAAAAAGTCATCATATTAGGTTCTTCCAGAAAAAACGGAAACACAACAAAAATTGTGGATGAAATTTCGAAAGAACATAACATTGATGTAGTGAATTTAAGTGATTATACTATTTCCTATTATGATTACGAAAGCAAAAATATTGGAGACGATTTTTTGCCTTTGATCAGAAGGATAATCGAAGAGTATGACACATTAATTTTTGCCACTCCTATTTATTGGTACAACATGAGTGGGATAATGAAGGTTTTCTTTGATCGAATTTCGGACTTGATCCGAATTGAAAAAGAAACCGGACGAAAGCTGAGAGGAAAGAAAATTGGCGTGATCTCAAATTCACATGACAACGAAATTGAAGAAAGCTTTTACATTCCATTCAAAAAAACAGCCGATTATTTAGGCATGGAATATTTAGGACAGTCGCATTTTAATGCTAAAATCTTAAATCAAACAACAAAAATAGAATTGACATTTATATAAAATAAAACAACCAATGTTATCAATACAAAACCTTCACGCCTCAATTGGTGATAAAGAAATCCTGAAAGGAATTAATATAGAAGTTAAAGCTGGCGAAGTACACGCTATCATGGGTCCAAACGGTTCCGGAAAAAGCACGCTTTCGGCTGTAATTGCCGGAAACGAAAACTATGAAGTTACAGACGGACAAGTTTTCCTTGACGGAGAAGATCTTGCTGATCTTGCTCCGGAAGAAAGAGCTCACAAAGGCGTTTTCCTTTCGTTTCAATATCCTGTAGAGATTCCTGGAGTTAGCGTAACTAACTTTATGAAAACTGCCATCAACGAAAGCCGCAAAGCAAACGGTCAAGAAGAAATGCCGGCTAACGAAATGCTAAAAGTAATTCGTGAGAAATCAGAATTATTAGAAATTGATCGTAAATTTTTATCCCGCTCTTTAAACGAAGGTTTTTCCGGAGGAGAGAAAAAAAGAAACGAGATTTTTCAAATGGCAATGTTAGAACCAAAATTAGCTATCCTTGACGAAACCGATTCAGGTCTTGATATTGATGCTTTAAGAATTGTTGCTAACGGAGTTAACAAATTAAAAAGCGAGAAAAACGCAATTATCGTTATCACACACTATCAACGTTTGTTAGATTATATCGTTCCGGATTTCGTTCACGTTCTTTACAACGGTAGAATTGTAAAATCAGGAGGAAAAGAACTGGCTTACGAGTTAGAAGAAAAAGGATACGACTGGATTAAAGCGGAGAATTAAAAAATTTGTTTCAAGTTTCAGGTTTTTTTAGTTTCAAGTTAAACTGTATTTTGTAAGTTTAAACTTAAATTATAAAATAGAAATTATGGAGACAATTAATCGATTTGAAGATTTAGAAATTTGGAAAGAAGCTCGACGATTGGCAAAAGAAATTCATCTTATTGCAGTTCAAACAGAGTTAAGATCAGATCTCAGATTTAAAAATCAAATAAAAGATTCTTCTGGTCAGTAATGGATAATATTGCTGAAGGTTTTGAAAGAGATGGAAATTTGGAATTTCGACAATTTCTATCAATAGCAAAAGGTTCAGCGGGAGAAACGAGATCTCAGCTTTATCGGGTTTTTGATTTT
>Ga0247816_10001486_pt1 | contig 11494 bp, 7 predicted proteins | sample UWRJL209509C1_FD_179930 | JGI IMG/M metagenome (GOLD analysis project Ga0247816, IMG submission 179930) | Plant litter microbial communities from Arlington Agricultural Research Station in Wisconsin, United States - UWRJ-L209-509C-1 | ecosystem: Environmental > Terrestrial > Plant litter >...
ACGAGATAAGAAACATTATCGTTTCGCAAACCATCACCCATATCGAAGATAATTTCTCCTTACTCAACGACGACTTGCTCCACAACATCAAAAGCAAATACGAGGTAAAATTCAACCGCCTCCAAAAAACCGAACTCCCAGCCAACTTCTTCGGAAAAGGAAATATAATGGGCGGCGAGATCTTCAACGATTTCACCAAACTTCAAATCGATCTTTTGAATGTGGAACGCAATAAGTTAGAATCGATGCATAAATCGGGTTCTGTAAATGAAGAGATTTTCAGGAAGATTGAGAAGGAACTGGATTTGGAAGAGACTAGGTTGTGGATGGAGATGTATGAGGAGTAGGGGGATTATTTTCTTTTTTTGATAGAATTTAGTAAAGAATCTTGTAATTCTGTAACTAATTTTGTCTCAATTTCTAAGCGACCATAGTTTATATGTACAAATGAAACCGAAAAACTTTTTTCAAAAATAGCATCAAGTTGTTTTTCGATTTCAGGCTGATAACTATTTTTTACTAATGTAGCGTTTAAAGAGCGTCCTAATTTCTTTCTAAAGGAATGATTGTATGTTCTGTGAACTTCTCTCATTCTAGCTTTAAAATTACCAGTCTCGCCGATATATTTTAATTCATTATCTATAAAAATCCCATAGATTCCAGGCAAAGAATCCAAAGCATTGCACCATTTATCGATTTTGTTAAATTTGTGTTTTGGATTAGAAAGTAATTGAAGTTTTACTTTTTGACATTGTTCATCTATCTTTTGTTCTGTAAATACCATTTCTTAAATATAAAAAACTAAAATACATTTTTTTCTATTAACTTTTACTTGAGATGTCAAGTACAATCTATTTACTATTAAATGTAAAAATAATTCTCTTTTTTTATCAAGTAAGTTTTTATTTTAGTATAAAATAATTTTCGCTTTATTTGATCAATTAAAATAAGAAGTGAATTTAAATTTAACATGTTAGATGCTCTTCCTTTTTGTTAACGATTGAAGAGATCAGTAAAATGATTATTTGGAACTCTTTCAAGTAAGATTGTTACAAAACCTAACATATTTAGCTGTTGTTGAAAATTAGATTATGATATATAAATTATTCTCCTCAGAAAAAACGATATTTGTTGCAACTCCTTACAGTTACTTTAAATGATTATTGAACAAACTCAAAATACAGCAGATAATTTTCAAACCATTGAAAATAAAGAAATAAAATCAACTAAACCTATTTTAAAGTGGGCAGGTGGAAAAACTCAATTAATACAAGAACTTTTAAAAAGATTTCCAGATAATTTTAATAATTACATTGAACCTTTTTTTGGTGGAGGTGCTCTTTTTTTTCATACACAACCATCTAAATCTATTATTGGAGATATAAATCCAGAATTAATTAATTTATACACAATTATTCGTGACAACCCTACCAGTGTAATTGATATATTGAAAGGGTTTGACAACAATGAAGATTTTTTTTATGAAATAAGAAGTTGGAAAACACAAGATTTATCAAAAGAAATGCAAGCGGCGAGAACTCTCTTTCTCAACAAAACTTGCTTTAATGGATTGTACCGAGTAAATAAAAAAGGAGAATTCAACACTCCATATGGAAGTTATAAAAACCCAAATTTTGTTAATGAGCAAGGAATATTAGACGTATCAAAAGCTTTACAAAAAACAAATATTGTTAATTCTACTTACAAAGAAACTTTAGCAAAGTATGCTCAATCGGGCGACTTAATATTTCTAGATCCACCATACTTGCCTATTAATAACAATGAAGATTTTAAAAGATATACTAAGGAAGGATTCACTGACGAAGACCATGTTGAGTTGGCTGATTATGTTAAAAAATTATCAGACATGGGCTGTCACGTAATATTAACCAATTCTAATTCTCCGCTAGTATATGATCTATATAGCAATTTTGATATTTCTGTTATAAAAACAAAGCGTTTTATAAATAGTGATGCAAAAAAACGAATCGGCGAAGATGTTATAGTTTGTGCACCTCCAAAAGTAGGATTTAGAATTAATTCTCAAAATAATAGTATTCCAGAACAAAATAACCTATTTCCTCAAACAAGATATATGGGAAGCAAGCAATCCTTACTTAAACAGATAGCGAGTGCCACCTCCCCTTTTGAATTTGATTCTGTTCTTGATTTATTTTCTGGAAGCGGAGTAGTTTCTTATTTATTCAAAACATTAGGCAAAAAGGTTATTGCTAATGATTATATGACAATGAATTCTAAGATAGCGTCCGCTCTTATTAATAATTCCAAGATTACTTTATCAGATAAAGATATTGAATTAGTACTTAGCAAGTCAGACAATGTAGACAACTTTGTATCAAAGACATATAAAGATATCTATTATACGGATTCAGATAATGAATTTATTGATTTAGTTAGAAGCAATATTGCAAAATTAAAAAATGAAACAAAGAGAGACATAGCTATATCAGCTCTGATAAAAAGTTGTGTAAAAAAACGCCCTAGAGGTATTTTTACATACACAGGAATCAGATATGATGATGGTCGAAAAGACTTAAAAATGTCATTCGAGGAGCAATTTAGAATAGCCGTAGAAACACTTAATAATGCTGTTTTTGACAATGGACAAGACTGTAAAGCCTTGAATCAAGATTCTATGGAAACAAAAGTGAAAGCAGATTTAGTTTATATAGACCCTCCGTACTATAGCCCTACTTCGGATAATGAATATGTTAGACGTTACCATTTTGTAGAGGGATTGGCTCGAAACTGGGAAAATGTAGAAATGCAATGGGAAACTAAAACAAAAAAATTCAAAAATTACCCTACACCATTTAGTACTAAAATTGGTGCATATGAAGCATTTGACAAGTTATTTAAAAGATATCGAGATAGCATTCTAGTTGTATCATATTCATCTAATTCGTTTCCAACTAAAGATGAAATGGTAGGATTAATGTCTAAGCATAAAGATAATGTAGACGTAATTGCCATTGACTACAGATACAGCTTTGGAAATCAAGGACATAAAGTTAACGATAATAAAAACCAAGTTCAAGAATATATATTTATTGGATATTAATTATATACTATGACAGAAGTAGAACAATATTTTAAGAATTATAAAGATGCTGGATTTTATTTTCCAAATTCTTTATTAACAACATATGCCCAATCTTTGGCAACAAAACCGTTCGTAATACTATCAGGAATAAGTGGCACAGGAAAAACAAAAATCGCCCAACTTTTTCGAATCCCAAAAATTAATCCAGAAATTGTTACTAATGCCGTAAGAGATGTAAATCCATTATCATTTAAAGTTACGGCAGAATTTGGTCGATTTAATTTCCCTCAAGATTCTTTATCAAATCTCTTAACTGATGCGGAATTAAAAGATTGGGAAACGAAAGCAGAAGATTTCAAACAAAGAGATAATAATGGTAATTTCACAAATACTTATATTATAAATGTAAAGGATGAATTTGGAACTTTTCGTTTAGGTTTTTACGGACAGAGAGCGTCAAGCCCCTTAATAAGAGTAAGATTTTTTAAAAGTAATAGAGATAAAATTTCTCCATACTATGATGCAACTGAACATTTAACAAAATTTTACAAAGCAGGAGATGTTTTAGAGCTTGAAAAAATAGGAGATAAAAGCTACACAGTAAAAACTGTTGATAACGATTTAGTAAAAAAGAAACTAACTGAATTTGAGATTAGCTCTATAGAAAACCAATGTTTCATTTCAGTTAGAAGCGATTGGACTGATAACAATGAATTGCTAGGATATTTTAATCTAATTGAAAAAAAGTATCATGTCCCTAACTTCCTTGAGTTTATTTTGACTGCAAGAAACAATCCTGAATATCCATTTTTTGTAATCTTAGACGAGATGAATTTATCAAAGGTAGAACATTACTTTAGTGACATTCTCAGTTGTTCTGAAAGCAGAATACAAACTCCCGAAGGAATTACTCAAGAGAGTATTATTTTACATAATGGTATCGATAGATTAGAAACAGATTCCGAAAATTTTGAGTTTATTAGTAATAAAATTCAAATTCCTCTTAATTTATACATTACAGGAACTGTAAATATAGATGAAAGCACATATGCATTTAGCCCTAAAGTTCTAGATAGAGCCAATGTAATCGAATTTAATGACGTTGACTTATTTGCCTACGGAGGTGGAGAAATCACGGAAGATAATACCTTTACATTACGCAACTTTCCTGATTTTTCTACATTTACTCTTCCTACAAAAACTCATTATGATAATTTACCAGATGAAATTAAAAGCTTTTTAGTCACATTAAATTCAATTCTAAAAAATTATAATCTTCATTTTGGTTACAGGGTAGCTAATGAAATTGCCCTATATATAAACAATACAAGACAAAATATATCAGAAGATTTACCAATATTATTCCAAGCACTTGATTATCAGCTAGTCCAAAAAGTTTTTCCTAAATTAAATGGAGATTATTCAACCTTGGAAGAACCATTACGAGAAGTTTTATCTTTTCTTTCTGATGGCAAAGACATATCAAATATTGAACCTGAAAAAACTGCATTCCCGAATACTATTAAAAAATTGCATAAGGTTTACATCAAATTATCAAAAACGGGGTATGCCAGTTTTATAGAATAGAAATTATGAAGATTTATCATGGAATATCGGGAGCTGAAATTAATAATGATTTGATTGAAAACCAATCATATAAATTAGACTTTGAGTCAGATGAAACTTCTTTGATATTGTCAGAAATACACACCTCTAAATTAAATGGTTTTATTGATTGGCAGGAAGGCAATCGATATGCAAAATTGTGTATTTCAAATTATATTGGCAATGTTTATTTCTTCAAAAAAACTTACAATGTCAAAAGTATCAAATTTCTACAGGAACTAACTGGAGTTGAGCAATTTAAAATAGTACTAAATGAAATAGAACAACTTTCAAAGAATATAATTTTTTCATACAATTCTCCTTCTTTTACTTTAAGAGAGGTTGATTATAAAAATACAAATCCATCAACTCTTCTAGTTTTCAATTATTTCAAAAAAATAATACTCGATTGGGATTCAACCATAAATGTAGAAACAAGTATTAATAGAATTTTGAAAAATCCCAACTTCAAATATTCAAAGATATATGAGAAGGACAAGATAGAAAAGATTAAAAAAATTAACAATAAGACAGTTAAACTCTTGTTAAACAAAAATAGCGACGTTACTAAGTTAAGTAGTCATCATAGTCATCTTTTAAACCTTCCAATTACAAAGTTTTTATCGAGAAACTCTTCCGAAAGTTATTTTCCAATAAAGAGTTACATGGAGAAAAACAAACTAAATTATGACACTCTCGAAAATAGATTCGTGAAGCATTTCGTTCGATATGTTGCAAGTTTTGCTTATCGTTTAAATTTTGTTAAAAACTTACCGTCTTCAGTTCACGATGAGAAAGAACGTGTATTAAAAGTGTGTCGAATTATATTGAATAAGCCCTTTTTTAAACAAGTGGGGGAAATGACAGTTGTTCCCACAAATTCAACAGTTTTACAAAGTAGAATTGGTTACAAAGACATTTTACAGCATTACTCTAGAAGTCAATTTGGTATTTTGCATATTTTTGAGGAGTTTGAAAAAAATTCACTATCAATCGATTTAAAAAGAATATCTGATTTATATGAATATTGGGTATTTTATAAAGTCGCTAACGCTTTCTTGGGAAATAATATAATAATTGAACAACAAAGCATATTAACAGACGATGGAAGCTTGTCTTATGGTGTGTGTTTTAAGAATGAAACTATTTCTGTTTATTACAACTGGACTGAATCGAAAGCTAGGCAATCCTCTTATAGTGTAATGTTTAGACCTGATGTGACAGTAGCCATAAAATCCAAAGATGGCTCAATTGTGAAATTAATATTTGATGCAAAATATAAAGTAAACCACAAAAAGAGTGAAGGAAATACCGAACGCCATGTCCAAACTGACGATATTCATAAAATGCATACTTATGTTGATGCCATAAAAGACACATTATTTGCAATTGTTGTCTATCCTGGAACAGAATTTTTATTTTATGAAAAAATACATGATTCTCATATCAGAAGGTCTGTAAACGAAATACATTCATTTAACGGTGTAGGAGCTATACCACTTATTCCCGAAAACTTAGAGCAACATAACCAATTAGAACTATTGGCAGAAAGAATAAAAAGTTTACTTTTAGATTAAAGTTTTTTTTTGAATATATTCCTCTCGGATATAACAATTAGACTAAATTTAATCAATACTGAATCAATATGAACAAAAACTTGAATGCACACTATGAGAAAATAGTAAATCTATACTTAAGATTAAAAGGATATATCACTACGAATCTGATAATCCATAGTGACACTCAAGGTTCTTTAAATTCGGAGCTTGACATATTAGCTATTAGAATGCCTTTTCATCTTCAAATCGATAGACAAGTTGATTTAATTGATTATTTAGAAAGTTCAACGGAAAGTATCGAAATAATAATTGCTGATGTAAAAAACACCACTGATATCAATTCTTTAAAGTTCAACAAAGGGTTACGAACAAATAATGAAAGTATCGAAAAACTGATTGATTGGATTGGGATATCAAACGTGAAAAATGATTTAATTGATAAATTTAGATATTCTCTGAATCTAAATAAATTATCAAAAAACAATGGATATGAAATTTTTAACGAAACAACATCTATTGGTAATTTTACTTTTAAATTTACTTTCTTTTGTCCTTCATTACCAATATGGAATGGTAAAGGTTTTAAATATGTGCATGGAGACGAAATGATTAATTTTATTTGGGAATGCTTAAATACAAAAAACATAGTAGATAGTTGTTCACGGAAATATAATTTTCAGAATTGGAACAATTATGAAGAATATATTCGATTTTTTAAAGAGGCAGAAACGAAAATAACAATTGACGATTTTGAACAGCATTTTAAGTTAAAAAAAGTAAAGTGATGCAAATCATTATTTATAGATAAATTGATACTATAGTGTAATGAATTTCTGCAACTGCGTTTGCTTTTAACAAAACAGCTTGTCTATAAATTCGTAAAATATACTTAGTTAATATCAAAAAAATAGAATATAGAATGACAATAAAAGAGGCAATTATTAAAGTTTTAGAAGAACATAAAGGAGCATTGACTTATTTAGAAGTTTTAGAGAAAATTGATGCTAAAAAATATATAGATTGGACAAATGCAAAAACACCTTCAGATACAATTGGAGCGCAATTAGGTCACTTTCTAAGACAAAACGATTCACGTGTTAAAAGAGTAAAGGGCAAAAAAGGTTTCGAGTACTACTCATCAAAACATGAAGAAGAAATTAACTTATCTGAAATAATTGAAAAAGAAGAAACATCAAAATCAACAATTTTAAAAAGTTATCAAGAACGTCATTTACATAAGCTTTTAAGCAGTTACCTTAAAAGTCAAAATACCTACACTAAGACAATTTTTCATGAAAAATCTGCTAATAGTAAGGATGATTACCAAAAATGGATTCATCCTGATATGATTGGTATCAATTTTTTAAATCTTAAAAATAAGTCTAGTAATGCTTTAATGAAAGTTGTAAATAAAGCTGATGCATTTGACTTCATTTCTTATGAAATTAAAAGAGAAATAAAATCTGATTATGAACTTAAAAAATATTTTTTTCAAGCCGTATCAAACTCGAGTTGGTCTAATTATGGCTATCTAGTTGCATTTGAAATCAGTAAAAATCTAATGGATGAAATGGAACGCTTAAGCCAATCTTTTGGAATTGGAATTATTGAATTAAAAGCAAATCCATATGAAAGTAAAATTCTTTTTATTTCGAAATACAGAGAGCTAGATTTTAAAACCATTGACAAACTTTGTGAAATAAATTCTGATTTTGAAAAATTTATTAGTCAAACAGAAACAATGTTGATTGCGCCAGATAAATATATAAAAGCAACAAGAAAAGAATTTGATGAATTCTTTGACACTTATTTTAATACAGATTCAGAAATAGAAAAATATTGCCTAGAGAATAATATTCCTTGGGATGACGAAGAAAAAACTTTATAAAACCGTCGTCTTTTAATTTTACAATGCAGAAAGACTAGACAAGTATACTAAACTTAATAACATAATGGAAAGACCATTACCAGATGAAAACTCTTTCGCAAAGATTAATGACCCAGACTTTGTAAAAAAAATACAGCTTGTTGAATTATTAATGTTTCCACTGAATAAAAGACAACCTATACATTTTGAACAAATAGATTGGTCACTTTTTCAGATATGGAAAAATGTATGTAAATCTCATTTGATTGACAATGAAAGCAGGTATATCTATAAAGATTACCAACATGCATATGATAATCAAGAACCTTGGGAAGATGAAATGAATGAGGTTAATAGGGCATATGGAAATTCTCTTAGATGGATTAAAACAGCTAAAAATGAAATGTATGTTTTATGCAATGTGCTTTATTCCAGTATAGCAGATAAAGAAAAATACTTCAAACATTATTCTGTTAATAAAGAAACTATCGAAAAAATGAAAATCAGGTCACGTTCAAGTGATGCTATTTTACTACATAAATATACCATTGAATTACAAAACATTTTATTTACAAGATTGATAGAGTTGAAATTTCCAGTAATATTAAATAAGAAAGACTCTGTATTTATAATTGAAAGAAATGAATTAACTGGATTTTCGGAAGGAAAAGATTGTACAAAATTAGTTTGTAAAATTAACATAACTGATAGTATTGTCCATATGTATCCTATTCATGACAATGAAACATATAAATATAAAAAAACATATGATAACCCTGTTGATTCAGACCCGTTATTTAAACTAGATGAATTAGATGAAAACACTTATTTATTCGGTGCAAAAATGAATAATATCGTTAAATTCTTTGATGATGAAATTTTATAAAAAAAGAGCAAGATTAGTTGTAGTTACTTAGCATCTATGAGCTTTCTATTGGTTGGTAAAACGGATTATAATTTTACAAAAAGATTAAAAAAAAGTAAAATTTATTCTAAAAATAAAAAGTGGAAAATGTGATGATTTACTTTTTATAAATTCAAGTGAACATTAAGAAAGGATAAAACCAAAATAAGTTGAGAAAGGTAATGAAATAAATGATTCAAAAAATGTTAAAATGTATCAATCGAACAGAGCAAAAACGATATTTGCGAATAGTTTTAAAGGACGGGATCTAGAAAAAAGGTTGCAATATTAATAATTTCTCGTTAGTTAAAACTTATATTAAGTAAAAATTGATCTACAAGAAATAAATAAAAATTTGATGATATTTTAATAAGGAAATAAAATCAGCGACAGAAAAATATAATATATTTCTTGAAAAGTTAGGTTTACACTCATTATAAAAATAACACAACGCGTATTTATATGTAAGTTTTTAAATTAATTTAAAAAAAAGCATGATCCCAAATCTGCGCTCCGAAACCATCCCGGTTCTGAAATTCGGAAATTCCGAATTTGTGTATGCATGAAATCTATCCCTTTTATGAACACAAAGAATTTTCGTGATAACTCAACAAACAAAAAAAACTAGACATTCTTAAATTTTCAAATTGTTATTCGACATCCAAATAAAGGATACAAAACCTCCGCTAATTCGTTCAGCCAATAAAAACTATTTTCTAAATTGGTGATTTCATTTTTGCAGTGTTTAATGTTGCCTTAATGCTCCTAAAGCAAGAATGTAATAGACTTTCCTTATAGATATAGCTATTTCTTGTGGATCGATTCTGTTATTAAAAAAATCATCAGACTGATTTTGGCTTCTTTTGAAAGAGTATTTGCAATAATCCAATGTAAAGAGGTTAGTCGGAAATCCCGACACACCACTTTTTCGTTTAGTTTTACTTATTTAAACATGAACAATATGCCAATGCGTATTTATACCTAAGTTTTCAAATTAATAAAAAAAATGTTCTCATAACCCCAAAACCTCTAGCCCAGACAGAAGCGGCATCCTTTTTCTTGCTCCTTTAGCAAGGAAAAGATATAGCGGATGGCTGGAAATAGCTCCTAAAAATTAAATTCCAAAATTTTATAAATTCCAAATTCCAAAAACCCTTCAACTTCCCTCAGCATAACAATAATAAATCTCAGAAAGCGTTATAATAAAACTTGAAGCCCTCTCGGGCACAACAAAACCTCAACCCCAAAACCTCCAAAATCCCCGACAAAAACTGTATACTGTATCCTAAAAACGTATAATAATTACACACATCAAAATAATCCCAAACCCCTAAACAACTCAAAACCAGTAAAAACATATAATGGCACAACGCTTGCAAAATGGGATAACGTACATATTCCTTTCGATAAATGAAAATAACGAATCGAGGGGAAAGCAAATAAACTAAAAGCCCATAGCAAGCAATCAAAAAGTAGTGTCATATGAAAAGTGAAACCTTAACAACAGAACAATTTTATACGTCGAAATCAGATCTTAATAACGAACAAGCCTTAAACAGTTCCATTTTTCGTATTAGTAATGATCATGCAACAACAAAAAAAGTAAACGAGCGCACCAAAAGTAAGTTTGGATTATTTGTACTGGTAAGTACTTTTATCTTAATGTTTGTTGGAGCTTATTCTGTCTATCATATGCAAGATGACTTCGATCAGTTTCAGATTGAGCGTCTGAATTCAAATTGGGGATTACCATTTTTGATCATTGCGGGATTGTTATTTTTCTTTCAGACAGGAGTTTTCCTTTACAATTTATACCTGTTTTTTAAATACAAGCCAATCGAATCCGTTTCGGATGAAATGTTACCAACCGTTACCGTGATCGTCCCTGCGTATAACGAAGGAAAACTGGTTTGGGATACTTTATTGAGTTTGGCCGACAGTGATTTCCCTGCACATAAACTAGAAATATTAGCCGTTGATGACGGAAGTAAAGATGATACCTGGTACTGGATGCAACAAGCCAAAATAAAATTAGGAGATCGTTTAACGATTTTTCAACAACCGGCAAACGCAGGAAAACGTCACGCCTTATACCGCGGATTTGAATTAGGAACCGGAGAAATTTTTGTAACGGTAGACAGTGATTCAATCGTAAAAAAAGATACGCTACGTAATTTAGTAAGTCCGTTTGTGGTAGACGAAAAATGTGGAGCAGTGGCAGGAAACGTTCATGTTTTGAACAGCAAAAAAGCAATCTTACCAAAAATGCTGAATGTAAGTTTCGTAATGAGTTTTGAATTCATGCGTTCTGCCGAAAGCAAATTAGGTTCGGTTCTTTGTACTCCCGGAGCAGCAGCAGCTTACAGAAAAACAGCCGTTTTCGCTTGTCTTGACGAATGGATCAACCAGACTTTTATGGGACAGCCATCAGACATTGGTGAAGATCGCGCCATGACCAATATGATCTTAAAACAAGGTCAACACGTATTGTTTCA
>Ga0247816_10001487_pt1 | contig 11493 bp, 12 predicted proteins | sample UWRJL209509C1_FD_179930 | JGI IMG/M metagenome (GOLD analysis project Ga0247816, IMG submission 179930) | Plant litter microbial communities from Arlington Agricultural Research Station in Wisconsin, United States - UWRJ-L209-509C-1 | ecosystem: Environmental > Terrestrial > Plant litter >...
GAAAGCACTACTGCAAACTGACCGGCAGCCACAGCTGCGAAATTAGCTACTAAGCTGCGGTTTCCAGCCATAGTAAAAGGGTAACTTGAACTGGTAGAAACGATTGTTCCGTTCTCTGTCCAGTTTACAAAAGTATAACCTGTATTCGGTGTTGCTGCAACAGTAGCAACAGCACCCTGAGCAAATGTTCCTGCTCCGGTTGTTGTTCCGCCTGCTGTTGGATTTGCGTTCAGTACAATTACCGGGATCGTAGTAAATGTCCAGCTGTACTCTTCTAACATTGCCGTATGGAAAGTATCCATCGCTCCGATGGTTACCTTACCCGCATAAGCCGCGAAAGGTAACAGGGCAACTGTTGGTGTGAAGGTGTAAGTTTTTGCACTAGCGGTAGTTGCAATCTTTCCTGCAATAACAGCTCCGTCTTGTGTAATGCTAAAAGTCTGATCATTAACTGTAGTGGAATCCATGTCTGTATTAAAAGTAATAGAGATCACTTTGTTAGTAACCACATCTACCGCTTTGTCCATCGGGTCTGTAGACACTACAACCGGACACTCTCCTACAACTTCTCCTTCAAAATCATCCTTTTTACAAGCTGTTGTAAATACGAAGAGCAGGAGTGCTACGGCGCATAGGGTCTTAAAAAATCTTGAACAGGCAGTGCTTTTAAAGCTTGCTGCTCCGTTTTTCAGTAAAGTAAATTTTTTATTCATAATTAATTGTTAATTAACAGGTGCGGAAGGCTTATATGGGGTTTTTGCCCATTCTTAGATTGCTGATTGCAATAAAGTAGCCTGAGCATATTCCTGTTTACAAGGCGCCATTTGCAAAAGGAGTGCCTCCTCTGGTTAATTTTCTTTTTGTTAATTAAATTTACCTTCTGTTTGTCTGTTGTTGATGCTGTAAGCGTGCTTAGTTAAACGTTTTTGCTGGTTATAGCCTCCTTGTTTAAACCGAATTATCATTTTATTTCTTTTTGTTTACCATGATTTAATATTGATTAATTTGTTTTATGATTAGTTTATAGGACTACGGTTGTAGTAATGCAACTAATAACTGTGGGATTTGGACTAATTGGCTGGTAAGCTGTAACAAACAAGTTGGACTGCAGTCAAAATCTCAACTAAAAACTCCAGGTTATGAAATGGATATTCAACTTTAAAAAGGAAACTGAAAACAACAGACCTAAAATTTCCAAGAAAAAAGAATGGCTTAACGCAGTGCTGTTTGCTGTAGTTGCGGCTACATTTATCCGCGGATTACTGTTCTCCGCCTATGCGATTCCTTCTGGTTCAATGGAAGGCACATTGCTGACTGGCGATTATTTATTTGTGAGTAAGATTAATTATGGCCCACGGATGCCTTTTACTCCCGTTCAAAATCCTTTCCTGGAATCAACTATCACAAAATATAATATCAAAACCTATTGGGATGGTATCAAATTACCTTATTTCCGATTACCTGGTTTATCGCAAATCAAGAAAGGGGATATTGTTGTTTTTAATAAACCAGAAGAAGCCGATCCGTCGTTTGACCGTCCGGTAGATGTGAGAACAAACTTAATCAAACGCTGCCAGGCTACGCCGGGAGACATACTGAAGATTGTTAACGGGCAAGTGTTTGTGAATGGAAAAGCTGCAGTTAATCCGGAAAAATCGGAAACTTCCTATACTGTAATCACTGACGGCAATTCTATCAATCCCCAATTATTTGATGATTTGAATATTGAGGTACTACAACAGAATGATCTTTACTCTTATCAAATGAACATCCCTAATACTTCGTTATCAACTTTAAAAGGTTATTCTTTTATAAAAAGCGTAAATCCTGTTATAGCGGCCGCGGGTAGTTATGACGCAGAAATATTTCCCCACCATGACCGGTTCAAATGGAACCTGGATAATTTCGGGCCGCTGATGATACCTGCAAAGGGAATGACCATCGCCCTGAATGAATCTAACCTGATTTTGTACCGCAGGGCTATTGAATTGTATGAGGGGAATAAGGTGGTGCTACAAGGTAAAGATGTGCTGATCAATGGGAAAAAAGCAGATAAGTATACTTTTAAAATGGATTATTACTGGATGATGGGCGATAACCGTCATAACTCCCTGGATTCTCGTTTCTGGGGTTATGTGCCCGAAGACCATGTGATCGGAAAAGCAATGATTACCTGGATGAGCATCGATTCTACTGCAACTTTAGTAAATAAAGTTAGATGGAACCGTATTTTGAGGGCAATTAAATAAAGTATGATACAGGCCTGATATCTTGTCTTAAATGGGGGCTGGTTGTGCTGCCTGATGATGATGTTCGTTAGATTAGTTTTGTCGCATGGTGTGGATAAGCTAATCTAACGAACAACTCAGGCTGAATTTGCCGGCTGTATTTTTAAAGTACAGTATTTTGCGGGTCAGTTGCCGCCGTTATTTCTGCTTCTTCTTTTAACAGTGTTTCTAATCTGATGACTAATGGCTGAAGGATAAGTTTTACAGCCATCTTGTTTAATATATAAACCATCAGGCCAACAAAGATCAGTATTCCATAGTGGAAAATCAGGGAATGAATATTATTGTTATCGTGACCCAGAAAGAATAGGGCGAAACCTGTCATTGGAGGTAAAATATACCAGTACAGCACGGTGCTCAGTATCCTTACTTCATTTTTCAGGTAGATGAGATGCTGGTACAGATAGGGAACGGGGGGTAAGGTAATATCTGCAGCTACAGTGTTTTTTCTGTTTTGGAGCATCAGTATGATAGCGATAGCTGATAAAACAACAATAAATGCACCTGTTCTAGAGTAAATATTTGCTGCAAAGCAGCAGATCGGAAGAAAGATAAGCAGCAATACTATTGCGGCCCCAATTTCACGTCGGTTCCTTCTGCGTACTTTCTTTTTTAAAGTTTCTATTTCACTCATTGTATTATCCAGTATATTCCCAGTTTGAAGCGGGGCTTTCATTTTCTGCCAGGCGCTCTGTAAAAGTTCGTCGTTCATAGTCTTGGTTTTAAGCAGGTATATAATTTTTGTTTGATCCTTTTCATGCGTGTCGCGATATTGTTTTCTGTGCGACCGGTTATTTCTCCTATCTCACGATAGGACTGGTTTTCGAGGAAGAGCAGGATGATGGATTTATCAATTTCATTCAATTGCCAGATACAAGAAAAAAGTTCCCTGTATTCCGGATCATGCCCTTCCTGTTTAGGGTTTGGAAGATCAATGTCCGTCATGTCCGTTTTAATAAATACAGATTTTCTTTTATCATGGCTAAACTTAGCGCGCATACAGACGTTCAGTGCAATCCGAAATAGCCAAGAGTTAACGGATGATTCGTTCCTGAAGCCTGGAAGGGCTTTCCAGACCTGCAGCATCACTTCCTGGAACAAGTCTTCAGTATCCGCCGCATTCGTCGAGTATGATCGGCAAATACGGTAGATCCGGTCCCTGTTCTCTTCGGCTATTTTATTGAATAGTGTTTTCAACGGAGGTTCGGATTAAGTTTGTTCTTGATACTAGTATTAGTTACATGAAGCAGTGAAATATGACAGGAAATGAAAATTTTTTTAAAAAATGCTTGTTTAACTAAATATACTATCGGGAGGCAATATATTTTTTGAGTAATGTCATTTAATTTCTGGTGTCTTTGCTATAGAAAAATGCCGGATTTTACTGCTCATGGTTTTGACCGGACTACGATGTTGTCTATAGTCTTTAGTATCCTGCCGGATTTTTTACGAGAAATCTTTAGTAGAATCCTTAGTCTGGAAGCAGAATGTTGCTTCTTACTTTGGAGGAAGTATGGGGAAGGGGTTTTGTCTGGTTAGCGGTAGCCGCAGAGAAAAATGGTATATGCCTCACGCCTGCAGGGACTGAAAGGATTCTTTCAGCCCTGCAGGCGTGACTTTAATAAAGAAATGTTATTAATTTTTAGCTGTGCTTTTGGCTTTGCCCGTAATTTTAACACCTGTTAAGGCTGGTTCCTTTACTTTAATTTGTGATGGGAGCGGAGTGAAAATTCTATACTGGGGAGTAGCCTTAAACGTAGTGCCACTTGATTTAGTTGATACAGCGTTCAGTGTTCCGTCTTTTGCCGGCTCAGTCAACGCAATCTTTATTTTGTTTATACTATTGCCGCCCTCGGAGTTGCGTTTGGCTATCATTGCTGAACCAGATCCGCTGGTATTTTCTGCAGGCACTCCTTCGATAATTTCAATCTCTTTTAATGGAGCAGGTTCTCCTTTAATGATGTCATTTTTTCCATTGGGCTCCGCTGGTGGGGGAGGAGGAGGAATTGACGGTTTTTTTGGTTGATTAGGCCTTACAATCGGTGGCGGGAATTTTATATTCCGGTTCCCGGTCTGATCGTTTTTAATAATTGGTGGTGGAAATCTCGGGTCCTGTTTTTTCGGCTTTGCAAATTTGATCATTTTAGGCTCGGCTGGAGGTGGCGGCGGACTAACCTTTTTCGTTTTATCTTGTTTTGATCCATCCTGAAGGATGTTTTGCACCACCAGGTTGTCTTGTGGCAGCAGATCAAAAAGAACATATTCTTTTGAAAATGCCATCGTAGAGGTGAACAATAGACCTCCTGTTAGCGGTACCAGCAGCAAGAACCTGAGCTTGGCAAGTCCGCCTGATTTTTGTTTGTTTAACATTTTAATTCTCCTTTTAATTAGTGAATGATTAAATATTTGATTGGACAATTGGTTGGGAATTACCCCGAAAGAATTTTCAATGATAAAAAGTGCATAGTCATGCTTCTTTATACTGACCGAAGTGGTCAGTTCATCGGCTATATATTCATGTACAAGCTTGATATCTTCTTTGATGAAATAAGTAATCGGATTAAACCAGGAAATGATCTGTACAAATTCAAAGAACAATACATCCATCGTATGATGCTGATTAATATGTACCATTTCATGTTCCAGCACAGTATCTTTGCGGCTTAAATTGGGATTGATAAACAAAATATTGAAAAATGAAAATGCGGTATGTGAACCTTCCAACTCAACATAGGTCACTTTAGCAACTTTTTTCCTTTTGGCTTTAAAGAAAATAGTGAAAATGCGGCTGAGGCTGAGCATCATTTTTACGAGAAAGCCACAAGTTATCAGCAGGTAAATTCCAAAAAGTATTGTTGTAAGTTCAACGTTACCTGCTGGAATTGCAGGAGCCTGAGAAGTAACGCTTACCTGTATTTCTGGAGCAGGAAAAAAGCTATTGATATAACCTACCTGTAAAAAGGGTAATGTAAAGGAAATCAAAGTTGCGATAATCAGGTAGTACCTGTTAATCGAATAAAACGTTTCCTGATGTAAAAATAGTCTGTAGAAAGCATAGAATACAGCAAGGTACAGGTTAGCTTCAAGTAAATAATATAACCAGTTCATGATTTCCTGTTTTTAAGATCTTCGGCCATTCTTATTAATTCGTCCAGTTTCTCTATATCCATATTCTTTTCCTGAACTAAAAAAGAAACCAGGCTCTGATAAGAGTTTTCAAAGTAATTGGTCATTACCTTATCAAATGCAAAGTGTTTGTACTGCTCTTCCGTAATCAATGGAAAATAGATATAGGTATTGCCAATAGCTTTATGATCTATAAACCCTTTTCCTTCTAATACCCTGATTACAGTAGAGACTGTATTGTAAGCCGGCTTTGGCGGTTGTATCTTATCTATTACATCTTTTACTAATCCTTCTTTTATCTCCCACAGAATCAGCATAATCTGCTCTTCGGCCTTTGTTAATTCTCTCATAGTTTTATCGCTTATTTAAAGGTACAACTATTTTTATAGTTTACAAACTATAAAAATAGTTAGTTTGTAAAATGCTGTATATCAGTGGTATATTTTTATAAAAAAATAAATTGTATGCTGGTAAATGAATGTTTTCAGAATAATCAGCCTTTCACACAAACCGGGCTTATATCCAAAGCGGCAAAGCCAGAGTACAATTGTGCAGAACAGGAGGGCTAAAACTGTTATCTCGTGCTGTTTGTATCAAATCTAAATAAATATATATTTGCAGGGAACAGTAATTACTTGTCTTTTTCTATTCCCCAGTTTAATCTATTCGATCCCAATGACTAAAAAATTTAAAAACGCGATAAGACAAATACATTTATGGCTTGGCCTTGCTACAGGGCTTATTGTAGTAATCATAAGTCTCACTGGTTGCGTTTACGTTTTTGAAAAAGAGATCAGGGAATTTGCTCAGAAAGACTACAAAGAGGTTCCGGTACAAAATAAAGGCTTTGTTGGCTTAAGCAGGATAATAACCAATTTTGAAAAGGCAGCTCCGAAAGAAACACTTACCGCAATCAGAATTTTAAATGACCAGCCCAATGCCACTGTAACGGTTACAACTAAAAAGAAACATGTTTACTTTTTCAATCCTTATACTGCAAGCCTGGTTAAAAAGTCGAGTTTAGACTGGCTGGATACTGCAGAGCATATCCATACTTCACTATTATTAGAAGAACCCGGTAAATTCGTCATCCGCTGGTCGGTCGCCATTTTTGTAATCATCCTGATAAGCGGGATTATTTTATGGTTTCCAAACCAAATGCGTTTATTGAGACAATCACTAACCATTAAATGGAATGCATCTTTCAAACGTGTAAACTATGATCTGCACAATGTACTTGGATTTTATTCTTCGGGTATTTTATTAATCATTGCCTTATCCGGACTGTACTTTGCTTTTGATGAAGTTAAGGCTGCGGCTTCATTTGTTTCCGCTTCCAAACTATCTAAAGCTACGAAAGCGGATCTGCTGCAGCTTCCTGTAGCTAAGGATATCGCTCTGCGCTATGACCAGGTGTATAGCCGCACAATGGCTAAATTCCCCGGAGCTAAAGAAAGCAGGATCTCGGTTAGGAAAACCGGAGAGATCCGCTTACGGTTAATCTATCCCAATACCTGGGCAAAAAATCAGAATACCTTTTTCTTTGACCCGCTTACAGGGGCAATGTTAAATTATAAGCTGTATAAAGACAATACCCGTGCTGATATTTTGGAAGCTACAAACTATGACTTGCATACGGGCCAGTTGTTCGGTTTGTTTGGAAAGGTACTAGCATGCATAGTGAGCCTGATCTCTGCAAGTTTGCCGATCACTGGTTTTATCATCTGGTGGAAGAAACAAAAGAAAGGCAAGAAGAAAAAGATCGTTAGAGCGTAATAACTAATATTCCTGCAAACTCTACATACAATCTTTCTTTCGTTCGAATATACCAATTAACCTCTCAATATCTTAAATGGTAAAACGAAGGGTTTAAAACGTAAGTTTTAAGCCCTCTTTGATTTGGTAGCACTCTATGCTACTAGTTTGCAGGAGTAGTTTCTGTAACCTCTGCAGGGCTGATTAACTCAGTCACTTCAATGATAGCAGCTTTATCAATCTTAATGTCTTTAGCAAGCTTTTTAGCCAGTTGTTTTGACCCCTTCTCTATTTCTTTGTTCAGTTTTTTTGAGTCCTGTCCCAGTTTTTCGGCAATGCCTTTTAATTCTGTGACCAGGCTTAATTTAATATCGTTTCTAACCGTTTTCCTGGCAGATTTAACCAGTGATTTGAGCTTCTTTTTTTTCATGAGAATAAAATTGTTTTATCAGTAGTCCTTGTTGTTTTTTTGATTGTCTTGTAGTAGTCGTGTGCGGTTTATCGATGATAAAGCTTGCATAAGATGGCCGGAACATGCACTGACAAGATTGTGTATAAAACACACATTGGGACAGCTTTCCTCAAAAGTAAGTTATCTGCATGTTAAAGTAATATTATATTTATGTTAACTCCTTCTGTGGATTTAACATATAACTGTATGTGGAAACAAAATCAGCCGATGCGGAAATGCAATCGGCAATGATAACACAGCATTACGCTAATATTAAATGATGACTTTTAAAATGGTAAGCTCAATGTGACTCGTATATTTGAGCAAGGTTAAGTAGTTAATTAACTAGGTAGGGAGCTGGCAGGCGGCACGCTGAGGGTTCGATTCCTTCCTCTACATCTAAATACTGAAGCTCATGAATATCAATTACACTGTTGTTGCTATTGTTTTGCTTGTAGTGCTCCTTTTAATCATCTTTCTGATTCGCAGGAATCAGATAGACAAGCGTAAGCTCGAAGAGGAGATGAACCAGGAAGAAATAAAACCTGAGAAACACGAAGACAGCCGCCCCGATTAATTCAATTTTCAATCCCTTACTCCGGTTTTAGTTTTGCAGAATTTCAATTTTAGGTGTGCGTCAATTGCTGAGTTTAAAAAAAACGACTTGATGATAGCTTACTTCGACTATTTTACCTTTTATACGTCCTGGTTCCCAAGGCGCTGATTTTTTCACTACGCTTATTGCTTCTTCAGCAAGACTCTTATCTATAGTTCCGGCTACATGAATATCTTCAAACGAGCCATCTTTACGCACAATAAATTCTACAGGAAATGTTCCCTGAGCTTGTCGAATCTGCGCTGCGACTGGATATTTTAAATTTTTTCTAAGATACTCATTGAAAACTTCCCTACCACCTTTGGGAGATGGATCCAAAAAATCTTGCGTGTATTGATTGATAGTTCCATCAGATTCTGTGCTTTCGCCTGAGATCAATTTACCTTTACTGTAGATCTCCGTAAATACAAGATGAGGTAGGATGAGCTCGCCAGTCCAAATTCCATCACGTATTCCATCTTTAAATTCCCCACTAGCCGTAATTGATGAAAAGTCATCATTATACAGGATACCGTAACCTTTTCCGTCCCTTACCGTGGTTTTACCAGTGGTATCTCTCATTGTTTGAATATAATAATTTGGACCGTACCCCGCACCAGGTTGATCAGACCATGGAATTTCATATTTTACCGTATACAGTTGCCCATTTGGATAAAAGTTATAGACACTATCACTTAAAGTGCCGTTGTGATAGCTAGAAACTTCTTTTTTACTCCCGTTTTCGTGAAATGAAATATATGATCCTTCGTAAGAAGGAACCATAGTAACTGAATGCGCAATACTTTTTTTTCTTCCATCAGGAAAGAATTCCTTTATGATAAAGAGACTAGAACCACTATCAGGTGATTGTACAATCCGCAAGAAGTCGGCACTATCTATATCGATAACCTCCTTTCCGTTATTTCTGTAAAGTTTTGTAGAAAGAATTGACTGTGCTGTCACAAATTGAGCAGCAAAAATAAAAAAGGCAAAAAAAAGTTCAAATCTGATCATGAAGGAGCGTGTTAGAGGAGAATATGTCCGTGGAATGAGAACGCAGTTATGGTGATCTTTGGGCTGAACAACTAAATAATATTCACATTCTCCACAGGTACCGGTAATTGATTTCTATTAGTTTATATTTAATTTCTGTAAGCAGCATTTGCCGGGTTAGTGAGTGTGAACGAAATGGGTATATTGTATACTTCTTTAATTTTTTTTCCCTTCCAAAGTCCCGGCTCCCATTTAGGTGAATATTCGATCACTCTTAAAGCTTCATAAGTCAAAGTTTTATTCGGGCTATAGACGGATCGGATATCTGATACTGTACCATCTTCAAGAACTGTAAATTTGACGAAAACTTTCCCCTGAATGTTCCGTCCAGCTGCCAATGGCGGGTACCTTAAGTTTTGTGAAACATATTTATAAAAGCGCTCCATGCCGCCTTTAAACTTTGCATGTAAGAGGTCTTGTGTATATCGTCTTACAGTTCCGTCCAGGTCAGTGCTTTCTCCGGAAATCAATTTACCGTTTTTGTAATTTTCTATGTATGTAAGAGTAAGCCTCTCATGTTTACCAGTCCATATGCCCTCACGTACTCCATTTTTAAGTTTTCCGCTTTCAATGATCGATTGGAAATCATCATTATAAATTATAGCGTCACCATTACCATCAACCACCATATCCTTTCCATTAGCATTCTTCATTAGTTTGATATAAAAGGATCGTTGAGGTTGTCCCTGATCAATTGCGTCTTTAACGGATGGGATCTCATATTTAGCAGTATACAGCTGTCCATTGGGATAGAAGTTGTAGGTAGTGTCGATAAGATCACCTTTATGGTAGCTGGAGATCTCTTTTCTTTTTCCATTTGGATGAAAGGAATGGTATGCGCCCTCGTATTGTATCGGCATCCAGCTGGTGGCATTAGCAATACTTTTCCTGCTGCCGTCTGCGTAAAATTCTCTGATGATCACTGTTTTTGCCGCACTGTCAGGTGCATCTACAATGCGTACATAATCCGCACTGTCGGCGCTGTCCACTTGTCTCCCGTCATTTTTAAAAAGTTCCGTTAAAAGGATAACCTGTGCATTGGAGACTTGTGCTGTACAAATCAGTAAGAAAAACAATAAGCGATATAATTTCATTAGAGAACATTAGGAGCTGCAAGATATCTAATATTTCCAAAAAGTATAAACGTTTTAGAGATATTATCTTCTTTATGCAGGTCCTCAGGTTATATATCTGGAGTATAAAAATGCTCCGTTTAACTAATCACTTTTATTTCTTTCGGTTTTGTGATCTCTGTTTTGATTTTGCCGTTGGCCAGTTTGGTATGTTTTACCATGATCAGCCCATATGGTGTAGGAAAAGTTCCTTCTGCGAAGCTCAGATCGCCCAGGTGCGGCTGGATCTTTACTACCTTACAGCCCGGCGCAACAACCGTAATCCCCAAAACATGCTCAGTTAACCATGGAGTAGGGCCGGATGCCCAGCCATGGCAAAGGCTGTGCCTGAACCCGATATAACAGTAAGCGCCATAAGCACCATGGATATCTATTTTACCTTCTGGTACCAGTTCATCAATTGGCGCCGCATTTTTTAACCAGTCCATATTGAAATCTTCCCAGAATGTTGTAGCTCCCATTTTAATCATAGCACCCCAATATTCACGGATTACATCGATAGATCCCTGGTAATCGCCTGCTTTTGCTTTAGCTTCCAGCATATAATAACCGAAAAAGGTAGAGAAATTACGGGTGCCGCCAACTGCAATTACATCTGCATTTGCTTGTTTAGCCGGCATTAATCCAGACAAAGCTAATAATGCAGCCGCTTGTTTAGAGTTATTGTGGTCGGGCACATGAAGTTTTAATTTTTTAACTGCCGCCAGGCATTTCTGTGCCGTTGCATTGTCGCCCAATGTGGCGGATAAATCTGCACCGGCGGTAAGCGACATGATCATCATGGCTTGTAAACCCGCATGAACAGCTTTCGGGTCTTCGCTCGATGGCCAGTCGAGGAACCGCTGTCCATCTAAAGTTTCCATGTTATTTTCATCTACCTTAGTACTTAGCAGGTCGAGCAGTTTCGCCAGATAATCTTTTTGTGCTTTCAGATATTTCAGGTCTCCGCTATGATAGTACCAGTCGCGCTGGTTGATAATCCACCACATCGAGTAGGCACTGATGCCGTTCATCCATTCTGGTAACGGGGTAATTTCTTTTGCGAAGTCAAGGCTTTTTGTAACTACGGGGTGACTGCCAAAAACGGCGTTT
>Ga0247816_10001489_pt1 | contig 11491 bp, 10 predicted proteins | sample UWRJL209509C1_FD_179930 | JGI IMG/M metagenome (GOLD analysis project Ga0247816, IMG submission 179930) | Plant litter microbial communities from Arlington Agricultural Research Station in Wisconsin, United States - UWRJ-L209-509C-1 | ecosystem: Environmental > Terrestrial > Plant litter >...
GCTTTATCGCAGGCAAGCCAGCTCCCACATTTTGATTTGTGAATACGCTAAAAGGTGGGAGCTGGCTTGCCTGCGATAGCGGCCTGGCAGACAACACACCTTCCTACTCATACAATGCCCGCTGCCTTGTAGGAGACTTCCATGACAACCCGCCCCAGCGCCCCTCGCAAACCCCGCGCCCGCAGCCAGGCCCGGATCGATGCGATCCTCGACGCCGCCCGCACGTTGCTGGCTGCCGAAGGCGTGGCGAGTTTGTCGATCTACAGCGTGGCTGAACGGGCGCAGATTCCACCGTCGTCGGTGTATCACTTCTTCGCCAGTGTGCCGGCCTTGCTGGAGGCGTTGACTGCTGACGTTCACGCCGCCTTTCGCGCAGCCATCCAGGCGCCCATCGATCATGATTCACTCAACCACTGGCGCGACCTGTCCAGCGTGGTGGAGCAGCGCATGCTCAGCATCTACAGCAACGACGCCGCTGCCCGGCAATTGATTCTCGCCCAGCACGGGTTGACCGAGGTGACACAGGCCGACCGTCAGCATGATCTTGAGCTGGGAGATTTGATGTATGAGGTCTTCAACCGTCACTTCGAGGTGCCGACACTGCCCGATGGGGTGGATGTGTTCGCCCTGGCGCTGGAGTTGAGCGACCGCGTATATGCGCGCTCGGTGCATCAGCATGGGCAGATCACGCCGCGCATGGCGGAGGAAGGGATGCGGGTGTTTGATGCGTATGTGGGGCTCTACTTGCCGGCGTTTTTGCCCAAACGGGCCTCATCGCAGGCAAGCCAGCTCCCACATTGACCGCTTTCCAACATTGGAACGCAATTAAATGTGGGAGCGGGCTTGCCCGCGATGGGGGCCTCAAGAGAACCGCAAATCTCGATCACAACTTGGCGATCGACACCTCGGTGGACTTGACGAAGGCAATCACTTCGCTGCCAATCACCAGTTCCAGCTCTTTAACCGAGCGGGTGGTGATGACCGACGTCACGATGCCGGAGGCGGTCTGTACGTCGATTTCCGACAGCACGTCGCCTTCGACGATTTCCTTGATGGTGCCTTTGAACTGGTTACGTACGTTGATGGCCTTAATAGTCATGATCGTTCTTCCTGTGTAAGACAAGTGAGTTATTGAGCCCAACGCAATTGCGTAGGCAGCGGTGAAACAGGTTCGGGTTCCGGCGGGGTGCCGGGTAGCGACAACACACGGTTAAGCACTTCGGTTTCCAGCGCCGCCAGGCGGTGCGAACCGCGCACCCGCGGGCGTGGCAATTCAACTTGCAGGTCGAGGCCGATTTCGCCGTCTTCGATCAGGATCACCCGATCGGCGATGGCCACGGCTTCGCTGACGTCGTGGGTTACCAGCAACACGGTAAAGCCATGCTTTTGCCAGAGGTTCTCGATCAGTTGCTGCATCTCGATCCGCGTCAGGGCATCCAGCGCGCCCAGCGGCTCGTCCAGCAGCAGTAAACGCGGCTGGTGAATCAGGGCGCGGGCCAGGGCCACACGCTGCTTCTGGCCACCGGACAACGCCGCAGGCCATTCATTGGCTCGCTCGGCCAGGCCGACCGCTTCCAGCGCTTCCAATGCCTTGGGACGCCAGTCGCCCTTGAGGCCGAGGCCAACGTTGTCGATGATCTTTTTCCACGGCAGCAGCCGCGCTTCCTGGAACATCAACCGCGTGTCTTCAATGGCTTCACTGAGCGGCGCGGAGCCGGCCAGCAACTCACCGCCGCTGGCTTTATCCAGGCCAGCCAGCAAGCGCAGCAAGGTACTTTTGCCACACCCGCTACGGCCTACCACGGCAACGAATTGGCCTGCCGGAATGTGCAGGTCAATCTCCTTCAGCACTTCCCGAGTGCCGAAAGCCTTGCGCAACTTGCGCACTGCCAGGGGGATGCCCCGCAACAGGCGCGGAGGTTGTTGAGCGGTCATGCCGCACCTCCTTTATTCACCTGGTAGGCCGGGTGCCAGCGCAGCCACACACGTTCGAGGCCACGAGCGGCAAGGTCTGCAAGTTTGCCGAGCACGGCGTACAGCACGATTGCCAGCACCACCACGTCGGTTTGCAGGAACTCGCGGGCATTCATTGCCAGGTAGCCGATGCCGGAACTGGCGGAGATGGTTTCCGCAACGATCAAGGTCAACCACATAAAACCCAGGGCAAACCGCACACCCACCAGGATCGAAGGCAAGGCGCCCGGCAAGATCACCTGACGGAACAGGCTGAAACCGGACAAGCCATAACTGCGGGCCATTTCCACCAGCGCCGGGTCAACGTTGCGGATGCCGTGATAGGTGTTGAGGTAGATCGGGAACAGCGTGCCGAGGGCCACCAGGAAAATCTTCGCCGTCTCATCAATGCCGAACCACAGGATCACCAACGGGATCAGCGCCAGGTGCGGCACGTTGCGGATCATCTGCACCGAGCTGTCCAGCAGGCGTTCGCCCCACTTGGACAGGCCGGTAATAAAGCCCAATGCCAGGCCGATACTGCCGCCGATGACAAAACCCAGGCCCGCACGCCAGCCGCTGATCGCCAGGTGCGTCCAGATTTCACCGCTGCGCACCAGGTTCACCCCGGCTTCAATCACCGCGCTGGGCGCCGGCAAAATCCGCGTTGATAACCAGCCCGCCGACACCGACAACTGCCACACCGCCAATAACAGCAGCGGCAGCGCCCAGGGCGCCAATCGATGGCTTATTTTTTCAAGATTCATGGCGGCGCCTCAGCTCTGCGACGCAGCTTTGGGAAGGATGTCATTGGCGACCATCTCGCCAAACGGGCTTACGTAACCGGCGCCTTTGGGCAGCTCGGGCCGCTCGATATCGAGGTGTGGGAACAGCAACTCGGCAACGCGGTACGACTCTTCCAGGTGTGGGTAACCGGAGAAGATAAAGGTGTCGATGCCCAGGTCAGCGTATTCCTTCACTCGTGCAGCCACGGTTGGGCCATCGCCCACCAGCGCCGTACCGGCACCGCCACGCACCAGGCCGACGCCGGCCCACAGGTTGGGGCTGACTTCAAGGTTGTCGCGGCTGCCGCCGTGCAGCGCGGCCATGCGTTGCTGGCCTACCGAATCGAAGCGCGACAACGACGCCTGGGCGCGGGCGATGGTTTCATCATCCACGTGGGAGATCAGTTTGTCGGCGGCTTGCCAGGCTTCGGCGTTGGTTTCACGCACGATCACATGCAAACGAATGCCGAAGCGCAGGGTACGCCCGAGCTTGGCGGCCTTGGCGCGAACCTGTGCGATCTTTTCCGCCACGGCGGCCGGCGGCTCGCCCCAGGTCAGGACCATTTCAACCTGTTCAGCGGCCAAATCCTGGGCAGCTTCCGACGAGCCGCCAAAGTACAGCGGCGGGCGTGGTTGCTGGATCGGCGGATAGAGCAATTTGGCGCCTTTGACGCTGATGTGCTGGCCGTCGTAGTCGACAGTTTCGCCTTCCAGTACGCGGCGCCAGATGCGGGTGAATTCCACCGACGCCTGATAGCGTTCTTCATGGCTCAGGAACAGACCATCGCCCGCCAATTCGTCCGGGTCGCCACCGGTGACCAGGTTGAACAACGCCCGGCCGCCAGACAGTCGATCCAGGGTTGCTGCCTGACGCGCGGCCACCGTGGGGGAAATGATCCCCGGGCGCAGCGCGACAAGGAATTTCAAACGCTGGGTCACCGGGATCAGTGACGCGGCCACCAGCCACGAATCTTCGCAGGAGCGCCCGGTGGGGATCAGCACCCCGCCGAAGCCAAGGCGGTCTGCCGCCTGGGCCACTTGCTGCAAATAACCGTGATCCACGGCGCGAGCGCCTTCGGCGGTGCCAAGGTAATGGCCGTCGCCGTGAGTAGGCAGAAACCAGAAAATATTGAGGCTCATGGAGTTGTCTCCTGAAGTAGTCGGATTACGGCGCTTTGGCAACGGTCGCAGGTGGCGTCCAGATCACGTCCTTGATGTTCAAGGGCTTGGGAATCAATTTGAGTTGGTAGAAGCTGTCGGCGATTTTCTGTTGTGCGGCGACCACTTCCGGGGTCAGGAACAGCGCGCCGTAGCCCTGGCGTTTCACCGAGGTCAGGGTGATGTCGGCGGGCAGGCCGAGCAGTGGTGCAACCTGGGCGGTGACTTCTTCCGGGTTGGCCTTGGACCATTCGCCCACGGCGCGCACTTCTTCGATCAGCGCCTTGACGACTTCAGGGTGTTTTTCGGCGTAAGGCTTGGTTGCCAGGTAGAACTGATGGTTGTCGGCGATACCGGTGCCGTCACGCAGGGTGCGGGCTTGCAATTGTTTCTCGGCGGCCGCCTGGTACGGGTCCCAGATCACCCAGGCATCGACACTGCCACGCTCAAAGGCGGCGCGGGCGTCGGCAGGCGGCAGGAACACGGTCTGTACGTCGGTGTATTTCAGGCCGGCATCTTCCAGGGCGCGCACCAGCAGGTAGTGCACGTTGGAGCCTTTATTCAGCACGACTTTTTTGCCCTTGAGCTCTTGCACCGATTTGATCGGCGAATCTTTTGGCACCAGGATCGCTTCGCTGGTCGGCGCCGGTGGTTCATAGGCGACGTACACCAGATCTGCGCCAGCAGCCTGGGCGAAGACTGGCGGGGTTTCGCCGGTGACGCCGAAGTCGATGGAACCGACGTTCAGTCCTTCCAGCAGTTGCGGGCCGCCAGGAAATTCAGTCCATTGCACCTGCACGCCCTGCTCGGCCAGGCGCTTTTCCAGCGTGCCCTTGGCCTTGAGCAGCACTAACGTGCCGTACTTCTGATAACCGATCCGCAAGGTCTCGGCCGCTTGAGCTTGAACAATGACGCCGAAGGACACAGCCGCAGCAAACAGTGCGACCAGACCACGACGCAAAATGACAGTGCGCATGGCGCTCTCTCCACATATACGAGTAGGGGGTTGGCTGCACCTGCTTGGCCGTTGGCGGCTGAGTAAGGTGAGTGTTTCTAAAATCGGTAAGGCTTAAATGCTCCAGCGAGCACTCAACAAACGTTCATTCAACACATGGGGATCAAGGGGTTTGGGGCGACGGGCCATGGCGCTGTAGAACTGCTCCAGGGCCTCGTTCAAGCGGTGTTCGAGGATCGGTACCAGTTGTGCCTGGGCGCTGCCTTCGCCGTAAGCGATCTGGCTGTCTTCGGCGAAAATCCCGTGGAGCAGCTCCTGGGCTTTCAGCGCCGAGAGCACGGGCTTCAATGCATAGTCCACCGCGAGCATGTGGGCGATGCTGCCGCCGGTGGCCATGGGCAATACCACTTTGTGGGCCAGGGCGCGTTCAGGCAGCAGGTCGAGGACGGTTTTCAGCGCGCCGGAGAACGAGGCTTTGTAGACCGGCGTGGCGATCACCAGGCCATCGGCATTCGCCACTTGCTGCAGCAGGTCGATGACTTTCGGGCTATCGAAACGCGCATGCAGCAGGTCTTCGGCCGGGAAGTCACGTATCTGATAACTCACCACCTCAACGCCCTGCTTTTGCAGCCACTGACGGGTTTTATCCAGCAACACCCCGGATCGGGAACGCTGGCTGGGACTGCCTCCAAGTGTTACGACCAGCATGTAGGAAATTCCTTGAGCAAGTGTCGGCGGTTCGCTATGTGGCGATGGCGCCAAGATGGAACAGACCATATCAGCCAATTTATATATCTATAAATCTTATTTTTTCATTTGTTTATTCTTTAAATGCATATAACTAAACCTAAACGCCGGGCGAAAAAAAAGGCCGTCGAGACGGCCTGAAAACCCTTGCTTTGGTGATTCGGTTTGCAGCTTGAATTCGGTAGTGGCTTTGAGTCAGTCATCGCGGGCAAGCCCGGCTCCCACAGTTGGAATGCAATGACCTGTAGGAGCCGGGCTTGCCCGCGATTGAACTTAGCGGTTTGGTTGAGGAGTGAGCCGCAGATACGGCTTCACCGCCCGATAACCCTTCGGAAAGCGTTTCTTGATTTCGTCTTCATCCTTGAGCGAAGGCACGATCACCACTTCGTCACCGTCCTGCCAGTTGGCCGGGGTGGCGACTTTGTGATTATCGGTCAGCTGCAACGAGTCGATGACCCGCAGGATTTCGTGGAAGTTACGACCCGTGCTAGCCGGGTAGGTGATGGTCAGGCGAATCTTTTTGTTCGGATCGATCACGAACAGGGAACGCACAGTGAGGGTATCGCTGGCGTTCGGGTGGATCAGGTCGTAGAGGTCGGAGACCTTGCGGTCGGCATCGGCCAGGATCGGGAAGTTGACGATGGTGTTCTGGGTTTCGTTGATGTCTTCGATCCACTTGTGGTGCGAGTCCACCGGGTCCACCGACAGGGCGATGGCCTTGACGCCGCGCTTGGTGAATTCGTCTTTGAGTTTGGCGGTGAAACCCAACTCGGTGGTGCACACCGGCGTGAAGTCCGCTGGATGGGAAAACAGCACGCCCCAGCTATCGCCCAACCACTCGTGGAAACGAATTTTGCCGGCGCTGGAATCCTGTTCAAAGTCGGGGGCGATGTCGCCCAGTCTGAGGCTCATGGTGTGGCTCCTGTTGAGTGCTTATAGAGCCACTGTGCCTGCATTGGAGATAATTTAAAAAGAATAAATATCGATTTATCTAGACGATATAGGAATATTAAAAATCTCTTCACTGGAAACTCAAACGGCACGAGTTCACCATTCTCTACAAGGTTCGAGAAGGCCTTGAGACGCTGTACAAAGAGGGGTTCAGGTAGGGCTTGCGGGGGTTGAGCCCTAGTTGAAACGTAAAACACCTTGCCCGGCATTGCGCCGGGCAAGGTTTACATTACTAGAACAGTGGCAACGAGTAGCTCACGATCAGGCGGTTTTCATCCTGGTTACGTGCGCTTGCGATGTCGCTGCGCCACATAGCGTTCTTCCAGGCGAAGCCGAGGTTTTTCAGCGGCCCTTCTGGAATTACGTAGGCGAGGGTGATGTCACGTTCCCACTCGGACTGGCCAGTAAACTCGGCGCGGGTAGCCGAAACGGTGTCGATATCGTCACCTTTGAGGTACACAACACCGGCGGTCAGGCCAGGTACGCCCACTTGGGCGAAGTCGAAGGCGTAACGAGCTTGCCAGGTACGCTCGCCGGCACGGGCGAACTTCTGGATTTGCATGTCAGTAGTCAGGTAAGCCGACGAACCGTCGCCTTGGTTCAACCAAGGGAAGTCGCTGTTGCCATTGCTGACCTGGTAGCCGCCGCCAAAGGTGTGGCCGGCGACGGAGTACAGGAACAGGCCGCTGTACAGGTTGTTATCGACCTTGCCGCGACCCGAGTTCACGCCGCTGTAGTTGCCGGTAGAGAAGTACGCAGACTGATTGCCGTTGTTACCGTCATCAGAGCTGTTGAAATAACGCAGGTCAGACTTCAATACGCCCGGGCCGATCGCCCAGTTGTGAGTCAGGCCGAGGAAGTGCTGCTTGTAGAAGTCTTCCAGATTGCCGTAGTAGTACTGGGCAGTCAGGTCCTTGGTGATCTTGTAGTCACCACCGGCGTAGTAGAACTTGTTGCTCGCGCGGAAGTTGACGCCACGGCTGTTAGCACCGGAGATCGACAGGTCTTCGTTGTTGCTCGAGTTACGGCCTTTGGCTTTTTCAATCTGACCGCCAACCAGGGTCAGGTCTTTGATATCGCCGGAGGTGATTTGGCCACCCTGGAAGGTTTGCGGCAGCAGACGACCATCGTTGGTGACGATTACCGGCAGCTTAGGCTGCAAGGTACCCAGCTTCAGTTCAGTCTGGGAGATCTTGGCTTTAGCGGTCAGACCCAGGCTCGAGTAGTTATCAACGGCTTCGCCATTGGACTTGCTCGGGAAGATGGTGCCGCCGTAGGAGGTTGCAGTTGCGCCGTTGGTGCCGCCGCCGGAATCCAACCTGACGCCCAACAGGCCGATTGCGTCGAGACCGAAGCCGACGGTGCCTTGGGTGTAACCGGAGATGAAACGCAGATCGAAGCCTTGGCCCCATTCTTCGTTCTTGCTCGGGTTAGCAGTACCTTCGCGGTTATCGGTATTGATGTAAAAGTTACGCAGACCCAGTGTGGCCTTGCTGTCTTCGATAAAACCGGCGGCGCCTGCTTGCTGGGCGATTGCCCCTACAGCAACAGCCAACGCCAACGTGGACTTCTTCATGTACCGCTCCTCTCATTTCTAATTTTTGTAGTTCTTAGGTCCTGGGTCTGACGCCCTGGATCCACAGATGCGCGATTAGCGCCGGATAGTGACTACCAAGTCAATCGTAACTTCGTGTGCCTACTACCTTCGTCTAACCGCAGTTGATTTGGTCCTTGCAGGGTAATGAGTTTTTCATACACCCAAAAAGAATTGTTTCATTCTTTTTCATACGATTTGGGAATAAGGCTTTCCATGGAGCGGCGGTGCCGTTAAGGCGGTACCGCTTCATAAGGTCATCCCCAAGAGTATTTCTTGATGCGTTTTTAGATCGTTTGGTGTTGGCCAAACGGCCTATACGTCACCGACGATCAAAAACGCGACGCCATCATGGCCAAACGCATATCGTCCCGTCAATTTGTTACAGTTATTGTGTTGGTGAAACTTTTTTTGACGCGCCGACGAGCCACGCTCATGGCATCGCTCAAGAGCATGATGTTTACGGTATCGGCCTGGATTAATGCATCTGAAGCGCCGGTCAAGCGCGATGACAAAACGACGCTTGTAGACGTGGGGAAACTCGCAAAATTGACAGGTGAGGGGCTTGCCCCCTCACCTTTATGGCTTACAACGTCTTTTCGAAAATCTTCGAATTACGCTGGTAGTTGTAAAGCGACGCCCGCGCAGACGGCAGTCGATCCACACTGCTGGGCACAAACCCCCGCTCGCGGAACCAATGGGCGGTGCGGGTGGTGAGGACGAACAGCGTCTTGAGCCCTTGAGCCCGCGCGCGGGCTTCGATGCGTTCCAGCAACTCATCACCACGGCCACCATGGCGGTACTCCGGGTTGACCGCCAGGCACGCCAACTCGCCAGCGTCCGAATCGGCAATCTGGTACAGCGCCGCACAGGCGATGATCATGCCTTCGCGCTCGACCACACTGAACTGCTCGACTTCCCGCTCCAGCACTTCCCGCGAGCGACGCACCAGAATCCCCTGTTCTTCCAGCGGGCTGATCAAGTCCAGCAAGCCGCCGACGTCTTCAATGGCCGCTTCGCGCACCAGTTCGAACTGCTCCTGGGCCACCAGCGTACCGCCGCCATCACGGGTAAAGAGTTCAGTCAGCAACGCACCGTCTTCGGCATAACTGACAATGTGGCTGCGCTTGACCCCGCCCCGGCATGCCTCGGCCGCGGCGTCGAGCAATTCGGCCTGGTAATTGCTGCCCAGGCGCTGCAAATGGGCAGGCACTTGCTGCGGTCGCAGCTCACGCACCAAGCGGCCATTTTCGTCGATCAGGCCCAAGTCGGCGCCAAACAGCAGCAACTTGTCGGCAGCCAAGTCGATGGCGGCGCGGGTTGCTACGTCTTCGCAGGCGAGGTTGAAGATTTCCCCGGTTGGCGAGTAACCCAGCGGCGACAGCAGCACGATGGAGCGCTCGTCCAGCAGGCGATTGATGCCTTTGCGGTCGACCCGGCGCACTTCGCCGGTGTGGTGATAGTCAACGCCTTCCAGCACGCCAATAGGACGCGCAGTCACCAGATTGCCGCTGGCCACCCGCAGGCGCGAGCCCTGCATCGGCGACGACGCCATGTCCATCGACAAGCGCGCCTCGATGGCGATGCGCAGATGGCCGACTGCATCGATCACGCACTCCAGGGTCGCGGCATCGGTGATGCGCAAGCCTTCGTGGTAATGCGGAGTCAGGCCACGGGCCTCAAGGCGGGTTTCGATTTGTGGGCGCGAACCGTGGACCAGCACCAGCCGCACGCCGAGGCTGTGGAGCAGCACCAGGTCATGGACGATGTTGCCGAAGTTCGGGTGTTCCACGCCGTCGCCCGGCAGCATGACCACAAAGGTGCAGTCGCGGTGGGCATTGATGTAAGGCGAAGCGTGACGAAGCCAATTGACGTATTCGGGCATAAAACCTGGGCCTGTAATAAAAAGCAGCCAAAAAAGGATGAATCGTGAAAACGCACAGCGGGCTGTTGGTTATCGTCGGAACAGGCTTGGCGACACGCTCGCTCTCCTTCTATATAGGGATGGGCAGGGGTTAATCTATGCAGGTTTCAGGCAGTAATGTTGAATCAGTTCCCGCAGTAGACGCACTGTAGGCGTCAAGCGTGACATTTCAAGGTACTCGCCGGGCTGGTGAGCGCAGGCAATATCGCCAGGGCCAAGCACCAGGGTTTCACAACCAAGGCGCTGAAGATAAGGCGCTTCGGTGCCGAACGCTACTGCTTCGGCACGATGGCCGGTCAGTCGCTGCGCAACACGCACCAATTCTGCATCTTCGGCCTGCTCAAACGGCGGTACCTCGGGGAACAGTGGCGCGTAGTCGATCTTCACCTTATGCCGTTCGGCCAAGGGTTCGAGCTTCTGCCGGATGGCTGCGCGCAGCACCTGGGGATCCATGCCGGGCAAGGGCCGCAGGTCGAATTCCAGAGAGCACTGGCCGCAGATGCGGTTGGGGTTGTCGCCGCCATGGATGCAGCCGAAGTTCATGGTCGGCTGGGGCACACTGAATTGCGGGTTGCGGTATTCGCGCTGCCAGGCCAGGCGCAGGCCACGCAGTTCGCCGATCGCATCGTGCATGGCTTCCAGGGCGCTGTGGCCCAGACTCGGGTCCGACGAATGGCCGCTGCGGCCGAGAATGTCGATGCGCTCCATCATCACGCCCTTGTGCAGACGAATTGGCTTGAGGCCGGTGGGCTCGCCGATCACCGCCGCACGCCCTAAAGGACGGCCAGCCTCGGCCAGCGCACGGGCGCCGGCCATGGAGCTCTCTTCATCGCAGGTAGCGAGGATCAACAAGGGCTGCTTGAAGGGTTGGTCCAGCAGCGGTTGGACCGCTTCGATCACCAGGGCGAAAAAACCCTTCATGTCGCAACTGCCCAGTCCTACCCAGCGGCCGTCGACTTCCGTCAGCTTGAGCGGATCGGTCTGCCACAATGCCCCGTCGTACGGCACGGTGTCGCTATGCCCGGCCAATACCAGGCCCCCAGGGCCGGTGCCGAAGCTGGCCAGCAAGTTAAATTTGCCGGGGCTGACCTGTTGGATGTCACAGGCAAAACCCAAATCCCCCAGCCAGGTGGCGAGCAAGTCGATCACCGGGCGGTTGGATTGGTCGAGAGAGGCCTGGGTGCAACTGACCGAAGGCGCGGCGATCAGCGCGGCGAATTGTTCTTTCATGGACGGTAAAGGCATGCGCTGTCTCTCAACTTCCCGGACGAACCCCATCATAGAGCCATCTGCGTTGCACAATAAACCGTTGCGGCACGTTGCCGGGCTCAGTCCTGTACACTGCACGACCTTGGCAGCCACACATTTCCCCGGCTGCGCTCCCGATCCTGGATTTTCCGGCCATGCAGAAAGAAACCGAAATC
>Ga0247816_10001490_pt1 | contig 11485 bp, 8 predicted proteins | sample UWRJL209509C1_FD_179930 | JGI IMG/M metagenome (GOLD analysis project Ga0247816, IMG submission 179930) | Plant litter microbial communities from Arlington Agricultural Research Station in Wisconsin, United States - UWRJ-L209-509C-1 | ecosystem: Environmental > Terrestrial > Plant litter >...
GAGTGAGGGCACACCGAGCATGAGCGAGGTGCCGAGTGGTGGGGCAAGAGCGTTTTGCTTACTTTTGCGCTCTATCAAAAGTGAGCCGCCGTAAGGGCGGAACCCATATAAGCCCCGACCGCAGCAATGGATATGTAGATACCTATGCTGAGATGAGGACGGCACATTCAACATCATTGTTGGCTGGCCCGCCGCTATCGCAGGCAAGCCAGCTCCCACAGTTGACCGAGTGCCTACTCGAGTCAGGCGTATTGCGCAGCGGCATACCCGGACGCCCAGGCCCACTGGAAATTAAACCCGCCCAAATGCCCGGTCACATCCAACACTTCCCCGATGAAATACAGCCCAGGGCTTTTCAGCGATTCCATGGTCTTGGACGACACTTCCCGCGTGTCCACGCCACCCAGCGTGACCTCAGCGGTGCGATAGCCTTCCGTGCCGGCCGGCACCAACTGCCAGTTCCCCAGTTTGTTGGCAATGTCAGCGATTTCGGCGTGGGTGTACTGCTTCATCGGCTTGGACACGAACCACTGCTCGGCCAACAGATTGGCCATTTTCTTGGTGAAGATTTCACCCAGCAGGGTTTTCAGCTCGCTGTTGGGGCGCTCGGCTTGCTGCTGTTGCAGCCAGGCGTGGGCGTCGTGATCCGGCAGCAGGTTGATCTCTACGGTGTCGCCGGATTCCCAGTAAGAGGAAATCTGCAAGATCGCCGGCCCGCTCAGGCCTCGGTGGGTAAACAGGATGTTCTCGCGAAAGCTCTGCTCGTTGCAGCTCACCAGGCAATCCACCGACGTACCGGACAACTCGCCGCACAACTCCTTGAGTTGGTCGGTGATAGTGAACGGCACCAACCCGGCGCGGGTCGGCAGCAATTCGTGGCCGAACTGCTTGGCCACTTGATAACCAAAACCGGTGGCGCCTAAGGTCGGAATCGACAAGCCGCCGGTGGCGATCACCAGGGATTCGCAGCGCAACTCGCCGAGGGTGGTTTGCAGGTGGTAGCCGGATTCAACCCTGGCGATTTCCTCGACCGAGGTGTCCAGGTGCAGGCTCACACCCACCTGTATGCACTCATCGAGCAGCATGCCGAGGATGTCGCTGGACTTGTTGTCGCAAAACAGTTGGCCGAGCTTTTTCTCGTGGTACGGCACACCGTGCTTGGCCACCAGCCCGATGAAATCCCACTGGGTGTAGCGGGCGAGGGCAGATTTGCAGAAGTGCTCGTTGTGGGAGAGGAAGTTCGCCGGCTCGGTGTACATATTGGTGAAGTTGCAGCGGCCACCGCCGGACATCAGGATCTTTTTGCCGGCCTTGTTCGCGTGGTCGATCAACATCACCTTGCGCCCACGCCCGGCGGCGGTCAGCGCGCACATCAAGCCAGCGGCGCCGGCGCCAATGATTACGACTTCGGTAGAGCGCAAAACGGTGTCCTCATGCAAATTCGGGTTCACGGCAAATCTGGCTGTGCAATGCAATCAAATGTGGGAGCTGGCTTGCCTGCGATGCAGGCGCCTCGGTGTACCAGTCACACCGAGGTGATGCTATCGCAGGCAAGCCAGCTCCCACACAAGCCCAGCTCCCACATTGATTCGGTTCCTTCAACAGAAACGCGGTGTCTTTACAGAATCCGCACGCGCAACGAACGGCCTTTGATCTTGCCGTCATTCAAACGCTGCAACGCCTGCTTGGCGATCCCACGCTCCACGGCCACAAAAGCCTGGAAATCAAAAATCGCGATCTTGCCCACCTGGGCGCCCGGAATCCCGGCTTCACCGGTCAGTGCGCCGAGGATGTCGCCCGGACGAACCTTGTCTTTACGGCCAGCGGCAATGCACAGCGTGCTCATCAGCGGCAGCAGCGGGCCACCGCTCTGAGGCTTGAGGTTGTCCAGTTGGTCCCAGTTCAGTGGCGATTTCTGCAACTGTTCAATGGCCTGCGCACGATGCGCCTCGGAGGGCGCCACCAGGCTGATCGCGATACCGGTCTCACCGGCACGACCGGTACGGCCTACACGGTGGATGTGGATTTCCGAATCACGGGCCAGCTCGACGTTGATCACCATGTCCAGCGCATCAATGTCCAGGCCGCGCGCCGCCACGTCAGTTGCTACCAACACCGAGGTGCTGCGGTTGGCGAACATTGCCAGTACCTGGTCGCGGTCACGCTGTTCCAGGTCGCCATGCAGGCCAACGGCGGAAATGCCCTTGGCCGTCAGGTGGTCCACGGTTTCCTGCACTTGCTGCTTGGTAAAGCAGAAGGCCACGCAAGACGCCGGGCGGAAGTGCGCCAGGACCTTGGTCACCGCGTCCATGCGCTCTTCCGGGGAAATCTCGAAGAAGCGCTGCTCGATCTGGTCGTCCGAGTGGAAGGCTTCGGCCTTCACTTGCTGCGGCGCGCGCATGAATTTCGACGCCAGCTGCTTGATGCTCACCGGGTAGGTGGCAGAGAAGAGCAGGGTCTGGCGGCGCGCCGGGGTCTTGCTGATGATGTCTTCGATGGCGTCGTAGAAACCCATGTCGAGCATGCGGTCGGCTTCATCGAGAATCAGCGTGTTCAAGCCGTCGAGTACCAGCGAGCCCTTGCGCAGGTGCTGCTGGATCCGGCCCGGCGTGCCGACGATGACGTGGGCGCCATGCTCCAGCGAAGCGATCTGCGGCCCCAGGGACACGCCGCCGCACAGGGTCAACACCTTGATGTTGTCTTCGGCGCGGGCCAGGCGGCGGATTTCCTTCGCCACCTGGTCAGCCAGCTCGCGGGTCGGGCACATCACCAGGGCCTGGCAGCCGAAGTAGCGTGGGTTGATCGGGTTCAGCAGGCCGATGCCAAAGGCGGCGGTTTTGCCGCTGCCGGTCTTGGCTTGGGCAATCAGGTCCAGCCCTTTGAGGATCACCGGCAAGCTTTGCGCCTGGATCTGCGTCATCTCGACATAACCCAGAGAGTCGAGGTTAGCCAGCATGGCGGCGGAGAGCGGCAAAGTATTAAAAGCGGTGGCGATGGTAGTCACGGGACTGGCTCTGCAAAACAAAATGTCGCGCAGTGTACCAGTCCTGAAGGCATTTCCCTGCACGTTCCAGACGAGAAGTCCTGCGTAGCGCGGGTTTTTCTTACGGGATCAGTGCTCGATATCGTGCTCGCGGTTAACCACGCGCTTGCCGTCCTTGGGCGACAGCTGCAAAAAGATCGCCGCCGCCAGCATCGCCATGATGCCCACGGTGAGGAACGTCAGCTGGAACGCGCCGAGCACCGTGTTGACCCCGTCGTTGCCCACTTCGGCGGTAAAGCCGCCCAGCAGCGCACCGGCACAGGCCACCCCCAGGCTCAGGGACAATTGCGCCACCACCGACAGCAAACTGTTGCCGCTGCTGGCCTGGGCGTCGTCGAGGTCGATCAGGGTGACGGTGTTCATCGCGGTAAATTGCAGCGAGTTGATCGCCCCGAGAATCGCCAGCATGGTCAGCAGCAAGGCATAGGGCGTCTGTTCGGTGACCAGGCCCATGCTGGCCAGCATGATCCCCAGCGCCAGGGTGTTGCCGGTCAGCACCACGCGATAGCCGAGGCGCTCGATCAGCGGCCGGGCGATGGACTTGGCGACCATCGCCGCCGCTGCCAGGGGCAGCATGCTCATCCCGGCCTGGGACGGCGAGTAGCCCAGGGCAATCTGCAACAGCAGCGGTACCAGGAACGGCAGCGCGCCGCTACCCAGGCGGGCGAACAGGTTGCCCAGGATGCCCACGGCAAAAGTCCGGGTCTTGAACAGCACCGGCGAAAACAGTGGGTTATCAATGTGCCCGGCCCGCAGCCAATACGCCGCCAGGCAGGCAAGGCCGCCGAACAGCAGCAACATCACCCGCAGGTGCGGCAGGTGCAATTCGCCCAGGCCCTCCATAGCGATGGTGATCAGCACCATCGCCGCGCCAAACAGTAAAAAGCCCACGCCGTCGAAGCGCGTGCGTTCGCTGCCGCGCAGGTCGGGAATGAATTTCCACACGGCGTAGCAACCGATAATGCCCACCGGCAGGTTGATCAGGAAGATCCAGTGCCAGGTCAGGTATTGCACCATCCAGCCGCCCATGGTCGGGCCGAGCAACGGCCCGAGCAGGCCGGGGATGGTGATGAAGCCCATGATCCGCACCAGCTCCGAGCGCGGGTAGGCACGCAGCACCACCAGCCTGCCGACCGGCAGCATCAAGGCACCGCCCAGCCCCTGAATCACGCGAGCGCCTACCAACATGGTCAAGGTGCTCGACAGCGCGCACAGCAATGAGCCGACGGTGAACAGCGCAATCGCGCCGAAGAAGATTTTCTTGGTGCCGAAGCGGTCGGCGACCCAGCCCGAGGCCGGGATCAGCAAGGCCACAGTGAGCATGTAGGCGATCACCACCCCTTGCATGCGCAGCGGGTTCTCCGCCAGGTCCTTGGCCATGGCGGGTAATGCGGTGTTGAGAATCGTCCCGTCCAGCGACTGCATGAAGAAGGCAATCGCTACCACCCAGGGTAGCCAGCGGGCGGTCTTGGCATCGAGCGGGACGCGATTGGGCATGAGAACCTTTTTGTCAGCAGGCTATTTGTTACTAATTATGCGCTATCGGCGGGCTCTTTTCCCACTGGCGGTTCGTCTAAATCTGACAATGCTGCGTGCTTGCCCACCAGAAAATCCATCAGCGCCCGGTGCACTGCAAGTGCCGCTTCGCGCGATTCCAGGTCGAGTAAATGGCCGGTGTGTTCGGCGGTCGCAAAGCTGCTGCGGCCCACGTAATTTTTGAATTGTCGGGCTTCACCGGCTGGGGTGTATTCGTCCAGCGCGCCGTTGAGGAAGTGCACCGGCGTTTCTATCTGCTTCAACTGCGGCAGGTAATTGCCGTCGCCCATTTGCAGCACCTGATGGATATGAAACCGCGCCTGGCGATACTCGGTGGTGGCCATGTTCGACAGGTGGCGATGGTTGTTGCGCTTGAGCGGCGACGACAGGTATTTGCCGACGGTTTCGTTAAGCAGATGGCCGACGGCGGACTTGTCATCGGCCTCGATCAGCACCCGCACCTGCTCCACATAGTCGAGCATGGCCTGATTGAGGTTGGGCGCCAGCGCCATAACCACCGAGCTTTCGATGGACGGCGGATTGTGGGCCAGGGTCAACAGCGTGGAAATTCCGCCCCACGAGGCCGACACCAAATGGTTGACCTCAAAGCGCTCCACCAATGCCCGCAGAATTTGCACCTCGTCATCCTTGGTCACCAGGTCGAGGTCAGTGTTGTGGGCGCGCGAATAGCCGGAAAACGGCAAATCGAACATCAGCACATTGAAATGCCCAGCCAGGCATTTGCTGGTGCGGGCAAACGAGCGGGTGGTGGATAGCGCGCCGTTGACCAACAGCACGGTTTTCTTCCCTGGGTGGTTACCGAGCTGCTCCACGTGAACGTTGTAGTGCTTGAACAGCTTCTCAATGACAAAACTTCCATGGTTCATGTCAACGCTCCAGCTTGCCCTTCCCGGGCAAGGTCATGCATCACTTGGGGCCAAATGGGTTAAGGGTGGCGGGGTGTTGTTCGAGTTGTTTTACCGCGCGAACGTGGCGAGGGGCCACTAATGTTTATAGCGAGGTTTCTCGCGAGCGACAACTGGCCGAACGGACGGGTAACTGGAATGGGGTTTTGAAGTTGGGCTCGATCAAAACGTGGAACGCAATCCACTGTAGGAGCTGGCTTGCCTGCGATAGCGCAGTGTCAGTCAGTACATCTGGCACTGGTACACCGCTATCGCGGGCAAGCCCGCTCCCGCAGGGGTTACTCGTTGTTTATAAGGTCAGGGTCAGGCGTTTTACCAAGGCGCCCGGCAGTAAATTTGAGGAGGTATTACGCTGGCTATAAGTACTCGCCGACAGCAGCAATTCCCGCTCAGCTGTCAGCGCCTCCAACTGCGAACCCAGCAAGTGATAAACGCTGTCATCAAAGCGCATGGTGCTGACCGGCGCCTTGATCTCACCGTCTTCCACCCAGAACGTGGCGAAGCGGGTCATGCCGGTCAGGCGGGCGGCGGGCTGGTCGGAGTAGTTCAAGTACCACAGGTTGCTGATGTACAGGCCGGTGCCCAATTGCTTGAGGATATCGGCCTGGGCCAGGCTGCCCGCCGCCATCTGCAACGCGCTGGGGGATTCTTCACTGCTCGCGCCGTTGGTGCTCAAACCGTATTCGGCGGCGCTGCGGGAGTTCACCAGTTGGCCTTCGGCCTTGCCGCCGCTGATCAGCTTCACATCTCTGCGCGGATAACCGTCCCGGGAAAACGCCGAGCTCAGGGAGCCGCTGACCTGTTCGTCCACCGTCACCAGCGGGCTCAACGCTTGATCGCCGGCATACAGGCGCTGCAACGGGCTGCCCTTGCTGGCGATGGCCTGGGCGGAGAAACCGCCCCAGGTCAGCATGCTGATGATTTCTTCCATGGCCGCCGGTGCCAGGTAGGCGCGGTATTGCCCGGGTGCCAGCGGGTGCAGCGGGCGACCGAGGAATTCCAGTTGCTCGCGGGCCTGCTGGAAACGTTGGGCGAAGGCCGTGCTGTCCCAATCGTTGCCGGCGTAGCTGGCCTTCACTGCTTCACCGTTGGCGTGGAACAGGCTGAAGTCGAAGTTGAAGCTGTTGGCCTGGTGCCAGCCAAACGCCCCGGATGAACTGGCAAAGCCACGGCTGATAGGGCCGGCGGCGTAGAAACCGACCATGTCCACACCCTCGGCGGCCAGGCTGATGGCTTCCAGCACCTGGGCCAGGTCCGGCAGCGGTCGGTCCTGCTGGTCCTTGTTTTGCCAGGCGTTGTGATTGAGCAGCAGGTACGGATCCTGGGGCAGCAACGGCAAGGTCTCGCGCAGTTGTTGCAGGCCGGCGGCCAGGCGCTGGCGGTCCAGCTCCGGCGCGCCTGCGAGGGTGATGCCGAAGTCGGCATAGCGCCCGCCATCAATTAGCTTGAGGTTCACGCTGGCCTGCTGCACCTGGCCGGCCTGGCGTACTTTGCCGTGATTGAAGCGCACGAACTCGGAAGACTCCGCCGCATAACCAAGGTGGAATTGTTCTGTCTCGGTGATGGCCTGCTTGAGCCAATCCACCAGCCCCTTGAATGTGTGCATCAGGCGTCTCCTCCAAATACATCAATGTTGCTGAATACGCAGGACGGCGATGCATGGCCGACGCGGATCACCTGGTTGGGTTCGCCCTTGCCGCAGTTTGGCGTGCCCAGGACCCGCGAGGTACCGGCATCGCCCACGGCGCTGAGGTTGCGCCAGAACTGCGCAGAAATGGCGCGGTAGTTGGGGTTTTTCACGACGCCCTTGAGTTCGCCGTTTTCGATCAGTTGGCCCCACTCGCAGCCGAACTGGAATTTGTTGCGCGCATCGTCAATCGACCAGGACCGGTTGGTGGACATCAGGATGCCATGCTCGATACCGCCAATCAGCTGCGCCATGCTCTTGTTGCCGGGCTCGATGTTGAGGTTGGCCATGCGGTCGATCGGTGCGCGGTTCCAGCTGCAGGCGCGGCTGTTGGCCACGCCACTCATGCCGGAGCGATATTGCGAGAGTGCCCCGCCCAACGGTTTGAGCAGCAGGCCTTCGCGAATCAGGAACTGCTTGGTGGCCTTGGTGCCGTCGTCGTCATGGCCGTAGCTGGCAAGCTGCTCGGGAATGTCCGGGTCGAAGGTCACGTTGAGCAGGCTGGAGCCGTATTGCAGGTGGCCGAAGTCGCTGGCCTTGACGAAGCTGGTGCCGGCGTAATTGCGCTCGTCGCCCAGGATGCGGTCCAGTTCCAGCGGGTGGCCGATGGATTAGTGGATCTGCAGGATCATCTGGTCGGGCAGCAGCAGCAGGTCGCGCTGGCCGTTGGGCGTGTTGGGTGCCAACAGCAATTGCAGCGCGCTGTCGGCGACTTTGGGGGCCGCGCCCACCAGGCCGAAGCGGCTGATCACGTCGAAGCCGCCTTGCTGGCCAAAGTTGGTGCCGCCCAGGGTGCGGGTCTGGCTGTCTTTGCCGTCGTAGGCGGTGACGTTGACCCCGGGGAACACAAACCGCTGGGCCTGGCGCAGTTCGGCCCCGGCGCTGTTGAGGTAGATCTGTTCGACGTGGGTGATGCCCAGGCTGACTTCCCAGTTCACCAGGCGCTCGTCCTTGGGCACGGCGGCCGATTCGGCGCCGAGCAGTTGGTAGCAATCGCTCAGGGACGGGAAGGGTTGCTCGAGGTTCGGTGACAGGTAGTCGGCGATGTCGCTGGACACCGGTTGGTCGCGCAGATCGAGGAGGGTGTGAGGCTTTATGAGACGGGCTTGCTGTTCGGCACGCTCAAGGGCAGCTTGCAGGCCGGGCAGGGAAATGTCGTGGGTGGCGGCGTAGGCTTCGACGCCGTTGAGGCGTACGGTGAGCATCGCGCCTTCGTCCTGGCTCAGGCTGGGCGGCTCGGCGACGTTCTTGCGTACCGAGAGGTACTGGCCGGACTCGCGGACGTAGCGCAGGGAAAAAAATTCGGCGGTGGTGCGCAGGGCACTGAACTGCTTTTTGAGTGTGACGTGGTGTTCGAACATGGGGCCTTCCTTGTGGGCGGCTCGGCGCGGGCAGGCAAACAGAGTAGGCCTGGGGCGGGGAGCTGATCAAGGAAAGTGTAGGCAGGTTGGAGGTCTGGTGGTGTCAGATCGGGCCTCATCGCAGGCAAGCCAGCTCCCACATTTGACCGGGTTGTTTTGGCGAACGCGGTCAAGCCAGCTCCCACATTTTGATTTGTGAACACAGTCAAATGTGGGAGCTGGCTTGCCTGCGATGCAGGCGCCTCGGTGTATCAGTTACTGTGCAGTCGGACCCACTTCACGCATCGGCTTGCCACGCGCTGGCTTGTCGCCGGCGACAAAGTAATCCGCCGTGCTGCGCGGCAGTGGCTGGCGGCCACGGATCTTGTCGGCGATTTTCTCGGCGATCATGATCGTCGGCGCGTTCAGGTTGCCGGTGGTGATGATCGGCATGATCGACGCATCGACGACGCGCAGACCCTGCATGCCATGCACACGACCTTCGCCATCGACCACGGCCATCTCGTCGGTGCCCATCTTGCACGAGCAGGACGGGTGGAAGGCAGTCTCGGCGTGCTCGCGGATAAACTTGTCCAGTTGCTCGTCGGTCTGCACTTCGATGCCCGGGCTGATTTCGCGGCCACGGTATTGGTCCAGTGCTGGCTGTTGCATGATTTCACGGGTCAGGCGGATGCCATCGCGAAATTCCTGCCAGTCCTGCTCGGTGGCCATGTAGTTGAAGAGGATGCTCGGGTAGTCCCGCGGGTTCTTCGACTTCAACTGGATGCGGCCACGGCTCGGCGAACGCATGGAGCCCATGTGCGCCTGGAAACCGTGTTCTTTCACGCCGTTGCTGCCGTTGTAGTTAATCGCTACCGGCAGGAAGTGGTACTGGATGTTCGGCCAATCGAATTCTTCACGGGTACGGATGAAACCGCCGGCTTCGAACTGGTTGCTGGCGCCGATGCCGGTGCCGTTGAACAGCCACTCGGCACCAATCGCCGGCTGGTTGTACCAGAGCAACGACGGGTACAGCGAGACCGGTTGGGTGCAAGCGTATTGCAGGTACAACTCAAGGTGATCCTGCAGGTTTTCGCCGACGCCAGGCAGGTCGTGGACCACTGGGATGTCGAGGCTTTCCAGCAGTTTCGCCGGGCCAACGCCGGAGCGTTGCAGCAATTGCGGCGAAGCGATTGCGCCGCTGCACACCAGGACTTCCTTGCGGGCACGGGCTTCAACGCGTTCTTCGGCAGCACCGATCAGGTAGCGAACGCCCACGGCGCGCTTGCCTTCGAACAGTACTTTGTCGGTCAGCGCGTGGGTGACGATGGTCAGCGTCGAACGCTTCTTGGCCGTGTCCAGGTAACCGCGAGCGGTACTGGCGCGACGGCCGTTCGGCGTGACGGTACGGTCCATCGGGCCGAAGCCTTCCTGCTGGTAGCCGTTCAAGTCGTCGGTACGCGGGTAACCGGCCTGTACGCCTGCTTCAACCATCGCGTGGAACAGCGGGTTGTTGCCGGCTTTTGGTGTGGTCACGCTGACCGGGCCTTCGCCGCCGTGGTAGTCATTCGGGCCGATGTCGCGGGTTTCGGCTTTGCGGAAATACGGCAGGCAGTCGAGGTAGGTCCAGTTTTCCAGGCCCGGGAGTTTCGACCAGTTGTCGTAGTCCATCGCGTTGCCGCGGATGTAGCACATGCCGTTGATCAACGACGAACCGCCGAGGCCCTTGCCGCGACCGCATTCCATCTTGCGGCCGTCCATGTGTGGCTCTGGATCGGTTTCGTAGGCCCAGTTGTAGCGACGGCCTTGCAGCGGGAACGCCAGGGCGGCTGGCATCTGGGTACGGAAATCCAGACGGTAGTCCGGGCCGCCGGCTTCCAGCAGCAAAACGGTGACGCCTTCGTCTTCGGTAAGACGGGTCGCCAGGGTGTTACCGGCAGAGCCGGCACCCACGATGATGTAGTCGTATTCTTGGGACATTAGATGCACCCTCATTGGAGTTGGTCAGGTCGGGCCCCATCGCAGGCAAGCCAGCTCCCACAGTTGATCGGGTTCACATAGATCAAAATGTGGGAGCCGGGCTTGCCCGCGATGGCGGCCTCGCGGGCAACACAAAGCTTGGGTGTTAGAACACCGAGGCGTAGTCGCCCAGCTCAACCTGTACCGATTTGATGCGTGTGAAGTTGTTCAGCGAGCTGATGCCGTTTTCACGGCCAACGCCCGACTGCTTGTAGCCACCAACCGGCATCTTCGCGTCGGACTCGCCCCAGGCGTTGATCCAGCAGATACCGGCTTCAAGCTGATGAATCACGCGGTGCGCGCGGTTCAGATCCTTGGTCACCAGGCCAGCGGCGAGGCCGAAGTCGGTGTCGTTGGCGCGGCGGATCACTTCTTCTTCGGTGTCGTAGGTGAGGATGCTCATCACCGGGCCGAAGATTTCTTCACGCACGATGGTCATTTCGTCGGTGCAGTCGGTGAACACGGTCGGCGCAACGTAGGCGCCTTTGGCGAAGTCGCCATCGGTCAAACGCTCGCCGCCGCACAGCAGGCGTGCGCCTTGCTCTTTACCTTTGGCGATGTAGCCGAGCACGCTTTCCATGTGGGCGAAGCTGACCAGCGGGCCGAAGTTGGTGTTTTCGTCTTGCGGGCTGCCGATGCGAATACGTGCAACACGCTCGGCGATCTTGGCCTCGAATGCGCCTTGCAGCGCCGTCGGCACGAACACGCGAGTGCCGTTGGTGCAGACCTGGCCCGAGCTGTAGAAGTTGGCCATCATTGCGATGTCGGCGGCGCGGTCGAGGTCGGCGTCTTCGAAAACGATCAGCGGGGATTTGCCGCCCAGCTCCATGGTCACTTCCTTGAGCGAAGAGCTCGAAGCGCTGGCCATGACTTTCTTGCCGGTGTCGGTGCCGCCGGTGAACGAGACTTTCTCGATGCGCGGGTGCTCGGTCAG
>Ga0247816_10001491_pt1 | contig 11484 bp, 9 predicted proteins | sample UWRJL209509C1_FD_179930 | JGI IMG/M metagenome (GOLD analysis project Ga0247816, IMG submission 179930) | Plant litter microbial communities from Arlington Agricultural Research Station in Wisconsin, United States - UWRJ-L209-509C-1 | ecosystem: Environmental > Terrestrial > Plant litter >...
AGATAACACCCTCGATAAAGAGGGTGTTTTCATATGCACTTGGTGGGCGAAGAGGGACTTGAACCCTCACTCCCTTACGAGAACAAGATTTTGAGTCTAGCGCGTCTACCAATTCCGCCACTCGCCCAAAATACCACTTTGCGCTAGCGCGTCTACGATTAACTTACGTTCACGCAGCCGCCACTCGCCAAAATATACAACCAGTGGTTGAAAGTGCCTTAGTATTGTACAATAAAAGGGAATAGGAAACCATAGATGAACCCCGATAATCGCAGCCCTGGTGGGGCGCTGCCGTCTCAGGACCGCACCGTCACTCCTCCACCACAACAAGATACCCAGCAAGAAGCCGCGGCGAACGTGATTCGTACGCAGATTAGCGCACTCTATGATTCTCCCGCCTCGGCAGATCCGGTTGCTCAAGCCGCCGCACAGCCTGTGGCAGCTCAGCAACAGCACGACACCAACCCGTACCATCGCACTCACACGGCCCACACAGAGCCAACAGCCGATCAGTGGAAAGAGTACCACTCAGCATGGCAAAACTACTACCAAAAGTACTACGAAGGCTACTACACTCAGCAACAAATTCAACAGCAGCACGTTCTGTCGCAGCAGCAAGAAACCGTCGTCACCCCAACGCCTGAGCGTCAAGGATTCTTCTCATCTCATATTGAACCCGAAGAAACAATCAGTACTGAGCCAATCACAAAAGACCAAGCGCTCTTTGAACTTCGTCAAAAACTACTTGGCCGCATTAAAAAATCTGCCCGTAAGGTTCGCAAGAGTCGTCACTTTGTACCAATCGCAGCATCACTTGTTGTGGTGCTCATCTTTGTATTCATTCAGTACAACCGAGTATTTATTGCATCCGTGCAAGCGTATGTTGCGCCAGGTAATGGAAATGTTCAGAACATCGTCATTGACCCAACGGGCGAGGCGCTTATTGGTGCTGACCCTCGATTGATCATCCCAAAGATCAACGTTGATGTACCTGCTATTTATGGCATCGGCAACGACCACAACTCGCAGATGTCAGCGATGGAGAAGGGGGTTGCACACTTTGCAATTCCTGGCGCAAGCAGTCACCCTGGTGAAATCGGCAATACCGTCCTTTCTGGCCACAGCAGCAACGACCTGTTTGACGGTGGCGACTACAAGTTCATCTTCGCACAACTCGACAAGCTTGCTATCGGCGATAGCATTTACGCGAATTACGAAGGAAAGCGCTACACGTACGTGATCACGAAGAAAGAAGTTGTCGCACCAAACGAAGTGAATAAACTCGTGTACCCAACCGACAAGCCTATGCTCACACTTATTACCTGTACGCCTCTCGGTACCGCTCTTAACCGCCTTCTCGTAACCGCAGAGCAAGTCAGCCCCGACCCAGCAAAAGCAGCGGCAGCACCGTCTGAGGCGAGTGTTGAAGAATCTGCAATGCCTGGTAACTCACCGACATTCTTACAGCGACTATTCGGCGCTCGGTAATCTATTCAAGAATCATTGTAATACGTTGCAACTGATAGCCAGCTTCAGTCTTGCCGATACTATAAATGAATCGGCCGTTCTGGCTGAGCGTGACGCCATAACCAGGCGCAACAGGATTTAAGACGTGTCCGTTCAGGCCGTCGAATTCACGGATTGCGAGTGTGTCACCGCCATCATCCCAGAGGTACGCACCATCAAGCCATGATAGCTGCGACTGAGAAGGTTTAATAGAGCCGCTGGCGAGTCGTTTGTGTTCAATCTCGTAACTCGTAAAATCACTGGTTGATTGGGCAACGAGGAACATACTGTTCTTCGGACTGAATGAAAGGTTTGTTGCCGGTGAGGCGAGTGTGAAGCTCGTGAGCTCTTTGAGGCTTGTTGCATTCATTTGGCTTGATGTTGGATATGAACCCTTGAAAAGCGTTACTTTTGCGCCTTCTGCCACTGCAACATAATCATCGCTGTAATAACGACCAACTTGGATACGAAGTGGGGTATCAAGGGAAGGGACGGTTCGAAGAATATGAGGCGTTTCGTCACCTTCGCGGTAGACTCCTGCAACTTGCGCGGTTGCGTCGGTCGCATCGATACCAATATAACTAATGACATTATTTCCAAAAAGACTGTATTGAGATACCTGTGTAATGAGTGGGTGAGAGATTGTTCGAGCGGTAATATCGATACGGCGTAGTGAGTTATCGTCAGTCAGGCCATAAAGGACTTTACCGTTTGTACTTGCGAATTGAATGTTACGAAGCGAAACACCAACCACCCGCGAGATATTCACGCTTTCAGCAGGTCGCTGTGTATCAAAGATGATCCACTCAGTACTTTCGCCAAAGGTATGCTGGACGAGCAGGTAACGACCACTGTTATCCCATTGTTGCATACCAAAGGCATGGACAACTCCAGCGGTTTCCGCTTCGCTATACACCTCAACTGGTAGCAACGCTTGCTTGAAAGCTACCTTTAGTGACTCAAGATTTGCGAGATGGAATAATGGTGTATCGGCCTTCTCTTGAATAATGAACGTCTTTTTGTCTGGTGACGCCTTTGCGCCATACAGTGTTTCATATGTGGCAACACTTTCAACCGGAAGGTCTTTTGGCACCAGGCGAATGTAATCAAGCCATGTTAATGTGCCTGCAGTGAGTGTGAGATCTTTTTTCCAGTCGTGATAGAGTGCTTTTGAAACCACAAAACTATGGTGACCGGCAAGCACGGTGTGCTTCGTTGCCGTTCGAGTGCCCGTATCTTTGCCATCAATTGAGACGTTTGCCGCGTTCGGTGTTGAATCAAATTGAAGCAGGGCTCCTTGCTGGAGGCGTCCGTTGTCGCTATCGAGTCGGAAGCCGAGCATAAAGAGAATAAGTGTCGGGACAATAATACAAACGGCAAGCACAGCAAGGATCGAAGGAATGATCCGTTGTATCAATAATTCTTTTTTCGTAAGTCGTGGCATAAATGTACCAGTATATTATAGCAAGAATTAAAGATTTTTATGCGAGATACTTGCATAAGCATGATAGAGGCACTACTATAGGTTGTAATGTACGTGGGCGGAGTTTCCATGTACCAAAATGCGAGAATCTGCGAGGAAGCACCACCATGCAAACGAATAAAACTATTACTATCAACGGTCGGGCATATGATGCCGTGACTGGTTTGCTTGTTTCAGAAGCAAAAAAAGCTGCTCCGCCAGCACCCGTTAAGCCTGCAGCTGCTAAAAAAGCGCCTGCTGCAGCTCGTCAATCAACCCCAAGTGCCGCTGTGCACTCACAGACCCAGCAACGCTCGAAGGTCCTTTACCGCCGAGCAACAAAGAAGCCAGCAAACATCGTTCGCAAGACCGTCCCAGGCCGATCAATGGATATCGCAAAGAGCGGTGGTGTTACTCGTTTCGCTGCGCATCCTGCCTCAAAGGTACCCGCTGCAACCGCAGCCGCTACCCCGCAAGCAGTCATTAAAGATATTGCACCAAAAACTCATCCACTTGCTCGCAAAGCTGCACAAAAAGTTCAGCCAGTTCAAAAGCCTGCTAAACAGACGTCAAAGCAGATCAAAGATGCGCACATTGCCAAGGCACTTGCCGCACCGAGTGCACCAAAGCTTCACGAAAAGAAGAAGGGCTCTCGCGGACCATCGAAATGGCTCAAGCGAAGTATCATTATCGTTGGGACATTCGTACTCCTTGGCCTCGGGTTTTACCTTGCCTACACAAACATTCCGAGTATTTCTGTGAGCGTTGCTGCGTCACAAGCTGGTGTTGCTGCGTCTTACCCCAAGTACACACCAGACGGCTACCGTCTCGACCAGCCAGTTACTTACAGTGACGGTGAAGTCGTTCTTTCGTTTATCTCAAATAGTGCCGATAACGGGTATAAGATCACTCAAACTCGAAGTTCGTGGGATTCATCTGCCGTGCTTGAAAATATCGTTCGCAAAAGCGCTGGCGATAACTACATTCAAACAAAAGAGCGCGGCCTGACTATCTACTCATACGACAAAAGCGTTGCCTGGGTAAATGGCGGCATCCTCTACGTGATTGAAAGCGGCGCAACACTTTCTGGTGACGCAATCCGCAAGATCGCAACAAGCCTCTAATCATCCAGCCCTCTCTCTGTTATACTGAGAGGTATTATGACAAAAATCCGTACTCGTTTCGCTCCTAGTCCTACTGGCTTTATGCATGTTGGTGGTGTTCGCACCGCACTCTTTGCCTGGATTCTTGCCCAGCAGGCCGAAGCAGATGGTACTTTTATTCTTCGTATCGAAGATACTGACAAGCAGCGCGAAGTTGAGGGGAGTATTCAACAGATCGCCTCAAGCTTGAACTGGCTTGGCATTATGTGGGACGAAGGCGTCGACGTTGGTGGCCCTCACGCACCATATCTTCAGTCTGAACGTCTTCCCATTTATATTGAATGGGCACAAAAACTTATCGACAGCGGCCGTGCGTACGCCGATCCGTATTCTCAAGAAGAACTTGAAGGTTTCCGCGAGCTCGCAAAAGCTGAAAAGCGACCTTTCTTGTATCGTCATCACCGTCCTGAAAACCCACCAATCTGGGATGGTTCACAGCCGCTTCGCTTCAAGTCTGACCCAAAGCCATACCAATGGCAAGATGCTGTTATGGGCGAGCTTTCAACCGGCGAAGAGGCGATTGACGACTTCATCCTTATTAAGGGAGATGGATACCCGACTTATAATTTCTGCCACATTATTGATGATGCGATCATGGGTATTACTCACGTCCTTCGAAGCCAGGAGTTTATTAGTAGTACGCCTAAGTTCTTAAATCTTTATGAAGCACTTGAAGTCGAGCGACCGATTCTTGCGACGCTTCCATTTGTCATGGCAATCGATGGCAAGAAAAAACTTGGCAAGCGCGACGGCGCAAAAGACATCCTTGATTACGGCAAAGAAGGCTACCTGCCTGAAGCAATGATGAACTTCCTTGCGACCCTCGGCTGGAATGACGGAACCGAACAAGAAATCTATACCGAAGCTGAACTCATCGCGGCATTTTCACTTGATCGTGTACAAAAAAGCCCGGCTCGTTTTGACGAACAGCGTTTGCTCTGGCTCAACGGCCAGCACATCCGTGCGCTTTCACTCGAAGACCTTGCTGCACGAGTTGTCGACTTTTGGCCAGCATCTGCAGAAGAGGCGAGTGACGCTGATAAATTGAAGGTGCTCGCACTCGTGCAAGATCGCCTCAAGACATTGATCGACCTGCCGATTCTTACGAGCTATTTCTTCCAAGAACCAGCAATCGACCGAAGCCTTATTACAGACAACAAACAATTGAGTAAACTTTCAGGCGAAGAAGTGAATGCACTACTTTCTGCTGCCCGCGAATCATTTGCCGCAATTGACGAAGCAGACTTCACGACAGAGAACATTCAAGATGCGCTCAATGCACTCCTTGAAACCACAGGCCAAAAGCCAGGGATTCTATTCAGCCTTATCCGAATTGTTGAATCTTGGGCACCGTTTAGCCCGGCATTAAATGAGATGCTTGCAACACTTGGTAAAGAAACTGTCTTGCGCCGAATTGACGTTGCGCTCGCGTAATCTTGCTTATTAAAATTAAAAGCCCCTGAAATCTCGAAAGATCTCAGGGGCAGACTCTATGTTGGATAGCAAAGGGTTAAAACCCAAAGCCCTCCGAACACAAAGGAACTACTTCTATAGCACTCGCACGGTTGGTGATGACTGAGACCGACTCACATTTGAGCGGTAATGAGGCAACCGACTCAGTCTCAACTCTCCAATTCTGAGGTCTAGAGAGAGTCGAAGCGTGTCGACCCACTTCAGAGAATAAAATTGCCGACGCGCATTCAAACCGGATAGAGCTGGTGACGGGTTTGATAGGTCCGACCAACTCAATATCCATTCCGGAAACAGTGCGGCTGCCATGAACACTTCCACGTGGGCAAGACTGATGCCATCCCTCTTCGCAGCCTTCAGTGCGCGATCGACAGAATTGAGTTGGTATGCGTTTGGGTCAAAAGCGACCCAACGAACACCAGGCTCCCATGACGAGGAGCCTGAGAGTTGCAAGTCTCCGAACTCACTCACGACATCGCTCGATCTCACTTTCTCTACACCATCAATGAAGCCGATGGCATTCCATAGTTCGTCGAAGGTACGGTTGAGTCCGTTATCTTCTTCGTTTGAACTTGGGAAATAGACGGCAAGCATCAGTATTTCTGTCGACGTGAGCGGAACGAAGCTTTCCGGCACGAGAGGGAACTGTGTATCGCGAAAGCCCCAGTTACGCTCGCGGTTCATCGCCTTAACTCGCTCAAGTTGCCTGTCGGGCGAAACGTACCAAGTTGGTGGCCCTACTCGATACTCCTGAGGAGATTCCTTGATAAATGCCCCCTGAACGTACCGACCCTCGATAATGTCCTGAAGGCCTTCGAGGGCAGTTTCGGCATCGATAGTTCCTTTTTTGACACGTTGGAACAACTCGTGCTGCCTGCGCGCGACTTGCCCAAGAAGCTCGTCGGTGACAATTGGTATCGTCATGACAATCTCTTTTCTCTTAAAGCCGTTTACACACCGAATGCGTGCAATTTGAGAACGGCATATTCCAAACAATAGCTTGCTTAGAATACGCCATCCTCAAACGAGTGCTAAATTTTTAAAGTTCTGGATGTAATTTATATCATCAAAGCTGTAAAATATCAATCGTGCCAACCCTTGCGGCTCTGGTATACTAGGCTTATGTTTAAACGCAACAAAACACCACGCGTCATTCTTGATCTTGATGAACCAACCAGTGGCTTAACTATCAAAACCAACTGGTTCAAGCGTCACAAAAAACTGAGTATTATTCTTGGTATTCTTCTCGTTCTCCTCATTGCAGGTGGCACGACCGCGGCGCTGTACTTCATCAATCAAAAACCTGAACCGACAAAAGAAGTGGTAAAAAAGCCTGAACCAAAACCTGAACCAGTTATTTACTATTCACCGCTCACGGGGAGTGTAGTTCCTGATCTTGCCGCAACAACCAAAGCAACCACGGGAATTATGATTGAAAATAGCCCAGACGCACGACCGCAATCTGGCGTGAAAGAAAGTGGTGTTGTTTTTGAAGCAGTTGCCGAAGGGGGGATTACTCGATTCCTCGCACTGTACCAAGAACAAAAACCACAACTTATCGGGCCAGTTCGCAGCGTTCGTATGTACTACGTCGATTGGGTTGCGGCATTTAACGCGAGTGTGGCACATATTGGCGGAAGTGCCGCTGCACTCGCTGAAGTGCGCAATGGCTCATACCGTGATATCGACCAATTCTTTAACGCCGGTGCTTACTGGCGCGCAACCGATCGCTACGCACCTCACAATGTGTACACCAGCTTTGAACGACTCGATGCGCTCAATGCAGCAAAAGGCTTCACCGAGTCTAAGTTCACTGGGTTCGCTCGAAAAGACAGTAAAGCATCTGCGGCGCCGACAGCAACACAAATCAATGTGACGATTAGTAGTCCGCTTTTCAATAGCAGCTACGTCTACAATGCCGAGACCAATACCTACAACCGATCACAAGCCGGAGCTCCTCACGTTGACCGTGAAGCAGGGCAGATCAGCCCACGAGTCGTCATTGTCTTGAAAACCAAAGAAACTCGTGTGCTTGAAGATGGCTGGCGCGAGCAAATAACGACTATCGGAAGCGGCGCAGCAACAATCTTCCAAGACGGCGAAGCAATCGAGGGGACATGGACGAAGGCAAGCAAGACAGACCAAATTGTCTTTACCGATGCAACTGGTGCAGCAATTAAACTCGCTCGTGGCCAAACCTGGATCACTGCCGTATCGGATGCAACCGGTGGCGTGACATGGAAGTAAAAACTTCTCCTGAACTCGTAAAGAAATTCTGGCCACGGTACAGTAAGGTAATCGTCTCAACGGTCGTTCTTTTACAGCTGGTCGCAATAAGCGCAATCACAGCCGTCCTGTATTATTTCGAATTCTTCACCCTTCATCCCATTGCATCGATTTCAATTATCGGTGCACAGGTAATAATTGGCGTTTCAACATCCGTCTTTATGTACCGACTCATCGCTCGGCCGTTAGCAAGCCTTCTTTCAGCCGTGGTTCATGTTTCCGGCGAGCCTTCTTCAACCCCACCGCCGAGTCCGAATGACCCGTACCTTGTGCGGCTTGGTCTTCGCCCAGCACTCCAGACTATTTACCAGATGGCCTCACAAGATCGAAATAGCGCTCCAGCTCAATCGGCCAACGGACTTCCGAGCGGACAAATTATGACAACACCGCGCACCAACCTTGAAGCAGCCCTCGACGAAACTTCGTGTGGATTTATTTCGTACGGCAGTGACCGCAAAATTAGCTTTGCCAACAAAGCAGCCCCAATTCGCGTAACGCCAGAAGGGGAACAAATTCTTGATATCATCTTTAATGATAGCGATACACTCGAGGCTTGGTGGAGCGAATGCGAGCAAACAACTGTCCACGCAGAACGAACCTGGACGCGCGTTTCAAACAAACTTCCCGATAGCGAAGGTCGTCGCTTCTTTGATGTTATCGCCACGTACGATAAAGGTGCTTCAAATGAAGTGGTCCTTACTTTAATTGACCAAACCTCACGCTACATGGTTGGCGAGCAAGACCTTGATTTCATTGCCTTTGCCGCCCATGAACTTCGTGGCCCTATTACCGTGATCCGCGGATACCTCGACGTCCTACAAGATGAGCTGACCGATGTCTTGCAAGATGACCAGCACGAGCTCTTCCGCCGCCTGACTGTCTCGGCGAATCGACTTTCAGGGTATATTAACAATATTCTTAATACCTCAAAATATGACCGTCGCCACTTAAAAATGCACCTTTCTGAAACATCAATTGCCGACGTATACGATACGATTGCCGACGACATGACCCTTCGGTCTCATGCACAAAATCGACTCATCTCTGTTTCAATTCCAAAAGATTTACCAAACGTCGCTGCCGACACCGGAAGTTTAGGCGAAGTATTCAGCAACTTAATCGACAATGCTATTAAATACAGTAATGAGGGTGGCGCAATTTCTGTGGTTGCTTCGTCACGAGGCAATGCGGTTGATATTGCCGTTGAAGACCAAGGGATTGGCATGCCAGGTAATGTTGTCGGCAGTCTCTTCCAAAAATTCTATCGCTCACACCGATCGCGTGAAACAGTTGCCGGTACAGGGATTGGGCTCTATATCAGCAAAGCAATCGTTGAATCGCACGGCGGTACTATCAACGTTCGAAGTGAAGAGGGGAAGGGCTCAACCTTCACCGTGACACTTCCAACCTACGAGGTAGTTGCAGAGAAACTCAAAGCAGGCGATAATGGAAACGAAGCAATTATGACAGAAAATAAAGACGGCTGGATCAAAAACCACGCTATGTATCGAGGGTAAACAATGGCTATTAATTCAATTCTTATCATCGAAGATGACCGATTTATCGGCGAAATGTACGTGCGCAGCCTCAAAAAAGCTGGCTACGAAGTCGAGTGGATGGTTGACGGCAACGACGGCCTCATTGCGGCCCGAAACCGCGCCTACGACCTCGTGTTGCTCGACGTGATGCTTCCTGAACGTCGTGGCCCTGAAATTCTCGAGGCACTCCGTGGCGGCGGTGAAGATCTTATTCCAAACTCGAAAGTTATTGTCTTAACAAACTTTGAACAAGACGACGAGTCGCGACTCGCCATGGAACATAACGCAGATGCCTACCTCATTAAGGCAGATATTACTCCAAGCAAGCTCATCTCTATCATCGAAGCGCTTGCAGCAAAATAATGGATCACGAACGGACCTCCCTTAAGCCTGACCATGAAGACCTTGCGTCGGTCGAACAGCTTCAGGACAGAAGCGACCTTTCAAGCATCTATCCAAACCCGACTGCACTGAATGATGGCGAACTCGTCTCAAAAGAAGAGCGTGAACACCGCAAAGAAGCAGCGGTGATTGCAATCTCCTCTGACGCACCGCGCTCGGCACTCAAGCTTGTGTTTTTCTTCCTTTCACCGCTCGTTGTTGCAGCCTCGTTTGTGTATGGATTCTCACTGTTCCTCACACTCCAAGAAGCAGGGCTTTTCCTACCAGGAATCGTCATTTCAATCGGTATCGTTTTGCTCATCAGTTGGTTCTTCTACCGACAATTCGCTGACATTCTCTACAATCACACGATCCAAGTTGGCCCTTTCGTCGGCATCCTTGTTGGCTACCTTGCCCCAACCGCATTCCTCTCGGCACATCTTGGCATCGCCCTTGCGCAGCCATTTGGTCAGCATGCACAATTTGCCGCCGTGATTGGATTAATTGCTCTTATCACCACAGTCTCGACCTGGGCATTGCTGACCATCTGGGTAAAAATAGGCATCCCTAGCGCCGTGCGGACAATCCTCATCATCCTCATATTTGGTCTTCTCAGCGCCGCTGCGGCCGTGACACCGCTTCTGCTTGCCCGCTAGACACAACACCCTCAATCTGTTAAAATTCGTTCTGTTAATGGTCCCGTCGTCTAACGGTTAGGACACCAGGTTCTCATCCTGGCAATCGGAGTTCGATTCTCCGCGGGATCACCACGAAAAACGCTCATCCAACGGATGGGCTTTTTTCGTACTATGTTTTCCCTCCCATAACCTGCTATCATCAGACAAGATAGACATAAGCAGGTATACATATGAAGCCAGAACAAACCGAAACACCGCCCGAGATAGACCAACTTTATTCACCACCAAAAAAAGTTTCATCCTTGAGAAGAAAAGTAGTGCTTATTACCATCTCTGTCGTAATCTTCTTGGTCGCAGCCGGTGCTGCATATGTATTTATATCTGCGCAGAAGAATAATCCGACAGCAGAGGATCCGCAATCGCAAGTGATCACCGATGATAAAGATGACTCAAAGCCTCATGTCGACACTATCTACGCCTACTCAGATTCGAATCTTGTTGCGATCAACCCTGAGAGTAAAGAGTTTGTTATTATCGACACTGCGATTGATGCCGAATCCGGCAATGCGAATCTTGGGACAACCACACCACTTACCGCACCAAACTTCCAATCGGCCGTATATGTAAAAGATAATACCGGATGGACTACGACTGGTTCTAATAAAAAGATTTTCTACTCAATTCCAGATGCAGCAAAGAAAACCGGATTCTATACACTCTACCTTGCCGCGTGGTCATCCGATTCAACAAAGCTCGCATTCTCTATTGGATTTATGTGTCCAATATTTGGATCGACTTGCAGCGATTCAAGTGAAGACAAAAGCTTAACCGGAGTGTATGTTTACGACACAGCAACCGAAAAGACGACCAAAATTCAGGCAACCGGCGTTATTCAATGGCTGCCAGGATCAACGAAGATTGCCTACTTCGACGAGTCAACGACCCCAAGCAAACTTCTCATAAATGACACAGTCATAGGAGCAATGACAACAGCTGCAACAAAAACGTTTGGTTTTGGACCGCAAATATCAATCTCTCAC
>Ga0247816_10001493_pt1 | contig 11481 bp, 7 predicted proteins | sample UWRJL209509C1_FD_179930 | JGI IMG/M metagenome (GOLD analysis project Ga0247816, IMG submission 179930) | Plant litter microbial communities from Arlington Agricultural Research Station in Wisconsin, United States - UWRJ-L209-509C-1 | ecosystem: Environmental > Terrestrial > Plant litter >...
TGCCCAGCCGGGTGGCCCGGTATGGCCGCTCCGGCATCGGTCGGCGCAGCCGCGCCAGCACCGCCGCGGGATCGTCGACGTAGTCCTTGAACCTGGATGCCGGGATCCGGGTGGGCAGGTCGAGCGGGCCGGGGCCGGCCAGACGCTCTGCCCGTTCCGTGAGCAGCAGGGTCACCTCCCGGGACCAGGGCGTCTCGGCGGCGCCGGCCGCGGCATCCGCATCGGTGGGCGCGCCAGCGTCGGCGCCCTGCTCGTCGTGCGCGCGCACCAGGGCGGCCGCGGCCTCGACCACCGGGCGGCGAGTGCCGAGCGGGTCGAACGGCCACACCTCGGTGGCGTCGTCGTCGGTGACCGGCTTCTCCTCGTGCTCGCTGCCCTCCGGCAGGTCGGCGATCAGCCCGGCCTCGGCCAGTTCGAGCAGGTAGCGGCTGGGCTTTCGCACTGTCGTTCCGCCGCCCCAGAACGCCCCGGTGAGCAGCAGCTGCTGCTGGGCGCGGGTGGTGGCCACGTAGATCAGCCGGCGTTCCTCGGCGTCGTGCCGGTCGGCGAGCTGCTCCTTGTAGAGGGTGAAGCCCTCGTCGAATTCGAGCTGCGTCTCGTGACCGAGGCGCTTGAGTTCGGGCAGTTCGGCCCGGTCGCCGCGGCAGGGGTAGGGCAGTTCGCCGAAGCGCAACCAGCCCGTCGTCTCCCGGCTCTGTGCGGGCAGGTTCTTCTCGGTGAGCCCGGGGATGGCCACGTAGTCCCACTCCAGGCCCTTGGAGCCGTGGATGGTGAGCAGCTGCACAGTGCCGGGTTCGGCCGCTTCGCCGCGCGGACCGAGGTCGTCCTGGCGTTCCGCCCGGGCCAGCCAGCGCAGGAAGCTGGCCAGGGTGCCCAGCTCGTCACTGTCGAGGAACGCCGAGACGGCATCGTGGAACGCGTACAGGTTGGCCAGGGCGCGGCCGTGGCTCTCGTTGGCGACCAGTTCCAGGTCGAGCAGGGTCTCCTGTTCGATCAGCCGCACGAAGTCGAGCAGCCCCAGGTTGGCGCGGCTGCGCAGCCAGGCCAGCTGCCGGCCGGCCTGGCGCAGGCGCTGCCGGCCCTCGGCGCTGAAATCGGCCAATTGGCCGTGTGACTCGCCGGCGGCGGCCACGAAGTCGAGCGCGTCGACGAGCGACCGGCTCTCTTCGGTGGCCACGGATGCGCGCAGCTTGGCCTTGAGCTCGTCGGTGACGGCCTTCTGCGCCCAGTCGTGCGTGGCCAGCCAGCCGGCCACGTTGGAGAGGACCTGCAGATCCCGCACCCCGACGCGCCAGCGGCCGCCGGTGAGCAGCCGGATCAGGTCGCTGCCGGCCGAGGGGTCGTGCACGACCCGCAGCACGGCCAGCACATCGGCCACCTCGGGGGTGGAGAGCAGGCCGCCGAGGCCGAGAACGTGCGCGGGCACACCGTGTTCGCGCAGCACCTCGGCGTAGAACTCCATGTCGCGGCGGGCGCGGAACAGCATGGCGCCGGACCGAGGTGCCGCGTCCGCGTCGCCGGGGGTGGCAGCGAGCCTCTCGGCGAACCAGCGGGCGACGGCCGCGGCCTCGTCGGCGATGGTCTCGTGCATGCCCGCGTCGACGGAGCCCGTGGCCTTGCCAGGCGGAACCTTGAGGGTCTCCACCTGGATGCCGTTCGGCCGGGCACGCAGCTGGGCGCTCAGCGGGGCGACCAGGGCGTTGGCGGTCTCGAGCACGGTGACCGGGTTGCGCCAGGTGAACGAGAGCGACATCGACGGCGCTGCGGTGTTGGGCAGCTCGGCGAAGTCGGTGGAGAAGCCGAGCAGGTTGGCGGAACTGGCGCCGCGCCAGCCGTAGATGGACTGGTGCGGGTCGCCGACCGCCATCACCGGGTGGTGGGCGAACAGGGTGCGCAGCAGCTCCGTCTGCAGCACCGAGGTGTCCTGGTATTCGTCCAGGAGCACGATGCGGTACTGCTCGCGGTAACGGGTCACCAGGGCCGGCACCTTGCGGCAGACCTGCAGCGCCAGGGCCACCTGGTCGGAGAATTCGATCAGGCCCTGACGGCGTTTCTCGGCCCCATAGGCATCCGCGAGTTCGGCCAGCACCGGCAGCGGCGCGACGGCGGCGATGGCCTCGAGCACCGAGTCGTACGGCTTCTTCTTGCGCGGGTTGCCGTAGGGCAGGTCGGCGAGGTAACCGAAGCTGGTCGCCAGGCGGGCCAGGTCGTGCGGCACCGGCTCCTCGCCGGGCACGAACGGGGGCGGGTTCTCGGCCAGGGCCCGGCTGAGCGACAGCACCGCATCCGTGACGGCGTCGACGCCCTTGCCGTACTGCACCAGCCGGCCGTCGCCGTTGGCGACCACCACCCGGCGGGCGAGCAGCCAGGCGCTGGTCTCGCTGAGCAGCACCGACTCGGGTTCGCGGCCGAGCAGCAGCGCGTTGTCGGTGAAGAGCCGGCTGGCGAAGGAGTTGTAGGTGGAGACGGCGGGGGCGTTGAACAGGTCGGCCGAATCGAGGCTCCGCACCATACCGGGTTCGCCGGCCGTCGTGGCGGCGCTGCTGGGCATCAACCCGGCCTCGCCGAGCTGGTGGATGCGTGAGTTGATGCGTTCGGCGAGTTCGCCGGCGGCCTTGCGGGTGAAGGTCAGGCCCAGGATCTGGTCGGGCCTGGCGTGGCCGTTGGCCAGCAGCCAGAGCACTCGGTTGGCCATGGTCTCGGTTTTGCCGCTGCCGGCGCCGGCCACCACCAGGGTGGGGCTGAGCGGGGCCTCGATCACGGCCTGCTGTTCGCTGGTGGGCGGGAACATGCCCAGGGCCTCGGCGATATCGAGGGCGCTGACCGGCGGTGCCGGCGTGTGGGGGGTACTCATGAGCTGACCTGCTTGATGACGTGGATGCGGCACGAGCCGTAGGAGCGGGGGTTGAGGCAGTGGTCGGCGATCTCGGCCACGAATGTGGCGCCGCCCATGCCGGCGGCATCGTCGGTGACCCGTTTGGTGAAGGTCGCGAGTTCGTCCGGCGTGAAGGCGGGCTGGGTGGGGTTGCGGTAGTTCTGCTTCTGGGTGCCGGAGGACACGATGACCAGGCGGGCGCCGGCCAGCTCCATGCCGGGTTCGAGGCCGTCGATGACGCCGGCGGAGAAGGCCAGCTGGTAGGCGCCGAGCTGCGGGTGCTCGGCGACCCCGGTGTCGCTGGTGGGGTCGCCCTTGCCGGTCTTGAGGTCCACGATCACGGCGCGGCCATCGGGCAGCCGCTCCACCCTGTCGATGGTGCCCGAGAGCACGGCCCCGTCCAGGTCCAGGTTGAAGCGTCCCTCGGCGCTGAGCAGTCGGGTGCCGTCGCGGGCGCCGTCGCCGAGATAGGCGGCGAGCCGGTCGGTGAGCTCGCGGGCCTGGGTCTTCTGCACCCTGGACTGCCAGTCGGCGTCGAAGGCGAGTTCGCCCCAGCGCGCCTCGACGCCGGCCCAGAGCGCATCCGCGGTGATCTGGCCGGGGTCGGGCGCGTTGGCGGGGTCGGTGGCGTCTTCCATCACCTTGTGGATGATGGTGCCCAGGTTGGCCGCGGTGCTCGAGTCGCCGCCGCCGATCTGGCCGATCAGCCAGTGCAGCGGGCAGGTCTCGAACGCCGACATGCGCGAGGGCGACACGCGCACGGGTCCGTCGCCGGCGTCGGGGTCGTTGAGCGGCCGCGTGGTGCTGGCTTGGCGCAGGCCGTACCATTCGGCGGGCGACGCGCCCGGCACCTTCTCGCGGGCCAGGCGTGCCAGGGTGGCGGCGGCATCCGTGGCCCGCATCGGCAGCACGGCGGGCAGGGCGGCCACGGGGTCGGCGTCCGCCGTGGCGTGCAGGCGGGGGCGCAGGGTCTGGGTGAGGTCGCGGCGGAGTCGCCCGACCAGTCCGCGCAGCGACAGCGGGTAGCGGGCCAGGGGTGCGGGGTCCGGCTCCGGCAGCAGCCGCAGGAACGCCGAGGGCTGGTTCTCGTCGTTGTCGACGGCGGTCACCAGCAGTTCGGTGCGGCTGCGGGAGGCGGCCTGGGCGAACATGCGCAGTTCGTCGTGCAGCACGCTGGTGCGGGCGCCCGCCGGGTCGGGCCGCTCCCCCGCCGCGAGCAGGGCCAGGTCGCCGGCGCCGAGCAGCGAGCCGCGGATGCGCAGGTCGGGCCAGACGTTCTCCTGCACGCCGGCGAGCACCACCAGGTCGTAGTCACGGCCGATGGTGCCGCTGGGGGTGGAGACGAGCACGGATTCGGCCAGGGCGCGCGGGGCGAGGGTGTCTTCGGGCACGTCGGTGTCGACGAGGTGTTCCACGAACAAGACGGGCGGGGCCGCCGGGGTGCGTTCGACGAAGCGTTGCGCGGCCGAGAACAGGGCCACGATGGCGTCGAGGTTGTGGTTGGCCTCGTCGGCGTCGATGCCGGTGCCGGTGGACTGCTCGGCCCAGGCCGGGGCGAGGCCGCTGCGCTGCCAGAGTCCCCAGAGGAGTTCCTCGATGGTGGCTCCGGCGGCGAAGGCGGTGCGGGTCTGGCGCAGGTTCTTGGCGCAGGATGCGGCCCGGCGGGCGGTGCGGTTGTCGATCGGCTCGAGCAGGGCCGGGTTGGCGAAGACCTCGACGAGCAGCTCGTCGGCGGTGCGGGCGCCGTCGTTGCCTGGCGTGGGTTGGCCGGGCTCGGGTTCGCCGGGGCTGGGTTCAACGGGTTCGGGGTCGCCGGGTTCTGGCCGGCTGAGTTCCTGTTGCCGCAGCGCCGCACGCAGGCGACGCAGGGTGATCGGGTCGAGGCCGCCGAGCGGGCCGCGGAGCAGGTCAACCGCCGCGTCGGCGTCGAGCGGGCGGCGGCCGAGGGTGATGTCGAGGGCGAGGATGAAGGCCCGCACGGCAGGTTCATCGCGCAGGGCAGTCTGGGCGGCGGCCACCTGGGTGGGCACCTCGAGCGCGGCGAGGCCCTTGGACAGCGCGGGCACCAGCGCGCCGGTGCGCACGATCACGGCCATCCGCCCCCAGGGCAGGCCGTCGAGCACATGGCGTTCACGCAGACGCCGGGCGATCACGGCAAGCTGGTCGGCGGGGCTGGCGGTGACGACGGTCTGCACGGCGCCTGGCGCCGCGGCGGTCACGGAAGCGGGCACCGCGGCGGGCTCCGAAGCGGGCACCGCGGAGGGCTCGGCGCCCGCATCCTGAACCTCCGCCGAACTGCCGGCCGCGCGTTGTGTGCCGGCCGCGGCGGCACCGATCCGTCCGGTGAACTCGCGGATCACGCCGCGCAGCTCGCTGCCGTGCCTGTGCACGGTGTCGAGGATGCGGGTGTCCACCTCGGGCAGCCGCAGGTAGTGGCCGAGCCGGCCGAGGGCATCCGGGTGGGCGCCGCGGAACGACCCGGTGCTGAGGTCGGGGTCGCCGAACGCCACGATCGTGACGCCCCTGGCGGCGAACTGGGCGAGCAGGGCCAGGGTCGACTGGGTGGCCTCCTGGGCGTCGTCGAGCACGATCAGCTTGAGCGCGCCGAGCGGACCGAGCGGGTTGCCTGCGGTCACGGCGGGCAGCGCGGTGGGCCCGGCGACGCCGGCCGGTCGCGGCGGCAGCCGGGGGGCGTCCTGCACGATGGCCGCGGCGAACTGCACGAGCTCGGTGGAGTCGAACTGGCCAGGCCGGCTCTGATCCTTGATCTCCTGGTAGTCGCCGATGAACGTGGCGGCGGCGGCCCACTCCGGGCGGTCGTGGGCTTCGGCGAGGGCGGCGAGGCGTGCGGGGGTGACCCCGTACTCCACGGCGCGCATCATCAGGTCGCGCAGCTCGGTGCGAAAGCCGCGCAGCCCCCGCACCTCGGCGTCGAGCGGGCTCGGCCAGGCCGGTCCGGTGCCCGAGGCGATGTCGCCCGCCAGAATCTCGGCGATGATCTGGTCTTGTTCGCCGCCGGTTAGCAGCGTCGGGCTGGTGCGGCCGGCCGCCACCTCGGCGTCGCGCACGATCTGGAAGGCCACGGAGTTCATGGTGCGGGCCAGCGGACCGTTCGTGGGCACCTTGAGGCGCAGGGCCAGCCTGTCGCGGAGCGCCGTGGCGCCGGTGCGGGTGGGCACGAGCACCAGCACCTCGCTGGGCGAGAAACCGCGGGCGAGCACGCGGTCGGCGACGAACTCCACGAGGGTGTGGGTCTTGCCAGAGCCCGGGGCGCCGATCACCGCGGCCGACCGGTCGACCGGCAGGCGCAGAACGGCCTGCTGGGAGGCATCCAGGCCGGGGAATCCGGCGGGCGGTGCGGCCTCGGCCGACAGCGGCACGGGGGTTGCCGGGGCAGCACGCCCGGCCGCGGGGACGGCGGGATCGTCGAGCAGTTCGGACACCGGGTTCATCACGGTCCAACGGTAACGGGTTGCGCCGACAGTGAACGTGGCGGGCCGAGCATGGGGCATGTCGTAATCTGAGCGGGTAGGCAACCGAAAGGCGCATCCGTGGACATTCGCATTGGCATTTTCAACTCCCCCCGGGAGATCAGCTTCGAGTCGACCCAGCCGGCCACCGAGATCGAGGAAACCGTCGCTGCGGCCCTCGCGGGGCAGACCGGTTACCTCAAGCTCAGTGACAAGAAGGGGCACGTGTACATCGTCCCGACCGTCGGACTCGCTTACGTCGAGCTGGGCTCCGAGTCCTCCCGCCGCGTCGGCTTCGTGGCCTAAGACTCCCATGGAGCTTCTGTTCGTCGCCCTCGGCGGCGCGCTGCTCGGCCTCGCCGCACGCTACGCGCTGCCCCGCCGGCTCACGCACGGTTCAGTGCTGGTGCCGGCCGTGGGCACCGGGGTCGCGTCGCTGGTCTGGGTCGTGTTGACCTGGCTGGGCTGGGCGTGGGACGGCGGCTGGATCTGGTGGGTGTCGTTCGTGGTCGCCGCCGTCGCCGCCGTCGTGGTCGATGTGGTTCTCGGGCGTCGCCGTGAGGCCGCAGACCTCGCGATGCTGCACACCATCAGCAAAACCGGGCTGCCCGCGTAACGTCAGCTGAGAGAGCACCCTCATCGAGATCGATGGGGGTGTTTTTTCGTGATCGGGGCGGATGCGCGCGCTGTGCGGGGCGGGCGCGGCTACGCGGTGAGGCCGAGGCCGTCCATCCGCCTGGTGTGCGCCGCGATCAGCTCGGTGAAGACGGGCTCGATCTTCGAGTCCTGGGTCACGGCCATGGCCGAGCGGGCCACCAGCAGGGTGTCGCCCACGAGGCGCCGGCCCCACAGGGCCAGGCGCGACTCGAGCGCCGGCTGTGCGGCGATGGCCGCGGAGAGTTCGTGCACGAGAACATCGGCACCGCCGTGTTCGCCGAGCAGATGCGCGATGCGCGGGCCGATGTCGCCGGGCAACGCGTCGGAGAGCCTGATGAAGAAGTCGTCGAGCAATCCGCCGGTGAGGTAGCAGCTGAGCAGCAGCTCCTGCCAGTCCTCGCCCGCGGTGATCGCACGGAAGTTGTCCAGCGCCGGAACGAAGGGACCCATCACGCTGGCCGGTTCGCCGTCGCGGCGGCGGATCTCGTCGATGAGTCCGTGATGCTTCGACAGCGCCCGGCCGGCGGCGAGGCTGAGTCCCTCCTTCGCGGCGAGGGTGGGGGCCGTGATGACCGCCGTCGACAGGCTCTCGAACATTCCCAATTCGAAATATGCGGCCTGGCCGAGGTAGGTGAGCAGGTCGGGCGCCAGTTCGGTGATGTCCACCTTCGTGGTGGCGCGCCTGTCGCCCCGGGCAGACAGCCGCGGAGTTTCTGCCCGTTTCGGGCGTTCACCTAACCAGGAGATCACCTGCCAAGCATAGGTCCAGGTCTCCGGCTCCGCTGTCGAATAACGTGCCGGGTGCGGTGTGGTCACCCGTTCCGCCCAGGGCCGCACTATAGTCTGGTGTCATTCACCGGCGTCGGATCGGTGGACTTGCGCCTGAAGCAAAAGACGGGCGCATCCCGCTTCTAGCTGAACAGGCAAACAAAAACGTGACCTTCACCGATCTCAATATCGACCAGGACATGGTCGAGGCTCTGGCCGCCAAGGGCATTCTGGAGCCCTTCCCGATCCAGACGCAGACCATCCCCCTCGCCCTCAGCGGCCAGGACATCATCGGCCAGGCCAAGACGGGCACCGGTAAGACCCTCGGCTTCGGGCTGCCGCTGATCCAGCGCCTCGGGCTCAACCCCGAGCCCGGCGTGCAGGCTCTCGTCGTCGTTCCCACCCGCGAACTGTGCGTGCAGGTCAGCGAAGACCTCGAGCTTGCCGCCGGCAACCGCGGCACCACCGTCGTCTCCATCTACGGCGGCAAGGCCTACGAGGGTCAGATCGAGCAGCTCAAGGCCGGCGCGCAGATCGTCGTCGGCACGCCGGGGCGCCTGCTCGACCTCGCCAGCCAGCGTCTGCTCAGCCTCGCCAACGTGCGCGAGATGGTGCTCGACGAGGCCGACAAGATGCTCGACCTCGGCTTCCTCGCCGACATCGAGAAGCTGTTCTCGCAGACGCCGTCCACCCGCCACACCATGCTGTTCTCGGCCACCATGCCCGGCCCGATCGTGGCCCTGGCCCGCCGGTTCATGACCAAGCCCATCCACATCCGTGCCAGCGACCCCGACGAGGGCCTCATGCAGGCCAACATCGAGCACCTCGTCTACCGGGCGCACAACATGGACAAGGACGAGGTCATCGGCCGCATCCTGATGGCTGAGGGCCGCGGCAAGACCGTGATCTTCACCCGCACCAAGCGCGCCGCCGCCAAGCTCGTCGAGGAACTCGGCGACCGCGGCTTCAACGCCACCGCCGTGCACGGTGACCTCAACCAGGAGCAGCGCGAGCGCGCCATGGCGTCGTTCAAGGCCGGCAAGAAAGACATCCTGATCGCCACGGATGTCGCCGCCCGCGGCATAGACGTCGACGACGTCACCCACGTGATCAACCACACCATCCCCGAAGACGAGAAGGCCTACCTGCACCGCGTGGGCCGCACCGGCCGCGCCGGCAAGACCGGCATCGCGGTCACCTTCGTGGACTGGGACGACATGCCCAAGTGGACTTTGATCAACAAGGCCCTCGACTTCGGCACCCCGGAGCCGCAGGAGACCTACTCCTCGTCGCCGCACCTCTACACCGACCTGAACATCCCCGCCGGCTCCAAGGGCCGCCTGCGCGCGACCCCGATCAAGGAGACCGTGCCTGGAGCCCCGTCCGGCCGCGACTCCGGTCGCGGCGGTCGCGGCGACGGCCGCTCCGGCGGGCGCTCCGAGGGACGCTCCGGCGACCGCTCGGGCTCCGGCCGTTCCGCCGACCAGGCGCCCCGCACCCGGGTGCGCGTGAGTTCGACCACCAACCCGGATGCCCCCGCGGCCACCCCGGCCGCCGGCACCCACGACGGCGGCGGAGCCGAGCACCACGACGGCAACAGCGCCCCGCGCCGCCGCAGCCGCACCCGTCGCCGCTCCCCGCAGGCGCCCACCGCGTAACGAGCTCCGCGCCGTCGCAGCCGGCACCGGCTTGCGGCAGAAGGCCCCATGACCTCGCGTCATCGGGCCTTTCGCAGCCTGTCGCGGCACGCCGTGGCGCCGACTTGCCGGAGAATCCCCCTTGAGCGCCTCGGATGGGGCACAGTGCAGCAACTCGCGAAGCCGCGCCGGCTCGCGCCGAGCAGTACGCTCGCGGTATGGATGATCTCCGCACACCGGCCGATCTGTCACGAGAGCTCGGTATCGGCCAACGGCCCATCCGGGTCTTCCTCCGCCGCGAATACGGCACACTGAATCCGCCGGAGACACGTTGGCTGCTCACCGACGAACGTGCCTCGGCCGTGCGTCGACACTTCTCGGCCGCGAGGTAGCCCGATGCGGAGGGCACTCCTCGTCCCGGTCGCGGCAGTCCTGGTGCTCGCCGGGTGTAGCGTCTCGCCCTTCAACGGTCTGACCGACGATCAGCGCACCGAGCTGCGTGACGGGGCGAGTGAATACCAGCAGCTGGTCCTGGCGGATCTGTACGTCGACGAGGCGGAGTACCGGCAGTCGGTCGACGACTGGCACGGCTGCGTCGGTGCGGCGGGCGCCGAAGCCTCGCCGATAGCGCACAGCGGCAACCAGCTCAGCTTCGACTATTCGATCGAGGCGCCCAACGACACGGAGCTCGCAGCCATCCAGACCGTTGCCGACGCCTGCCTGCCGGAGTACTCCGACGCCATCGGCCGGGTGTGGGTCTCGCAAGGCACGCAGCTCGGCTGAGTCTCAGCGAACCAGCGTCACGACACCAATCAGCCGGCGAAGACCGGCTCCGACCCGTGACCCTGGGCGATCAGACGTTCGAGCACCTCGGGCGTGGTGGTGTTCTCGCCGAGCCGGTTGGGCTTGCCCTCGCCGTGGTAGTCGCTGGACCCGGTGACGGCCAGACCATATTTCTCCGCGAGCATGGTGAGCCGGGCGGTGGCCTCCGGCTTGTTCTCCCGGTGCCGAAGCTCGAGGCCGAACAGGCCCGCCTCCACGAGGGCGGCCAACCGGCTCTCGGCCATCACGTCGGCGACGCCGCGGGTGGCCGGATGCGCGATGACCGGCACTCCCCCGGCCGCACGCACCAGGGCCACCGCGCGCAGCGGGTCCGGGGCATAGTGCGGCTGGTAGTAACCGGCCTCCCAGTGCAGGATGCCCGCGAACGCCTCGCTGCGGGTGAGCGCCAGCCCATTGGCCACCAGGGCGTCGGCGATGTGCGGGCGCCCCACGGTGCCGCCCGTGGTGGTCTGGGCGAGCACGTCGTCCCAGGTGATCTCGTAGTCGGCGCCGATGCGGGCCACCATCTGCTCGGCACGGGTGAGCCTGGCCTGACGAATGTGCGCGGTCTCCGCGACGATTCCGGCATCCGACGGGTCGAACAGGTAGGCCAGCAGGTGGATGCTGGCGTGGCCGACGCGGGTGCTGAACTCCATGCCGGGGATCAGCGTGATGCCGGCGGTCCTGGCGGCGACGGAGGCTTCCGACCAGCCCGCCGTGGAGTCGTGGTCGGTGAGCGCCACGGTGCCGAGCCCGGCGGCCGCGGCGGCGCGCACGAGCTGGGACGGGGTCTCGGTACCGTCAGAAACGCTGGAGTGGGTGTGCAGGTCGATCGGACCCGTGGAACGCCGTTCGACTGCCATTCCCCCATGCTAGTTGGCGCGGGAATACAGCCTTGTCGCCTACAGTGACTCATCTATGTTCTCCTTCCTCTTCCGCGCCGTCGTCGGGCTCGTCACCCTGGCCATCCTCACCGTTCTGGCCTGGCCGGAACTGGTCGGCCTGCAGAACACCTGGGTCGTCGCGCACGCCGTGTCCTTCCGCGGCCTGGCAGTGGCGGTCGCTATCGCGCTGGTGGTGTTGCTGGGGATTCTGCTGCTCCTGGCCCGCCCATTGCGCGGCATCACCGCCATGCTGATGGTGCTCCTGGTCGCGTTCGGCGCGGTCAACACCGGCATCCTGCTGCACCGCGGTCTGGGCTCGGCAGCGGCCGGCACGGCGGATGCGGCGGATGCGGCGGGCACCGGTGCCG
>Ga0247816_10001499_pt1 | contig 11462 bp, 6 predicted proteins | sample UWRJL209509C1_FD_179930 | JGI IMG/M metagenome (GOLD analysis project Ga0247816, IMG submission 179930) | Plant litter microbial communities from Arlington Agricultural Research Station in Wisconsin, United States - UWRJ-L209-509C-1 | ecosystem: Environmental > Terrestrial > Plant litter >...
CAACGGCCAGTTCAATGACCGTGATTTCAACACGCACTACATGGAACTGCGTGGCGACAACATCAAGGACGAGATCACGGGCGGCACCATCGCCGGCAAGTTGTACGTCGGCGAGTGGGGCGTGGACTCACTGAACTTCGGCATGACCCGCACCGAGCGCAGCAAGCGCCGTGACCTGGTCAACAACACCCTCAACGGCGGTGCCGACTACTACTCGGTGGACAACGCGATCAACGTCGGCGATCTGGGCGGCGGCGTGCTGGACCGCACCCTGTCACTGCCGAACTTCATGAACAAAGTGGGCTCGAACTTCCCGCGCAGTTTCCTGGGCTTCGACGTGCCGAACTACCTGGCCAGCCTGGAAGCCTACAACGGCAACCCGCGTCCCGACGGCAGCGTGTACGACTTCACCAACGCCGCACCGCAGTGGAATCCGCTGGAAAGCTACCGCGTGGAAGAAAAGACCAACGCGTTCTACGTCCAGGCCGACCTGTCCGGCGAGCGCTGGAGCGCGGACGTGGGGGTGCGCGTGGTCAGCACGACGACCCGCGCGCAGGCATGGGATGCAAAGATCATCAGCATCACCGAGAACGGCGCGTTCAACTACACCGCACGCTACGCCGACCCGACCCCGGTGCTGCAGGACGGCAGCTACCGCTACATCTTGCCGTCGGGCAACTTCACCTGGCGCTTCACCGATGATCTGCTGCTGCGCCTGGGTGCGGCCAAGACGATGGCGCGCCCGCCGGTGGACAAGCTCGCACCGACCAACACCACGGCCAGCGTGTCGTGGGGCGAGTTCACCCAGATCTACGGCGGCAATGTGGATCTCAAGCCCTACACCGCGCAGCAGGGCGATGTCTCGCTGGAGTGGTACTTCGACGAGCAGTCGATCGCCAACATGGCGGTGTTCTACAAGCGGATCGAGAACCAGATCACCACCAGCTGGGAGCCGGGCCAGGATATCGGCGTGCCGGGCTACCTGTTCAACGTGATGCGCCCGATCAACGGCGACTACGCCAAGGTGCACGGCATCGAGGCCGGCCTTCAGCACTTCTGGGAGAACGGCTTGGGCTTCCGCGCGCAGTACACGCGCAACTGGTCCAAGAGCTTCGTCGGCGGCGAAGAGCGCCCGCTGGAAGGCATCGCGCCGTCGGTCTATTCGTTGGGCCTGATGTATGAAAAGGGCCCGTGGTCGGTGAGTGCAACGGCCGATTACAGCGACGGTTTCGTGACCGCCACCAACGTGCTGGGTGCGGGCTACAACGAACAGGCCGACGAGATCACCTGGCTGACCGCGAGCATCTCGTATGAGATCAACGACATGTTCAGCGTCAGCCTGCAAGGCCAGAACCTGCTGGACGAAGCACAGACCTACAGCATCAACGGCAACCCGTTGCTGTCGCAGGGCTACTACCGCTACGGCCGCTCGTTCACGCTGGGCTTCAGCGCGCGCTTCTGAATGAGCGAAGCGTAGTGCCGGTGCGTGACGGTCGCGAGTCGTCACGCACCGGGTGAAGCTGATTGGTTGAGCCTGACCGGCTGAACCTGATCGGGTGAATCTGGCTGGGTGAATTTGGACTGGTAGAGCCGACTTCAGTCGGCTGCTCCTGCACCTGCACTTGCACCTGCACCTGCACTTGCACCTGCACCTGCACCTGCACCTGCACCTGCACTTGCATCTGCACCTGATCCTGCTCTTGCACTGGTAGAGCCGACTTCAGTCGGCTGCTTTTGCATGCCGAAGCCGACTAAAGTCGGCTCTACCGGTCTCCGTGCAGCCGACTGAAGTCGGCTCTACCGGTGTCGGCGCTACCTGGCCGGCAGCAGCCGGGGCTGCTTTTCATACCATTCCTTTGCGCCAGCCAGATGCCACTGGCGGTTCTCACCGTCCAGTTCGATGCCGGCGCCCAGCACGCCCCAACGCAGATACAGGTCGCCGCGCTTGCCCGGCTTGCCGATGTCCAGCCGCCCGCGCAACGAAAGCCGTGCGTTCTCCGCCTCCAGATCATCGATCACCAGCTGGCCCTGCCGCCAGCGCAGCTGGCCGCTGGCCTGCACCTCGCCCGAATCCACCAGCCCCAGTACCCACCGGGGATAGGCGCTGCGTTCGCCGAATACATCCAGCAACGGGCCGGCATCGCGCAGGCGGATGTCGGCCACCGCATCGGCATTCAGCGGCGCCGACGCACCCAGATGCCCGCTGCGCACCGCCAAATCGCCCCACCACCCGGCATCGGTGCTGTCGGCGATGCGGACGTCCTGCAGACGCACGGTGGTGCCGCCTAGGTCGAACTGCTTCTGCTCGAAATCCGCCCGCTTGATGCGTGCCCGCAGCAGCGCATCGCCGCGCATCGCGACACCGGCCAGCTGCATCCGCGCACCTTGGCCGCGCAGGTCGGCCTTGCCCGTACCGATGCGGCCGGAGGTATCCAGCTCGACATCGCCACTCAGCAGGCCGGTGCCGCCCAGCAGCCGCAGCTGGTCATTGCCCACGAAGCGGTTGTAGCGCGACAGGTCGGGCACGCGCGCGTCGTTGAACCGCAACCGGGCGCGCACGCCTTCCTTCAGCTCTTTCAGGCGTGCATCCCCGGTGAGATCCAAGGACATGGCGCGGCCGTCAAACAGCACCTGATCGGGCGCATCCGTCGGTGCGGCGCGGAACTGGGGAATCTCCACCTTCAACTCCGCCTGCGGCGTGGCGCCCTCGGTGATGCGGCCCTTGGCATGTGCATCGCCGCGCATCCGCACCCCCGCCACATCGGCAATGGCCACCACCTGCGGAACCTCGGCGGTGCTGCCCGGCGCCAGTTGGCCATTGGCCAGTTTCAGGTCTGCCTTCACCAGTCCGCCACCATCCAGCCGGAACCACGGCTTGCGCACGATCAGCTCGGAGATCCAATTGAGCGATTCGAACTTCCAGCTCGCGCGTACGTCGCCGGAGGTCCGTGGCAGCAGGTCGGACAGATCATCGAACGGAATCGTGCGGCCGGCGATGTGCAGGTCCGCGTCGATCTCGCTGCCGGTGTCCTCGTCCTTCGGCAGCCGGGCCTGCAGGCGGATCTGCTCGGCGACGTTGAGCTGCAGTGCCAACAGGCCGCGATCGGTCGCGTGGTCACCGGCGTGCACCGGCAGGCGCCACACCAGATGGCTGCCCGGCCGCAGCACGCCACCGTGATCCATTGCCAGATCGGCTTGCAATCTCGCCGTAGACGGGATCGTACCGACCTTGACGTGGGCGCCGGCCGTGTCGATGCGCAGGGCCTGGCTGCGCGCATCCACCTTCAACTCGGCGGTCAGGATGCCGAGCTTGCGGCGTCCCGGCGCTTCGTCGCGGTAGTGGCGCGGAAAGCTGGCACGCGCGTCAAGGTGGGCCTGGTCCAGCACGGTCGTGCCATCGAGGCTGATCGTGGCCTCATCGAACGTCGCCGTGCTGTCGAGCAACTCGGCGGGCCCGCCGCGCAGCTGCTTGACGAATCCCACGGTCGCCTGGCCCTTGCCGGCTATCAGCAGCTTGCCGAACTCGCCGCTGCGGATGCTGTCGCTATGGATCTCATCCATACGCACGGTCCATCCCTGGTCGCTGCGCGGCGGGGGCGGGATGGCCTTGTCGACCTGGCGGATCACCGCGCGTACGCCGGCGGCATCCACGCGCGGGATATGGATCTCACGACGCAGCAGCGCGGGCAGCGAAATATACGCGCTTGCCCGCTCACCACTGAACACGAACAACGTCCGGTTGGCCTGCACCCGCACGTGCACGTTCCACAGCACTGCATGCCCTGGCACCACGGTCAGGGCAGGGCCGCTGTGCAGCTGGAACTTGTCCGGCTTGCGGTTGGTGACCATGTCGAACAGCGGCGTGTTGAGGAAGATGTTGCCTGCAAGCAGATACAACAGATACAGCGCCAACAGGGTTGCCAGCGCGATACGGACAGGTCGGGGCCAGCGCGGCAGGCGCTGCAGACGCGCAGGAATCAGGGGCATGGTGGACCGCAGGCGGGAATCATGCCGCTACTATCGGCAGCGGCCGGCGGCAACAGCGTGAAGGCTGCAGGCTCAGGTGATACTTTCTGCAGGGGGGCTGCACGTCCCTGTTGCCTGTTACTGGAGTGAACTGCATGTCGCTGCTGTCCAACCTGCTGCCGATCCTGATGATGGCCGGCCCCGCCTTACTGCCCGAACCGCCGGCCAGTGACCCGATGTTCCATGCCGAGCCCGGGTCGCTTCAGCCCGAACAGATACGCGCCATGCAGCAGCGCCTGGCCGATTGGCCGCAACTGGGGTATTACCGCGAACAGAATGCCGCCTTGCCTGCCGCCCCGGCCGACCGCCCGCGTGTGGTCTTCTTCGGCGACTCCATCACCGAAGGATGGGGCGCCACCGGCAGCAGTACGTTTTTCCCCGGCAAGGGCTACATCAACCGCGGCATCTCCGGACAGACGACGGCGCAGATGCTGCTGCGCTTCCGCCAGGATGTGATCGCGCTGCGCCCGGCGGTCGTCGTGGTGCTGGCCGGCACCAATGACATCGCCGGCAACACTGGCCCGGCGACACAGGCGATGATCGAGGACAACCTGCACGGCATGGTGGAACTGGCCAAGGCCCATGGCATCGCGGTGGTGCTGTCATCGGTACTTCCCGTGAGCAGTTACCCGTGGCGCGCAGGGCTGCGGCCAGCGGACAAGGTGCGGGCCCTGAACACAGCGCTGAAGCAATACGCAGGCACAGAGGGAATCGTGTTCCTGGACTACCACGCGCTCATGACCAACAAGGAAGGCGGGCTGGATGTCGCGCTGTCGGCGGACGGGGTGCATACCACGCCGGCCGGCTACGCGCGCATGGCCCCCCTGGCCGAGGCCGCGATCGCCGACGCACTGGCTGCGGCGGGCGCGGTGCCATCAGGCAGGACGCAGGGGACGGAGCGGTGAAACGAGCCGGGCGGTCTGGTCGCTCGCCGGACGGAATGCTGCGTTGAGCGTGCCCACCACACCGGATGGCCGTTACATCGTCGTCCGCGGACGTCTGTGGCGTGCAGCCAACCCTGGATTGGACGAGGTCACCCGGACGGCGTTGGTGGCCCAACTGATGGACGCACGGCGAGGGGTGAAAACGGCCCTGGCTGCAGACGACGCAGCGCAGCTTGCTGCCGCGCGTGCCGCGGTTGACGCCGCGAAGGTAGGGCTGGGAGAGCGTGGCCCGGTCTGGTGGAGCGATGGGGCGAAGGACTTCAACCGTCATCTGGTGAAGAACACGCCGTATGCAACGTGGTATGCGGCTCTGCCGTGCAGCGAGCAGGGGCCGAAGGCATGAAGTGGCGCATCGCGTTGTCCGTCTTGATCTGGCTGTTATGCATTCCGGGGATGATGTGGCAGCTGATGTTCGTAACGGTTGCGCTGGGGCAGCCCCTGAGCTGGGAGGGATGGCCTCCCCTCCAAGACCTCTATCTCTTTGTCGCCGCGCCCGCGAGCTTGGCGGCATGGCCCATTCTGGGTGCGCTGAACCTGCGTTGGTTGGAGCGCCGTCCGCTGCATTGGCGTTGGCCGCTGATGGGGACCTTGCTGGCGGTGGGATGGCTGCTGCCGGGCGTGCTCGGATTGCTGCTGTTCGCCGCGCCGGGTGTCCTGTTTGCCACCTATCTCTGCCTCTGGCACGTCACGATGTGGCGCAGACAGCAGCGAACGGCTTAGCGCTATCGCGCACCGTCCGTCACGTCAGGTCACCACCATCGACGCCTGTACGCGGTCCATCGCATCGAACTGCAGCTGTGAAGCATCCAGCTGGATGGTGCAACGCAGTCCATCATCGGCAAAGCCGTAGTCGACGTCGGCACCGATCTGGTACGGCAACGCGCGTTCGATCAGCTCACGTCCCGCACCACCGCCACGGATCTGCTGGGGATTCTCCGGCAGGTCGTGTACATCGTGTTCGTTCCAGTCGATGCGCAGCGTAGGGGCGCCGGGGTCAACAGCGCCGGTCTCCAGCAGCGACCACCGCACATGCAGCCGACCTCCCTGCTGGCGCAGCGCCCCGTACTTCACCGCGTTGGTCGCCAGCTCGTGCAACGCCATCGCCAAGGGCTGCACGCTGCCTGATCTCAACGGAATGTTGTGCGGACCTTCCAGTACGATCTGATCGCCCTGTGCCGCCGGATCGCAATGCGCGGCCAGCTCCCCGCGCAGCAGCGCATCGAACTGCACCCGGTCCAGTTCGCCGAGCCGCGACAGCAGGCCCTGGGCTCTTGCCAGGGCATCCAGGCGGGCATCGAAACGGCTGGCGAAGTCGGTCATGTCGCGGCTGGTGGCGAGGGTGCGGCTGGCCATCGCACGCACCACCGACATGATGTTCCGTGTCCGGTGTTGCAGCTCATCGACCAGGATGCGGAGCATCGCTTCACTGCGCCGCCGTTCTTCTTCATGTTCGCTGCGCTCGGTGACATCGCGCGTGGTCCCGACGATCGCTTCGACGTTGCCGCGCGCGTCCAATTGCGGGACGAAGATGTAGTCGTACATGCGACGCCCCAAAGGACCTTCGAACGGGACGTCGCCACGTATGGGCTTGCCGGTCGCGATCACTTGATCGAGCTCGCGGCCATGCATGGCTGCATGCCAGTCGGGGTAGCCCAGCTCCAGGCAGTTCAGGCCCAGCGCCTCTTCCTCGGTCTTGCCCCACATCCGCAACAGGGCACGATTGGCGTAGGTGAAGCGATGATCGAGGTTGAAGATGTAAGCAAGGTCCGGTGAGCTGTCCAAGAACGCTTTCAGGCGGCGACGCTCGCGTTCTGCGTCATGCAGCGCGTGCACCACCGCATCGGCCGCCCGCTCCAGTGCCAACTGCTGGTCTTCGCGGTCCAGCACGACGGCCGCGATACGGGTGCCGAACTGTGCGACCTCTTCCTCCCACCCGCTGAGCGGGCGCGCCTCGGACAGGCACATCAGCAGCCACGCACGCGGACCTGCACCGGCGTGGGTGATGGCAATCGGGTTGCAGGCCTGCAGTCCCTGTTGCTGGCAATGGCCCTGCCACTGTGCCGCCCATGCCGCGTCCGTCGACGTGTCTGGTGGCACCGCAGCGACAGTCCCGCCCTTGAAGCGCGCGGCAAGCGGGGAGCAGGACGCGCGCTCAAGTTGCTTCAGCAGAGCAGGGGGCATGCTGCTTCCGATGACATAACGCACCAGAGGCTCACGTGCGGAGGTGACGACGACGCACGCCTGCAGACCCGGCTTCATCCGTTCCATCGAGTCGATCAGTACCTGCAGGCACTCGCGCGGCGGTGTGCCCCGTGCCAGCGTATCCAGCAGTGTTGCTTGTTCTCGTACCAGCAGTTCGGCGCGCACCCGGCGGGTCATGTCCAGGCACATGCCGTTGATGTGGTCACGCTGCCGATCCAGCCGCCCGCGCAGCATCAGCCAGCGTCGGCTGTTGCCATCGGTCCAGGGGAGTTCGATCTCGAAGTGCGGGGCGTCGCGGGTCTGCCGATGTACGCGCCGCCATGCAGCGCGCAACACGCCAGGTGTGATGCCGCCAAGTTGATCAGCGGCGGTACCCGACGCCGTGAGCTGCCGTCGAGCGATATCGAAGTGCCAGACACCCAGGCGGGAGTCGTCGAGGATCGTTTCGACGGCGACGTCGGACAGGGCAGGGGGCATGATGGCGAAGGGAAAGTTCGTCAGGCCCACCGTTTTGCCAACCCGGGCGCTAAGCGCACGTGAAGGCTGCCCCGGTAGCGCCGACCCATGGTCGGCGAGCGCAGCGGGAATCGAACGGTGCAGGAATCCGCCGAGCGTGGCTCGGCGCTACCCGCCAGTACGCGCAGGGCGCGCCATCACCAACGCAATCGTGCGCCGGCGTACACGCCGAATCCTTCGCCCGGCGTGGAACGGGCCACGTCACGTCCACCGTCGTCATACCCCGGCGTCACCGTGGCGGCGTAGTGCTTGTCGCCCAGGTTGCGCAGCTCCAGCCACCCCTGCCACCTACCACTCGGGGCATCGAAGCCCACACGGCTGCCGAAGATGACATGGCCGTCCGCGCGGAAGCTGTTCGCGTAGTCAACAAAGCTCTTCGACGCGTACTCGGTGTTCACGGCCGCATACAGACCGGACGCGTGGTCGTAGCGCAGCTCGGCCTGGTAGTAGTGCCGGGGCAGCCCAGGCAGCCAGTTCTCGCCGAACCGTGCGTCATGCCGGTACCGGAAATCGCTGAACGTGTAGGCCTGCCGCAGTGACATCCGCCCCGTGCTGCCTTGGTACAGCGTGCTGTCCAGCCCGGCTTCCACACCGCGATGCACGGTGGGGCTGGCGTTGTTCTCCGCAATGAACAGGTTCGGGACCGGCGCCACTTCCACGCTCAACAGCTCATGGTTCACGTGCGCATAGTAGCCGGTAAGCTCCCATTGCCCGATGCCCGCCGTGCCACGCGCGCCGAGCTCGAGCGTCGTCGCGGTCTGGTTGTCCAACGCCACCGGCGCACGCTGCCGTCCACTCGATGCGCCATTGCCCGCAGGGAAGAACAGGTTCGATCCCCAGATCATCGACCAAGGATGTGCCGGCTCGACCGAACGGCTGAGATTGCCGAACCACTGGGTGGCCGGCGAGGCCTGCCACGTGAAGCCGAGCCGTGGCGCGTAATCCCAGTCGCGTTCGTTCAAGCGTTCACCGGTGCGTGGCCAGGTGACCTCCACCTCTCGCCGCGTCTGCACCAGCGCCACGCCCGTCTGCACGCTCAGGGCATCGCTCAGCTGCAGCTCATTGCTGACATGCAGCGTGCTGTCGGTGCCGTGATGGGAGAAGTCGCGCGTGTGGGTTCCGGCGGGATAGCCATTACTGGGGAAGCGCAGCGTCTCGCGCACGTCCGCGTCCAGGTCATGGGTGACGCGCAAGCCGATGCTGGTCACGCTGTCACGGCCGAACAACGCGTGGCGGCGGCGGTAATCCAGCGTCGCGTTGAGGTTGGCGTAATCCAACTGCTGCCGGTACAGGCTCTCGTTCAAGTCCATCGGGTACTTGTGATACACCACGCCAGCCTGCAGCGATGCATCCTCATCCACCTGCAGCGTGGTCATGTTGCCGATCCACGTGCTGCCCGGTTGTGGCCGGCTGGCATCGATGGCCAGGTTGGCCGGGTTGGCCGCGCGCGGGTCGTTGCGGATCTGCGCGCGGGTCAGGCGCCCAGGCGTCTCGTGGTGGGTCTCGCGATAACGCACGAAGAAGCGCGTCTGCAGGTCCGGGGTGATCTGCCAGCCGACGTTGGCCATTGCGCCTTTGCCGTCGCCGGACGCATGCCGCTGGTAGCCGTCGAATTGCGTGTCGGTGTAAGCGACGTAGTAATCCAGTGCGTCCTGCACCGCACCGTAGCCGACGCTGCGCTTCTGGTAGCCACGGCTGCCTGCTTCGTAGTGCAGCTCCAGCCCTGGCGCCTCGCGGCCGCTGCGGCTGACGTAGTTGATGGCACCGCCCAATGCCAGGCCGCCACGCTCGAACCCGTTGGCACCGCGCAGCACGTCCACGCGTGAGAGCCACAGCGGCTCCAGCAGTTCGTACGGCGTACCGCCGGCGCCGGTCAGGGGCAGGCCATCCAGTGATACCGAAATGCCCGAGGCATGCGCACCGGGACCGCGATTGATGCCGGATCCGCGGATGGACACCTTCGTGCCTTCGTTCCCCGGTGACTGCGCGGTGATGCCCGGCTGATAGGCGAGCACGTCCGCGGTGCCGCCGACCCGGCCCTGCGACACCTTGGCCAGATCCACGACATTGCCGGCGCCCGGCACCCGCGCAAGCGCCTTGCGGGCGGCGTCGGTGGTATCGGCCGCGGTGACATCGACCCGGTCCAGCGTCGTCGGCTGGGCCGCGGTTTCAGCGCGGGCGGGCAGGGCAGCAAGGGCGGTCAGCACCGCAACGGCGAGCACGCAGGGAGGCAGGACAACAGGCGTCATGAGCAGTAAAACCAGCAGCGGAGTGAGGCCGCGGCCGGGCATGCACCCTGTAAACCGCAGCGAGGCCGCGAAAGTTAACAGGGCGCATGCAGGTTGTCGAGCCCGCGCTGAAGGGGGCGACGGGTATCGGTAGCGCCGAGCCACGCTCGGCGAGCGCAGCGGCAGGGCGTTGACGGCCAGCGGCCGTCACTACCGATCAGATGGCTCAGCCCAGAATGCCCGGCAGGTCCAATCCCTTTTCCTTCGCGCACTTCAGCGCGATCTCATAGCCTGCATCCGCATGCCGCATCACGCCGGTGGCCGGGTCGTTCCACAGCACGCGGGCGATGCGCTTGGCGGCCGCCTCGGTGCCATCGCAGACGATCACCATGCCGGCATGCTGCGAGAAGCCCATGCCCACGCCGCCGCCGTGATGCAGCGATACCCACGTTGCGCCGCTGGCGGTGTTCAACAGGGCGTTGAGCAGCGGCCAGTCCGATACCGCATCGGAGCCGTCCGCCATCGCTTCGGTTTCGCGGTTGGGCGAGGCCACACTGCCCGAATCCAGATGATCACGGCCAATCACCACCGGCGCCTTCAGCTCGCCACTGGCAACCATTTCATTGAACGCCAGCCCCAGGCGATCGCGATCCCCCAGCCCGACCCAGCAGATACGCGCGGGCAGGCCCTGGAACTTGATCTTCTCGGCGGCCATGTCCAGCCAACGGTGCAGGTGCGGGTTGTCCGGAATCAGTTCCTTTACCTTGGCATCGGTCTTGGCGATGTCTTCCGGATCACCGCTCAGCGCGGCCCAGCGGAACGGGCCGATGCCGCGGCAGAACAACGGACGGATGTAGGCCGGCACGAAGCCGGGGAAATCGAACGCGTCCTCAACGCCTTCCTCCAGCGCCATCTGGCGCAGGTTGTTGCCGTAGTCGACGGTCGGGACGCCCAGCGCATGGAAGGCGAGCATGGCGCGGATGTGGTTGGCCATCGATTCGCGTGCGGCTTTCTCCACCGTCTTCGGCGCAGACACGCGCTTCTCGTCCCACTCCTCCACGGTCCAACCCTGCGGCAGATAGCCGTTGACCGGGTCATGTGCGGAGGTCTGGTCGGTCAACAGGTCCGGCTTGACCCCGCGCACCAGCAGTTCGTCCAGCACGTCGGCGACATTGCCGAGCAGGCCCACCGACAGCGGCTTCTTCGCCGTGCACGATTCCTCGATCAACCGCAGCGCTTCATCCAGGTCGTCGGTCCAGGTGTCCAGGTACCCAGTGCGCAGGCGCATCTCGATGCTGGACTTGCGGCATTCCACCGCCAGGCACGAGGCGCCGGCCATCACCGCAGCCAGCGGCTGCGCGCCGCCCATGCCGCCCAGCCCGCCAGTGAACAGCCATTTGCCGGCCAGGTTGCCGTTGTAGTGCTGGCGACCCATTTCCACGAAGGTTTCGTAGGTGCCCTGCACGATGCCCTGGGCGCCGATGTAGATCCAGCTGCCGGCGGTCATCTGGCCGTACATGGCCAGGCCCTTCTTATCGAGCTCGTT
>Ga0247816_10001501_pt1 | contig 11453 bp, 10 predicted proteins | sample UWRJL209509C1_FD_179930 | JGI IMG/M metagenome (GOLD analysis project Ga0247816, IMG submission 179930) | Plant litter microbial communities from Arlington Agricultural Research Station in Wisconsin, United States - UWRJ-L209-509C-1 | ecosystem: Environmental > Terrestrial > Plant litter >...
AAGTCCGCCCCATAGACCCATGGAGGAGCCTAGACCCTGAATACCAGAGAATATAGAAGAAGCCCCACCAGCGCCTCCGCCCTGCATACCGCCGCCAATAGCATTACCAGCCATAGACCACATAGGGTTTCCGGTTGCCATAGAGGCCACATTCCCGGCCATGCTTAGTACGCCGCCAAGACCACCCCCGGTTTTAATGGTCTGCTCTTTCGTTCCGAAGTTTCCAAAAGACGTAGGGATGGAGTTCAATGTTCCATAAGCGGAATTTAAAGCATTATATGGCGCTTGTTTCGTATTCATATCCAAACCGCGCTCAAACTCACCAAATCCCATAAGATTACCGATATCTTGCTGGCGAAGGCCGGATAGTGGGCCTAAGATTTGATCGATGGAATTGTTATATTGCGATTGTCTAAATTGCCCTATAGAGTTCAATCTTTGCTGCTCAACATCTGAAGTCCCCAAAAAGGAACGGTTTGAACCTTGCTGACCAGCCCTTGATGCGTTTTGATTAACGAGAGAATTAGCTCCCGTAGCCTGACGGTTCATGTCGTTTATGACATAATCATCAAATGGATTCATCAACATAGAAAGGTCCGCTTGGAGGCTTTCCGGTGTCGGGGCTAGACCTTTGTTAATCAGGCCTTGGGCTTTGTCTTCTTCCGCTGTTTGGGCTAAGGGAGTAAAGGCGTCAACGTTCAACTTCCCGCCGGGCAGAAGGGTGTTGTTGGCCTCCCCTAAAAGACCCATGTAAAGTGATTGGTACTCTGGCGGAAGTGCGTAGAATCCGCTTGCTGGTACTTTGGTTTTTTGTCCGCCGAAGAGTCCTATGGAAGCCCCCTACCAGCTAGAAAGCGCAACTCTGCGCCATTCTGCCGTACCTGAATTGTCTACCAGCACATACATATATGTTGGCGTAAAATTTACATCCCCAATACGGTCAGTATTAGCAACGTCTAGGCTTCCACTAGGGATTTTACCCGAAAGTCTTCCCAAAAGAAAGCGGTTATTGAGGTTCGTAAAATCATTTACATCGTTCGGACGCTCTTTTAGAATGTACTGCAAAAGCTTCACAACCTCACCTTCAAACAAGGGTGATTGAGGATTAATAATAAAGGTAGGATACGACTTCATTCTGTCGGTCCTTTCTGGATTTCTTCCAACCATTGACCCATGATAAATTCCTGATCCACATCCGACCCAGAAAAATTATACTGGTGGATTCTTCCAGACCGCAGAATAGGTTGTTGTTCTGTCGTTCCGTTAATCGTAACGCTAGATGTTCCAATGGCTGTTTGTGACTGGGGGAATAGATAGGCGGTATCGGCAAAGGTCATATTTCCGGTTAAAATATTATCCGGAACGATACGGTTGACATTAACATTGTCTTTGCCCCAGTATCTTTTAGGACCAAGTAACTCCCAAGACATTCCGGAACCGTTGTCATTCACGCCAAACTCATGCTGGTATAGTGTCCCCACATTTATAAGGCGCGGGTTTTTCAATCGAGGAGCCGGATATTCCGCTGCCGTTCTATCAAATGTGTGAAGTGTCCAAGTAAACTCTTGGACGTTTACAACTACGACCCTATCGCATTCATTAGAGTTTCCTGTAGCATAGTGGAACCAAACCTCATCATTTTCCACATTATACCATGCGAAGAATTTAGACTTTTGCCCCCAATTCATGTCTGAAAATACATAATTCAAACAGGTTGATTCATGTTGAGTGTTTGCGGGAATGACCTCAACCACTCCGCCACGATACATATAGAAGTTTTGCGTCCCCATCCAGAACGCAACACCCTTTACTGATACACGCGCCATGGGGGCGATAATTCCCACGGTTTCGTCTAAAGGTTTAATCTCCCAGACAAAAGGAAGGCCGATATACCGGAAGGTGTAGGTTTTATTTTCTGTGAAAAGAAGGTTATAATCCTGTACGGGAACGTGGGACAATAATCTCCCCGCGCCCTCAATATCATCATCAAAAACCTGATTGGTAGAAGACGAAACCCACATCTCAATATCATTTTGATCCGAAGCAAAAACGCGGTTTTCTATCCCCCCGGCACCCAAAGTCACTAAAATATTGTCAGAAACAAAGACATAATTAACCTCTGTAGGAGCGTTGGTAACTTGCTCTGGCGCGACTTCTGCCGAAGCAAACCATTGGTACACCCCCCCTTGGTTTCCGGGCGTCATGACCATTGTGTTGGCATAACGATCAATAAACCATATTCTAGGAAGGGAACGACCTGTGGTTGACTGTAGGGCGGTTCCATACAGTCCAGCGCCATATAATCCTGCCCCATATCCGGTCATATTCGTTTCATTCAAATTACCCGGCGGAATTTCTTCATAGTAAATTGTCGAAGCCCCACCCCCGGCGGTAACGGAGCTTGTCGCTTCACCATCGGTCATAATATCGAAAGTATCAGTAGTAACATTTCTGATAATAAATTCTTTATTAATCTCTGCCGCCAGAATACCGCCTGTGTTGGCAGCATCTTCAATCTTCACCCTATCACCGTCCAATTGACCGTGGGCTGTGGCATTCACTGTCAAAAGACCGGAGGAGCGTATAACAGCATTCCCCCCACCAGAGGTGGAAGATGTGGCATTGACACCTACATTGATTGTAAATACTCCTATCCCAACTTCACGAACAAGGGCATCACCATTTAGATTTAAAGCGGGTATTCCGGCAAATGTCGTAGCGCCGGAAATATAAACAATGTCCCCAGCTTCCAATAACCCAGCATCCGCATCTGCGACAGTGACAAACGAACTACCATCAACAGACGTAAATGGATTGTTTGCCAGCGTGTCATAATGGGTATCGAGACTATTTGCGATAGCAATATCATCAGGATCAAAGGGAGTGATGTTAGTTAAAGTAGAACCAATAAGAGAATAGAGTTTTTCGTTCGATCCCAAAACAATGTAATACTTGCCATTGATAAGATCGGAAAAAATAGAGCGAACCGTTCCCGCTATGGTCAAACCATAGTTAAAAACCAGTTGAATCCAGCCCCCGATTTTTCTAGGAAAGCCGTTTTCAAATCTTATCTTATCTGCATAGATATAGTGGGAAGTAGAAAAAGACGTTTTGTCCGCAGGTGGCTGAACCCCCGGCGTGATTTCAACAGGCTCAAATGTTCCTGTCTTGGCCATTAAGTCTCCGCAACAATAATAACGCGCCAATTCGCAGGGGTGATAATTTGTCCTCCACCTATAGGAGCGCCTCCGGATGAGGTTTTTTGCGCCACAAGAACACCATTGTCTCCGGTGACAAAGAACACATCAGTCAAATTCCCTCCGGCCATAATCCCATAGTCAGCGGCGGTATTTGAAACTTCTATAGTCGGTGCCATGACCTTATCATCAACCGCATATCCCCATTCAGAGGTTTTGCAAATCAAATAAGCAGTAATTGTAACTGGGGATGTTCCCAATCCATGGGCAACGGAAACAACGCTCGCAGGGGAAATTGTCTGTTCCGGGCTTACATAACGTGTCGGAGTTGGAGGAGTTGCAGGGGGTGTATAATAAGTGGCATAACTAAACCACTCTGTAGCGTCACCCGTTACCAGATATCCTTTGACCTCATCATTAATGACTAAAGTCGCGGCGCTATCGATTGTCTGCGAACCATTAGGATCGATGGTTATTGTATTCGTAGTAGCGTCAACCTTTTTAATCCCGAACTTAAATCCATCCGGGAGGGTTGTAACGTCTGCGAGGGAAACAGTTATATTTCCACTCGTAGCATCAACTAGAAACACCTTGTTGTTGTCTGCCGAGGTTACAGAGAAGTTGGCAGTTTCCGCACTCGTAGAGCCGTTTGCCAAATCAGAAATTGTTTTTAATTGTGTATCTTGGTCCGATAGATTTGAATTGAGATATCCACCCCAGAGGTCTTGATCTGTTACATCTCCAACGCCGGGTAGAATCCAATTATAATTCGGTGTCAAGCTGCTCATCGTATCCAACTCCGTTCAAAGTTTTCAAAGGCATCACGAACACCTTCATAATATCGTTTATCGCCCTCATAATGACGGGCGCTATCGGAAGCTATCTGAATATTCTGAATAGCCTCTGCCTTTTTCTGTCTAGCGGAAATAACAGCCAATGGTTCATCTTCATATCCGTATTGAACCGGGACAAGAAGAAGGTCACTAGATTTTGGAATGTGAATCTTAATCCCCATTCCCACCGCTATCCCGCAGAAATAACACGCAGACGGTCTTTGGTATTCATACTCGCTATCATGGGTCATATTGACCCCGAAAATACCGATTTCAGTCGCGCCTTTTTCAATTGCTTCGGCAAGCATCCATGAAATAGAAGATGCAAACCGTGGTCCATACTTATTTAGGTAATATTTAAAATCAAATACCGTGGCATCCGGGTACGTCTCGTGAGATTCCCGCAAAACCAATTTGTCTTTAATTCCCTTAGCGTATTCCGTATACCCCACTTGGGCTTCTACAAATTCCGCCATGTCTTTTTTATTGTGAAGCTCAAACAGCCTGTCTATACGAGGCGCTTTGTTAAACAATCCCGCAACAGTCCAAATCTCCCATGAAGGATCATTGAACGGGGCTTCAATAAATTGCGGGGCTGTTCCAACAATAGCAATTTTCATGTAGAGATTGCCGCCAGTGTGTCAACACGAAGCCAGTTTGTCCCATCAGAGAATGCCAATGTCGGAGAGTTTGTCGCTCCGTTTGATACGTAAATAATCCCTTGAGATAGTAAGGACGCAGAAGGCGCAGTTGCAACCGTATAGCTCCTTACCTGTACAGCCCCCAAGCGGCGAATACCGCCTAGTGTTTCGTTAGTCATGTAATTCTCCTTATATTAGATTTGAGTAAAGTACTAATCTTCCTGATCCATCCGATTTATCAGACATGACTTGAAGCTGTTTATATTCATCATTCGCTGCATTTCTATAGTATTCTTCCATCTTTTCATCTTGACGGAGTTCAGCGGTTAAATTCGCGCAAGCCCAAAGCATGATAAGCCTGTCAGCGTAATTCGTAAAATCATTTGTGTCATTGGGGATAGAAAGGGCGGCGTATTCCTTTAGATAGTGTCTTTTGCACGTATAGGCGCGGTCTGGTAATGGATAGCATTCATAGTCCAATCCAACACGAGCATAAAGGTAGGGCAGTCCATAACCATTGGTCAACCATACCCCGTCATACTCTTGTTGAGTGACTTTTCTCAAAGGATATCGCATCCCTGAATACTCAATCACAAAACCATCGTAATCAGTCGAAGGGACTAGAATGTCCCCGGACATTGGGATAGTTCCGACATTCTGTGTCAATGTTACCGAGTCGAAAACAACATTGAACCAGAACCGTCGAAACTTCCAATAACGTATTGCATCGTTAATAGAGGCAGCCACGTTCGATGCGCTTACCGCAACAGAATTAGGGTCCAGAAGCCTTTGGGACACTTGAGACTGTATTTCACCGAACGTGGCCATCTATTATGACTGGTTGTTGGAGTTGTTTACACCTAGACCGTCATAAGCTTCGATAGCTTGGAACGTCACATCACCCGCAGCATTGGTTGCTGCTGAAGCGATTTGAAGCGTTACCCAGCCGTTATCAGCCGCGACAAACGAAAGTCCTTGGATTTCATCCACTACTAGGAATCCGCCTGTACCAGCGGCAGTGGAAAGTGAAACCCATGCGTCTGCGTCACTTGCGGTGCTTGTTTCATACAAGTACCCCAGATTAACAGTTGTTACTGTGGTGCCAATGTCCCCGACATAGACAGACTTGTCACCAATGACAACCCGCGCACCCTTGTTAAAGGGGAACAGGCCAACATAAGTGTCAGTTGCCGTACCGGAAGAGATAGTCACCGCGCCAGCACAAATACGGGCTGCGCCGGAACGATCTGATTTAACTTTCAGAAAGTCCTTTGCTGTACCTGCATACTGGGTAGGATAGATAGTTGGATATGCCATGTTATGTCTCCTTAACCGTGGGCTGCTGCATAAGTGGCAATAACAAACACACCGATATCATCGGAGTTGGTCGCTACTGTTTTCTTAATGCCGTAAATCATACGACCCTCAAGACCTTTGAAATAACCGTAGTCTTTCAATTGGTCGAAGTATTTGAGGGATGATTTCTCCGTTGGATTACCAAACGGCGAAGCGTATGTCAGGGCGTCTTTACCAACCAGAACGGCGCGGCGAACAGTTGTAATAACTGCCGAAGTGTCGGAACGTTGGCCGTAAGCTACACGCGGGGCAGAGTAAATGTTCACGCGGCCATATTGACCAAGCGAAGGCATTTGCTCAAAGATTGTACCGCGAAGCTGTCCGTATTCACCCGAAGTGGCATAAGCCAAGGCTTGGTTGAACCATTGGATTTTACCCGATGTGTCCTGCTTCAAATCAGTATATTGTTCTGGCGAAACATAAAGATCGTATGTTTCATCAGCGAACATTTTGATTGGTTGGTCGGAACGGTCGATTGCTTCCAGTGCATAGTCGATCAAGTCCAGTGTCATCGTGTTAGAAGATGTCAGGGCTTGGTCTGTTGCGGCTCCGCCAGCACGAATAATGCGTGTGGTAGATGGTGCAACTGGCGTGTTGTGGCCTTGTACGAACAGCTTGTTCGTGCCGGACCATGTAGTGCCGTTTTGTGTATAGGAAGTCGGGTTAAAACCAGCCAGTTGGTTGAAGCAAGACGCATCCACAAGCTCAAAGTGACGTTGTGGAATAACCTTACGTGTACGTTCTGGGAAGTTTACAAGAGTGCGTTGCTGCTCAATCGTGTCGTCGTTTGGATTCAATACACCAATACGAGTAACGTTGATTGCCATGGTGAACGAACCCAAATCAAGGGCTTCTTCGTTACCATCGAGCGTACCGCCCTCACCAACTGGAATACCAGTCAGTTTGTTTGTGTAGTCATAGGTGATTTGGTCGCCGCGAGCGCGTTGACCTTCAAACTCTGTTGCGTAGTGAACTGCACCACGGGAAAAGAGATGACCGAACGCCACGCGTTGGCCGGGGTTAACCCAGTCTTCGGAGCCCCAAAGTTTTAGCGTCAGGGCATTGGCGGAAGTCATGGTTGTAGCTGCCATAATAATCCTCTGGTTAAAAGTTGAAATGAATGAGTTTTCCAACTGCCAAAGGTATTTTAAGGCCTTGAGTCCTCTATCCGTAACGTGGACGAAGCGTGGTGCAGTAGAGCTATGCGCGCAACCGTGTAATTTAAGACATTACCAAACCTACCCGAGGGCGTGATTCGATAATGCCATAAAAGTTATTATCCTGCAAGCGCCTTTAATTGGGCAAGGTATTCGCGTTTTTGCTCGGGAGTTTGTTTAAGCCATTCTTTTACATCGCCCTGCGCGACAAAATCCAGAGTTGGCTTAGCTTCCCCTGCCGATCCTCTAGCCCCTGCGGTTCCTGCATTTCTAGCTTTGTTTGCGGCAACTTTGGAAAGGTCTGGTTTCTTAATTTCTTCCTTAACTTCCTCTTGAACCTTACGTGGTTGGGGTTTAATCCCCAAAGCTACGGCGTCTTGGTACATCTCTTCGATAGGATCAAATCCTTGATTGAGATACGTTCCAGCTTTTTTCAGCAATGTTTCTTTGGTCTGATCTAAAATATCAGAATGCGACATACGAGGATGTGCGGTACGGATACTGTTGTAAATCGCCATTTTGTATTGAGTGGCAACGCCTACAGCGTCTTCTGTGTCTTCATAGCCCGGTACGGTACGGGCAAAGTCTTGTTCTAATCTGTTAAATTCCTGTTCTGCCTTTTGCTTTCGTCTTTCAATAATAACGTCCGCAATTTCAGCATCTAGGGGATTAGATTCGGTTTCTTCTTTAGGTGCTGCTAATTTAGATTCCGCTTCTTGTGCTCGTTTTTCAGCAGCGGCTTTTTCACGGCGAAGCTTTCTCCATCCGGAAGCGTCTAATTCTTCTGGTTCATCTTTAACTTCCTCTTTGGGTTCTTCCTTCGGCTCGTCAACAGGTTCATCCTTGACCTCCGGTTCTTCTACAACTTCCTCAACAATCTCTTCCGGCAACCCATCGCCCTCTTCAGTCTCAAGGGCTTCGAGTTGTTTCTTTAGTTCTTCGGCTTCTTCTAGTATCTTCATTTTGGCTCCTTAGATAGATACGTTGGCGGGTTCGTAATTTCCAGATTGCAGAATATCATTTTCATATCCTGTCCTGCGGGCTGTTTCCAATTCACTAACAGTCTGGGCTTGCGTCTTGGGTATTTCAGCGGCGATTTTCTGTGTCGTGGCTTGGTTCTTCTCTGTTTCAGATTGCAGTTTAGCGACTTGCGCCATGTTTAATTGCGATTGTAATTGCTCGATCATCTGCTGAAGTTTCTGTACTTCCTGAATAGGAACCATTTCCTCGTTAGGTTGCAGAACCTCCCTGATTCGTCCAACAACATCAACATCCATTGACATCATGGAAAGGGATTCTGCCCATATCTTTTGGGCAGCAGGAGGGTTAATCATGGCTAGTTTGTCACCCAAAGCATTCAATACAAGCGCGGTTTCCTGCTTGTCTTCCGGTGTTTGTGAGGCTTCTTGAATGGAAATGTCATATTCGGCAGTCAACATATCAGAGGAGACTTGAACGAACTCATCTGCCCCGTCTTCGCCTGTGATCCTGACCCATTGGCCGTTGTTGTTCTCGACCCAAACAGGAATAAGATCAGCGTGTAATCTAGCATCTTCCTTCTGATACATCGTGAGCGAGTCAAAATACCTACCCATTTTAGATATGACTTGACGGATACGGCGTTTGTACAAGATACCGGATTCTTGCTCACCTATTTGTCCCAAGAAGGAAGGATCAACGCCATTGGCGGATATATTGGCATCGCATAATTGAATGATACCCTCTAAACCTGTAGGCAAAGCCCCACGGGTTTTTTCTTGTATCTTCTGTCCAGACAAGGCCCCGTCATTTACCTTGATAACCGCATCCGTCTTCGCCCATTTACTCTCAAAGTCAGAAATGGATTCAACTGCGTTCTCCTCAACCATCACTCCACCTTTAGAGTTGGACGCGATGGTGAATAGGAGTTCCGTTAAAGCTTTGTTGTAATACTTCTGCGGCTCCATCATGGAATTGACCATACCAACCCAGATTTTGTCTTGCGCATTGTACGTCCCGGTCTTGAACTTTATGGAGAAGCCCTGCTGGGAGATAGAGCGGAAGTGCGTGAATACGTGAGAACCGGAGTAAACAGCGGTATGAAAAACCTTGCGCTTAAAGCTTACGGGCTCAATTAATTCTCCAAAGGCTTGCTTTAGCTTGGTCTTGGTCTTTTCATCAAATACCAACTCCTCCGACAAAGGATCAAACGCAAACATATCCGGCGCGTCTAAATCTTCGGGTCCCATATTCGGGATTTCAGATTGAATAATGTCTAACTGTATTTTGAAGAAAGAGGCGTCTTCTGGTGTTTGGGCAGAATAAATGGGATTTTTAGCACGATAGAACGTTTCATATTCCATCCATTGATGGTTATACACCCGAACCATGTCCTGTTCACGGGCAGCCCATTCAACCGTATCTACCAGTTTAATTTTGTCATACAGTCCGCCCCAAGGGTTGTAGACATACCCTGTATCAGCGGGTTCTTCGTTTGATACCTTCTCAAAGTCGCTTTCATTCGAACCTTGGAACAATGAAAGGGCTTCTTTTAGTTCATAATCATCGTAGTAATACGCCCATCTGGCATCTAGTAAATTCTTCTGTTTAGCCCTTGGGTCCCAGCCTACCTGACGAGGCTCCAATCTAACTTTGATAATATCTCCATAAGGCGAGGTGGATGCATTCCCTTGAATGTAGGACAAATCAACATCTGTCGCCCCGTAACCATTGACAAGCATATCTGAATCTTGCTCGGTCTCGATCTGGTCTGCGTTCTCATTTTCCCTATGATAACCATAGAGGGCATTCATGTTTTTGGAATAGCGCTGCTGTTCGGGTGAGGCCTGAAGTCTGGCTAGGAATTTAGGCTCCCGGCGGTTCTGCGCCATAAAACCTACAACAGAATCCACATTAGATTGAACTTTGTTAAACGCTACTGTGGTTCTTTTTCTCTGTCCGTCCTGCGTAGCGAATTGAATCCTGTCCGAATAAGTCATCATGTCGCCGTTGTAAAACGACTGACAAGCATCGGTGTTCTGCCATTGGAGAGATAGACCGCGTTGAGAGATTTTTAATTGCTTCTGGCAAAGGAGGGCGATTTTGTCCATTTAGTAATCCCACGGCGTATAAGATTCTTCGTTCGCTCGCATAGACTTCTCAACCATGCCGACCTTTGGCTTTGGAAACACCATATTTAAATCCCCCTCATAGATACGCGAAAGCGCGTCAAGCATATCATCATGTCTGGCGCGTGGAAAAGTGGGCATTTCTGACGACACAAGTTCTTGAACAAGATCAAACTTCCGCCCCTCGCTATCTATATATATCAGACTTTGCGGGAAATACCAACGGCCATTTTGCATATCCGGAATCAGTCTCCTAATTCTTTCTTCCTTTTGCATCTGTCCGCCAAGCTCAATCAAGGGAAAGTTATAGGCATCCTGTTTTTTCTTGTCCTCGATGTAGTGGGTGTCGGTCATCATACCGTATTTCTCATAGCCCACCTTGGGTGCTTTGCCGCACAGGGCGTTCCACTTTCTATGAAGCATGAACAAAGTATCAATCCTTTCGGTAGGATTGAGCCTGTCCCTGATTATGTCCAGTAAGTAATAATTGTTATCAGTTCCCAAACCAACAACCATCATTGCGGTCCAGTCGGATAATTTCTTTTTCTTCTTGTTCAGCTCCTCGCCGCCAGCAGGGTCGACAAGGATGACCACATTCATTTCCTTTGGCTTTATACCGCCTTGAGCGTAAAACTGTATCCATCCCTCTTTAAAATCTCCGCCGCCTAGTGGGACGGGCTCTTGCATATACTGGCCTGAAAAGTGATATTCCCCCAAATCAGTACGCAACTTATCTAGTGACGCTTGGTCTAGCCTTGGGGTAAGATAGTCCCCCTCTTCCATGGTCCAAGTTAGTCCATGCAGATCAATCTGGATTCGTTTAGAGGCATAGGCCGGGAGCTTTAAGAGATAATATCCCCCGTCTTTATACAAATCCCCTGTAGGGTCTGCATCGTGCAGCCTTTGCATAATTAGAATCATGCGGCGCATTTTGTAATCGTTAAAGCGTGAGAAGAGAGTTGAGCGGATTTCGTCTATAGCAGATAACCGGATGGTGTCCGATACGGCCTCTTTCGGGTTTAAGGGGTCGTCAATAATCAGAGTATTACAGCCAAACCCCGTGATAGTTCCGCCTATCCCAGTCCCCTTATACTGGCCGTTTTGGGTTGTCGTAAAGTAGTCCTTCTTATTCATGTCTGCGGATATCTGAACATGGGGGAAT
>Ga0247816_10001502_pt1 | contig 11452 bp, 2 predicted proteins | sample UWRJL209509C1_FD_179930 | JGI IMG/M metagenome (GOLD analysis project Ga0247816, IMG submission 179930) | Plant litter microbial communities from Arlington Agricultural Research Station in Wisconsin, United States - UWRJ-L209-509C-1 | ecosystem: Environmental > Terrestrial > Plant litter >...
ACATTTACATCTCCATTATTGGGAACTCCAATAAAATTGGCGTTATAAATTGTAGCTGCGGTGAGCGAATGTGATTCAGGAGCACGAACAATATAACCCACTCCTTTTATCATAGGATCAACCCCGTAATTTATTGCTATCCAGCCTGTGTTGGGGTTCCATCTATAGTACTTGTCAAAATAGGTACCTGAAGATAATTGATTAAGAGTAAAGTTGCTAACCGGTGATGACCAGTAAGTATAGTCTTTTCTTCTTACCGGAGCAGTGTCACGCTTAAAGCTTATGTTTCCGCTATTGCTGTTTATAGTAGTATTTTGATCTTGTACCAAACTGGCATCGTCGTTAAAAGTCAGGGATCCTGTTCCTAAAACCGTTAGTGCATTGGTAATGTTTAAAGTACGTCCCGAAGGTACTGTCATGGCAACGCCTGAATTTACGGTACAGGCACAAGCACTTAAATCTGCAGTTATTGGAAATGCACTGGCAAATGTTACATTTTTGGTGGCATCAGGAAGGCCGTTTGACCACGTGCTCCCGTCCCATGTGGTTGATGATTGATCTTTTATGATAACATTTTCACTTAATGGTGAATTACATCCAGAAGTAGTCTTGACACTAAAGTTGTAGGTTCCAACTGCAAGATTTTCGATAGTAAAAGTCGTTCCACTTCCTGATTTAATAGCTGATGCTTTCCCAGTTTGTGTTATGGTCCAGTTTTCATTTTCGGGTAAATTATTTAAAACTACTTTGCCTAAGGAATTACAAGAAAAGTTTGTTATGGTTCCAATTGTTGGAGCAGCCAATAAAATTGTTGTGGTTGAAACATCATTATCATACGCTGTACCAGAGATGTCTTCAACAATATTAAAAGAAGGATCTGTTCCTGTAACTTTTGCCGAGTTGACAATTTTGCCGGCTGCAACATCTGCAGCCGTAATTTTATAAGTTCCCGTTATTGTAGCTGTAGCTTTAGGCTCAAGAGAGGCAATATGATTTCCTGAGATTGATAATGAAGGTAAAGGATCTGTTATATAAATATCAGTTATTGGCACATCGCCACTGTTTTTAATGTCAAAAGTATATGTTATTATATCTCCTGCTTTCCCACAAGATGGCATCAAAGCAGTTTTGATCAGACTTAATTCTGCAAATTTTAATGAGTTGGTGTTAAAAGCAATAAAAGCACAATCTGAACTACCGGAAAAACTAACAACAAATCGGTCAACCTGTGAAGCATTAGCATTTGTTATACCAAATGAACTGGTTTCGAATCCTAACATTCTGATATCTCTTGTTGCTGCAGGGGTAAAACCATTTGTTCCTCCATCTGCTTTAAACAAGTCCAAACTGTAAGTGCCAATAGCAGGAACCGAAGTAAAAGCAACTGCTATTTCATTTCCCACAGTCTTTCCCGCCGCATCAACAAATTTAAAAATATCCGACTGATTAATATTTCCCGGATCAGCAACCTGAGTCACAATTAAATCAGGAACATTATCATTAATACCTAAAAGATTCAGGTTATTGGTACCAATTTTAAATTCGGCTGAACCAGGTGCTATGTTTGCAACACCAGTTCCTAAACTTAAACCATTACTACCATCTGTAAGTCTTGCTGCAAGTTCTGCTCCTGTTGCGACAGTTCCTGCCAGTTTTGGATCTAAAATTGCAATATTTGCCTGACCGTCAATCATTGACCCCTGTAATATATAGGTGTTATTATTTAACCCAAGGCTTTGTATTTTTAGAGCTCTAAATTTTTGTGGTTTATAAGTAAAACTTTTTGTGTTAAGAATATTATCGTTTACACCTGTAGAGTAAGTAACAGATTTCCATTTAAAGGCTAATAAATTATTAGCATCATCCGGACGATTTCCTGCAAGTGTAGCAGCATTCGATGTCCAATATCCTTTCCAGTCGGTATGTATTTCAGTAATTGCATTTGTACTCTGACTGAACATTTGTAGAGATATCAGAAAAAAAAGTAATCCTAAGTTTTTTATAAACAAAGAACGAATAAGTAAAAGTATTTTTTGGAGCATACAATTTGGTTTGATTTGGTTTTGGGAAGTAATTTGATACTATTTTCTTAACAGGAGATTAGTCTGTTTGTATCTTATTTTAATTTATATATCATTTAAAAACTATTTGCACTTATTATTATCTGAAAAAATCCGACAGCAAAATGTTGTCGGATTTTTGTGTTTAGTTGGTATTTAAATTAATTGAAGATTATTTTTTTAGAAACAGTGAAATCATTTTCTAAAGTTATTTTCACCAATAGGACCTGATTACCTGATTGCAGGTTTTGAATTTGGAGTTCAGTACCTCCAACTTTCTTTTTTGTATAAAGCATTTTTCCTACTATATCAAAAACACTTACTTCTTTAATATTCTCTTTTGATGACATTATATTGATGACTTTGTTTTTTACCGAAAGTAAAATACCATCTTCAATATTCTCAAAATTTCCTGTTCCTAATGTCTTATCGGTTTTGTATCGCAACACTAAGCGCTCTGTAAAAGTCCCGATTTCAGTAGTAAAAGTATAATCACTTGTTCGTAAATCGTGAATTATACCAGTTGTTTTATCTTCTAAAAATATAGGTTGTTCATTTAATAAACCTTCAACATGATCGATAGAAATAGTAAAGTTGCCTGCAATTGTTGATCTGTATCCTAGTGGAACTTTGTCAGTGTTTTCAAATGGTAACGCACGCCCCTGAATAGTTAGTTTTTTAGTATCATTAACACTATAGAAATCAACAAAAGTATTTCCGTTGAAAGTTGCAGCATCATAGTTATTATCAAAATCATTAGTTGCTTCATCCAGATAACCTATTAATGTTTGTTTGAAAGCTCCTTGTTCGTTAGTGAAATTTAACCATATGCGACCTACTTCAGGATCAGAACTTGTAGTCTTGAAGAACTGACCATTACTCTCTCCTAATCTCATTTCATTTGTAAACTTTAATGGTACAGTTGTTAATCCTCTTACGAAAAAACCCTGTCCTGAACCAATTTTTCCATTCGGAACACTTGTTCCGCTTTTGTCAGTTGTAGCTGCTTTACCTCCTGCGACAGTTCCCGTTAAATTTATAGTAGCATAATCATCGCTTGTATAATAATATCTGTTAACCATATCAGGATTTGTATTAGCGGGCAATGTATTATGGGTCCAGAAATACAATGCTCCTGTCATATTACCTGTATTCTTTTTGATAAATGCTGCTGCATCTACAGATGAAGGATATGGATTTCCTATTAAATTAAATTTATTGTCAACAGTAGCAAAATCGATGTCTCCATTGTTAGGAATTCCAACAAATGAAGCAGAATAAATCGAACCTACTGTTGATGAATTTGTTTCGGGTGCTCTAACAATATAGCCAACAGCAGGAGTCATAGAAAGTGCACCATTAGGGATCGAGACCCAACCACTTACCGGATCATATCTATAATACTTACCAGGGTCAGTATTTGGAGATAATTTTTTTAAAGTGTACCCTGATGCCAAACTAACTGGCGAGGACCAATATGTATAATCCTGACGACGTATTGGCTGACTTTTTCTTTGTAATTCGAATGAATCGTTGGCTCCTGTATATAAAGAATTTTTATTGGTTTGCACTAATGAACCTCCATTTTCAACCAAAAGTTTTCCAGCTGCTCCTACAGTAATATTTTCTTTTACTGTTAAAACTTTATCTAAAGGTATTGTAAGTGTTTTTCCTGGATCAATTGTACAAGAACAAACTTCGATGCTTGAATCCAGAGTTGCACTGGCTTTTACAATAATAGAAGTATTTGCGGGTACAGTTCCTGATCCGTTATAAGTTACAGGTACATCAATAAAGCTAACTGCCATCTTCGCATCTCCGGCATCTTCTCTTAAACGTATTTCAACTAATGAAGTAGAATTTAAAGGGTAAGGGCCACCCGGAATAGTAACAGTTGTATTAATATTACCACCAGCAGTATAAACTGGAGTTGCTACACCATTTATATAAATTTGCATATCATCATCACAATTTAAAACTTGAATGTTGTAATTGCCACAAGGGAATCCTTTTCTTTTATATGCTATTGTAAAGTTATCAATTGGCATTGGAGCTCCCTGCCATGCAGTTGCTGCCGACGGTGATTTCTCTTTTGCCCAGTAGTTTATAGTATTTATATTTAGGTTTGAATCTACATACGTACCAGCATAGCTTGCTGCTGGTAAGTTGAAATTTGGAATTGTATACCCATATACGTTCCAAACATTTGTTCCATATTCTGTTGGATCTCCTTTTACTAAACCATAAGAAAAAGTAGTTCTTGATGAACCTGCATTTTCGTAATATTCTAAAATTAAATTGTGTGATGCAGTAGTGTTAAAAGTGTATTGTGCAGCATAACTAACATAGCTGTGGTCACTCCATGAATTTGTAGGAGCAACATTAACCAATGTTCCATCAATATATAATCGCACTCCGTCATCAGCACCAATTGTAAAATTATAAGTACCTGCCGGAATTGTCGTTTTCATTAGATAACGAACCATGAAGTTATCAGATGGTGGAGTTCCACAAATAGTTCTTGTTTCACCGTTTACTTGTCCTGATCCGACATTTCTATCAAATAAGGCTTTTTCGGTCACATAGCCAACATACGTTGCAGGAGTAGGAGTTCCTGTCCATTTATAAACATATCCTATCCACGAATCCTGACCATAAGTAACTTTATCACCTTGTTCGCAATAAAAAATTTCGTCAGCTCCCATGTCTGGTGGTGTAGCTCTGGGATCTCCGTCGATATCAGTTGTAATAGTTGCAATTGCAATACCTTTTGCATGTATACCTCCGTTGGTATTATTTTGAATTAAATGAAAATCAGTTGGAGCATTTACTGCTATAAAATTAGGTTGAACATTTAATGAATTTGCTTCTTTTGATGTTTTTAAAGTTTCTTTCCAAATATCAAGTGTAGCATATTCACCACTCGGAAATTTTCCAATTTTTACAGCTGTATTTGTTCCATAATAATTATTATAATCAAATTCAGTAATTGCCGTATGGGCAACTGTAGAGTTTATCAAAAACTGAGTTCCTGTAGTTTGAGAATTGTAAAAAATATTGTTTTTAATTGCAATGTTAGATCCGGCATTAATGTATAAACAAGATGAACCATTTCCGTTATTGTTATTATTCATTACAATTGTATTGTAATAAATTCTATTAGCATCACCAGAATTCAGATAAATTCCATGAGCTGCATTGGTATTAGTAAAAGAAATATTGCTTATAATATTATTGTAAATCGTATTATTTCCTCCATTTATATAAAAACCACTACTATTGGTTCCAGCTGAAGCAGATACATTTGTAACCGTGTTATTATAAATATTTGTACCTGTTCCGCTAAGATAAATCCCTCTACTTTGGGGATTTCCGTCACCAAGAGTATTCGCTACGTTACTGATTGAATTATTAAATATGTTTCCATTAACTGAGCCTTCAGAATAAATACCCGCATGTTGAGTTTGATTTGTATTTCTATAAACACCATCAATTTTATTTCCTGAAACTTCGTAATCTTTAAGATTTAGTAAATTGATTCCAACATATGGTTTTTCTCCATTAGTCGCACTTCCAATCGTATTGTTCTGAATTTTCCAATCTAATGACAGTAAACTAGAATTACTATTTCCGTTTATATTAATAGCCTGACCAACTTTATTAAAAGTTACATTGTTTACTATATTACCTGAATTAGCTGCAACAGCTGTGCTAGATACATCATCTGTGTTTCCTGCAAAAATACCAACTGAATAATCATTATTTCCTTTGAAATACTGTTGTAACGTAAGGTTTCTAATCTCGTTCTTATTTGCCCCATTAGTTGCATTTTGACTAGCAATCCAAATTACGCATCTGTTATTGTTTGAAATATTATTATTATAAATTGTTAGATTATTTGAAGTCGTACCATTATTACTGCCATCAAAAATAACATTGTCAACTCCATCAAGTTTAAAGACAGCCTGGGGATGAACATAGTTTACAACTGATGCTTCTATAGAAACTGTTCTACCTGTATTTGGTTTAAAAGTAACTTTATAAGTTTCATTTCCTGTGTAAGGAATTATTTTTATTGGAAATACTTCATTTGTACTAGGATTATAAGCCGTATTATCTAATAAAAAATTTACCGCATCTGAAACACCCACTGAATTTAAAGCATTTACTGCCGAAGTAATAGTTGGAAAATCAGCATTAGCAGCACTACCAATTTTATAAGGCCCCTTGAGCGGCCCCATTATATTCCCTGTAAATTTTAATGTGTTCGCTAAAATTCTCCATCCGTCATTACTATTCCAACTATTACCTCCTCTTGCATAAAAACGAACAATTAGTCTTTGGCTAGCATTCAAAGATTGATTTACCTTAATAGTTTTATTAGCATTTCCAACAATGGTTTGATCAGCCTGTAACAAAAAGGAGTTATTATAAAAATCAGATGTATTGGGTACAGTTCCATTTTCGGATATATAATATCTGATAGAATAGTTTGTAGGCCCACTTGCAACAGCTGAAATTGAAGTTTGTTGAAAGATTAGATTAGAGATCATTATTACATTTCCTGCTTTAGGAGCAATAGAAATATCAAAATATTTGTAATGCTGAAAACTAGCATCTACCCAGCCCTGAGCTAATAATCCTGATGCACTGTAAGAAAGAGGAGTATCAGATGCCTGGGATGGCCCTGTTACTGTTCCTGCTTGTACATAACTTTGAGAAATTGCCGTTCCATTTGATGTAAGTGCCCAAGAGGCTAAATCAACAATCTGAGCAAAACTTAAAACCGGTAATAATAAAAATAAAAGTAGAGTTCTCTTCATATAAATGTTTTCTATACAATTTGTTATGTTGGCATAGGATAAATTTTGCCCGAACAAATATAGATACATCTACGTGTTAGAAAATGAGAGGGTTTTTAGAAAGGTCATAAAATCGACAAACTGTTAAAATAATCGACAAAATACATCTTTAAAAATCCCAACTTATGTTATTTCTTATAAAATGTTAAATTTATATATAAGAAAAATAGTAGGTTTACGATAAAAATAGCCTGTTTTTTAAACGTATAGTTGTAAAAAACGTCGTTTAATCGAATAATTCGCAAGAAAGTTATAAATTATAACTTTTAAGATTATAAGAAAAATAGCCTTCTTTAAGTTTTAATTGAAACCCTTTTAAAAAATTTTAATCCTTTTCTAGTTGCGTTACTTTTTCATAAACCAAGTTACTTTCATAACCTCTTCTTAGCATATAATCACAGAATTTTTTTCTCTTTTTAAGGGTGTTTTTTTCCTGAATATTATTCCAGCATCTCTCTGATAATTCTTCGAAAGTGGTTTCATATTCTTCAATTGAAATTTCCTTTAGCGCAAGCGTAATATTGGTCGAAGAAATATGTCTTGCTTTTAGTTCATTTACAATTCTAATTTTTCCCCAGCTTTTAATTCGGTGTTTGCCTCTTGCGAAACTACAGGCAAATCGACTTTCATTTAAAAAATTATTTTCAATGAGCTGAACAACAATAAAATCAATTTCATCAGAAGACATTTTAAGGCTGTATAATTTCGAAACTACTTCAGCATGACATCGTTCCTGATAAGCGCAAAAGTGTTCTAATTTAATTATTGCTTCTTTTATTGTAAAAATATCATTCATGGGTTTTTTCTTTCTTTTTAACGGTTATTGCTAAAAATATTTAATTAGTTGTTAAAATTTATTGGCTTTTTTCTATTTTTCTCAAAAAGTCTTCATCTAAAAAGTTGTATATGTGCAGAATTATAATATTTTTGTGCCTAAATTTTAACATTTTCTTACCACTTATCCAACAACACGTTGGAATAAATTATAACTGTTAAAACTAAAAAAATGAAATATCATTTCTCTAAACTTAGATGCTTTTTTTGCTTTGACTAATTCAAAAAACAAATTTAAAATATAAATACCACTTGTTATATGATGAAAAAATTACTTTTGATAATTCGTTCTTTATTTTTTTCTATTAATTCTTTAAATAAGGAATTAAGAATAAACTCAACTTTATTTTGTTTTGTTCTGTTGTTTGTCTCTTCTTTTGCTGATGCTGCTAATTTTACTTCGAGAACTTCAGGAAATTGGAATGCTGCTACAACATGGACAAGAACTTCGGGAACTGATGCAGATGGAATTCCAGACGCAGATGATATTGTTTACATCAGTGGTGGCTATACAATCAATTTAACCGGAAACGAATCTTGTTCAGCACTTAGCTTTCCAGATGATAACAATAATAATAACACATTAAATTTAAATGGATATACACTTGATGTATTGGGAGTTATAACTATTCCAAGAGCGGACAGCGGAGATTTAAACTTAATAAATGTTGGTTCTGGAATTTTAAATGCTGCATCTATAGATTTTCCAACTAGTGGAAATACAATGAGGCACAAAATAATTATTTCAACTGGTGTTGTTAATGTCTCAGGAGACATTTCTACATCGGGGAACAATACAAGTGCAACGATAGAATTTACAGGAACAGGCTCCTTAAAGGTTGGAGGAAGTTTTTTCTATACACAATCTCCTGTAACAGCTGGCGGTTCATTAATAGCTGGATCTGGTACAATAGAACTAAACGGAGTGAATCAGTATATAAGACAATTTAATTATAATAATCTTGTTCTTTCAGGAAGCGGAACAAAAGTTACAACCGGAACAACTACTATAAGCAGCACTTTAACTATACGTTCTGGTGTGAATGTCAATTTAGGAAATCAAACGCATACAGCAAGTTTTCTAGTATTAGGAAATACTCAAGCAATAGGTGGGTCTTGGGGCAGTACATCATCAACTGCAACATATAAGACTAATGTATATTTTACATCAACATCAGGTAGAATAAATGTATCTACAACTTGTTCTGGTTTTTCTGGAGTAACTCCAATTACAAATGTTCAGTTTAATACTTTAAATAAAACAACTTCTGCATCAAGCACAGTTGCGTATGAAGATTATACGGGAGACACTCCAACTATTGTTTCTAAAACACAATATTATGCAATTACTGTAAAAGGAAATACCGGTAGCGATGTAAATGTTTGGTATACTGCATTTGTTGATTGGAATAATGATGGTGATTTTGATGATTCAGGTGAGTACTTTGTTGTAGGAACTATTAGAAACTCATCAGGAACAGATAGTAAAGTAACGTCAGTTTATATACAAATCCCGACTTCAGCTACCATTGGAAATGTAAGAATGCGCATAATTGGTCGTACAGGTAGTTATAGTACAAGTTCTTGTGTTACTACCGGCACTGGCCAAATGGAAGATTATTTAATTACTATTCAGGATGCTTGTACCGGAAGTGCAGCTGCGGGAAATACTCTCGCTAGTGTAAATCCTGTTTGTGCGGGTGCTCCGGTGGCATTAACATTACAAAATCAAAGTGCTATTTCAAAAGCAGCCACTTATGTATGGGAAAATTCTACAGACGGAGGCGCAACATGGCTTCCTGCTACTCCAGTAACAAATGATTTTTTCTTTAGTAATTTTTCTACACAGCCTACAAATACAAATTTATACGGATCTGCTTCAATTAGCGGAGGAGAACTGGTTTTAACAACGGCACTAAATGATCTTAAGGGAGGTTATGTAATTCAGTCAACTCCAGGCAGAAATATAGATTCATTTACTGTAAATTTTGATTATGCCATTAGCGGTGGAACTTCTGCAGATGGTTTTAGCTTAAGTTACGCATCAAACATAACAAACAACGACGGTGGTGGTGAAAGTGGTGAAGGAAGTGGTATAATTATACAATTTGACACATATGATAACGAAAATGTAGCGACTGGTAGTCGTGTAAGAGTTCTCTACAATGGTATTCAGCTTTTTGCAACAGCTATTAATGCTCCTTTCAATCTTAGAACAGCAACTAATAGAAATGTAAATTTAAATGTTGACTCTAAGGGATTATTATCACTTACTATAGCAAATACAGTTGTTATCGCAAATCTACAATTACCTGCAGCGTATCTTTCTGAAATTAAATCACTTTGGAAATTCAAATTATCTGCTCGTACTGGAGGAAGTAATGATCGTCATATAGTAGATAATCTATCGATTAAATATTTGGATGTAAACAACACTGGTTCTACATTTACAACTTCACAAACAGTGGCTACAAATTATCGTGTTAAGGTAACATGTGGTGGAGCGACAACTATATCGACACCTATTTTAGTAGATATGCCAACTGCTCCAACAGTAGGAGCCATTACACAAATTACCTGTTCTTCATCAACTGGTAGTATTGCTTTTACTGGTTTACCATCTTCATGGACATTAAATCAAACCGGTACTACAACGGCGACAATTCCAGGAACAACAGCGACGTATACCGTTTTGAATTTATTGCCCGGAACATATAAATTTACATTAACTAATGGTACTTGTACTTCTGGAGCTACTAATAATATATCAATCATCGATCAATCCTCAACCACTTATAACGGCACCTGGTCAAACGGCCTTCCTGATGCTACAAAAAATGTAACATTTGCGAGTGCATTTCCAATAACTGCTGATTTGAGTGCTTGTTCGTGTACCATTAATTCAGGTGTTACCATGACAGTACCTTCGGGACATACTCTAAACATTACTAATGCACTTACAGTTTTAGGAACAGGATCCCTGACTTTTAACGACGATGCCAGCTTAATACAGGATCAAAATACTACTATAAACAGCAATAGCGGAAACATAAGCTTTAAGCGTGACACTGCTCCGGTAAGAAGAAAAGATTATACTTACTGGTCATCACCGGTTAGCAACTTTACTCTTAATCAATTATCTTCAGGTACCTATTTTGACAAGTATTACAGATGGAACCCTAACACAGGCTGGATAGCAATAAATTACGGGGCTGATCCTATGATAAAAGGAGTGGGGTATATTGTTCGTGCTCCTGAATCACATTCGCTCACCGCAGCTACAATTTATAACGCCAATTTTATTGGAGTTCCCAATAATGGAGATGTAAATGTTACTCCGGTAGGCGGGAAATGGAACCTGATTGGAAATCCTTATCCTTCTGCCCTTGATGCAGTTAAATTTATTCAGGCCAATACAATATCTGGCAATGAAACAATTATTGGAGCGGTATATTTTTGGACACACAATACTCCGCCTGCCAATACAGATCCGGCCCAGGTTAACAGATACTTTTACACCAGCGATGACTATGCAGTTTTAAATTTATCGGGGACTGTAGTAGCAAGAGCAGCAGAATCAGAGACGGATAAAACCAAAAATATTCCAACAGGAAATATTGCCTCAGGACAAGGCTTCTTTGTGAGAGCATTGACAAATAATGACATTAAATTTACCAACAAAATGAGATTGGCAGG
>Ga0247816_10001508_pt1 | contig 11415 bp, 8 predicted proteins | sample UWRJL209509C1_FD_179930 | JGI IMG/M metagenome (GOLD analysis project Ga0247816, IMG submission 179930) | Plant litter microbial communities from Arlington Agricultural Research Station in Wisconsin, United States - UWRJ-L209-509C-1 | ecosystem: Environmental > Terrestrial > Plant litter >...
ATTGAGTATAGCTAATTAGACTTTTACCATTCAAGGTGCTAATTAGCACTAAACTGTTCCAGCATATAGCGTGATTAATTCAATTCCTTATATCACTATAAGGTGAAGCCATTACACAACTTCAAACGATAAATCCTAATACTCCAATAGACATCATGGCGTAGCGATATTTTACGTAAATAAAGTATTATTTCAATCTATTAGAATTCATTTCTAAATTTAAACTTTTAATTTTATTTAAACCCTCTGTGGTTAAATGTTGTTTCAATTTAATAATAGTCATACTAGGGATAACAAGTATTTATCTTCCTTTGTTCATACCCTTTTTAATAATCTGTATTTTTTCAATACCATCTTGAGTTAAATGAGCTTTAACTTTCATCAACTCCGCAACTTTAACAAAATCTGCGAAGTCTAATTTTTTAGTACCTTGTAAAGGGTACTTAGTAAAGAAAGGGATTATTATATTATGAACATCTTTTGATTTCGCTACAACAAATTCAACTCAAGATTTGTTTTTATATGTTTTTATATAACCACAGCCCAGATATTCGACTAAACTCTTCATGAATTCTTGGTCAAGATTATGCTGAGATAAAATAAATTCTAATCTTGCAGCATATCCTGTTTTGGATGCAACCGATTTATATAGCGATACATAGAAACACCCTTCAGCTTCTACGAACCCTGACAGTCAGGCAGAATCTTTAATTTTTGACAGTTCCACTACAGGTTTATCCACTGGTTTTACATTAGGAAAAGACTGAGTTAATTCTTCATTTAATCCCTTATTTAAAGAGCACTTAATCCCTAGAATCTTATTAAAACCTTCGGGTGTTAAATGTTCACCTTTATTTATTAAGTCCACAACAGACTTAAAAAGAAGGAAATCAGCTTGTTTACGAGTATGTAAAGGATACTTATCAAAATGGGGTATTATTACATTATATATATCTTTAATCGAACTTACAACATAAGAAGCAGTAGATTCACTTTTAATATAAACTCTTCCTACTCCAAAGAATGAATTGATTTTATGTAATAAGTCAATATCTCGGCTATGCAATCGTATAGAAAAAAAGGCTTGTATGTTTCATTTATTGGATACGTTACTCTTTACAATTGAAACTACGAAAGAAGACTCTCCATCCGCAAATCCTGTAATATACCAAGGATTAAGTTTAGAAATGGAGGGGTCAAGGTTATAAAAAGAATTAGATGATGAGGAAAAACCTCTACCTTGTCCTCTAACCTGGATAAGACTAGTCTTCTGGTATTTTGCTCCCTTAGTAAATAAACATATTAAGGTGCACAACAATTGTATTGAAGCTATAAAATTCAAATAAATAAAAAGGTAGCAATATTTTACATAAATAAAGTATTATTTCAATCTATTATTATTCATCTTTAAATTTAAAGATTTTATAGTATCTAAGCTTCATTTGTCTAAAGGCTGATTTTCTTTTATTAATAACAGGGCCTCTTTAAAACAAATATAATCTTCCTGCTTTAAATTTAATAAAGGATAAGTATCAAAATGTGGTAATATTTTTTCTAATATAGAGGTAGCATTTTGAACGATATAATCACATCTTGGAGTAGCAGTATTAGATCTTACATCTACCAAACCACAATTAAAAAATTTAATAAATAATTTCATTAATTCTAAATCTTTAACATGTTGAGTAATATGAAATCTACAATACACTTTCTCTAATAAGACATAATCCTTAGCAGCTCTAACATAAATAGAAAACCCCCCATCTCCAGCTACAAATCCAGATACTCATTGAGGATTTAAAGTATCGGGTAAAGATATAATTGGTCTATCTACAGGTATTATATTAGGAAAGTATTCTTGAACTTTTTTTGAAACACCCTTATTTATAGAAGCGTAATAAGAAAGAATTTTTGAAAACCCCTCTTTATTTAAATGATCTTTATTTAAAATAAGTTTTATAACCTTTGATCATAATAAAAAATCTATATGTTTTTTACTAATAAGAGGGTATTTTGTAAAGTGCGGTATTATAACATCTTTTAAATAGTTCACATTAGTTACTCTATAGACAGATTTTTTTCTATCGGGTCTATGATATATAGCACCCACACCAAAATAAGATTGAATTTTATATAAGATCTCTTTATCTTTCTCATGTAAGTTTATTTCAAATGAAGTTCTTACTTTTCACTTTAAAGGATTTGATACTTCTATTATTATAGAAAAACAACCCTCAGCATCTACAAAACCTGTTACCCAATTAGGATCTAGTTTATGTAAATGATGATCAATAGACAAATTTTTTTTTAATACTTTATTTACAGGCATGAAATTTAATAATACGAATTTCATACTTTCATAAAATAGTGGACTATATCTTAATCATCTAGAATAGATGATTCTCCTTGTGTAGTCTCTGAGGCTGTAAAAATTACATTTTAAAATATTCATATTGAAAAATAATATATTTTTATTTACCTGCTGATTGCTCATTGTAATATCCTTAAACTTTTCACTGTAATTGTAAACATTACTAGTATTTAAGGTCTTAGAGGTTCTCAGCATATAAAGGAGATTAACGTAATTATTAGTTAACGTAGGCCTACTTTTGACCATACCAATGTACCCGAATACTGATTTATTTGAGTAAGCGGATATTGTTGTACTTATTATACCAAAACCTGGTATAATTAAGATATAAACCTCGGGATGCTTAATAAAAAAAAAATCAATGCATCTATCTGTGTGTCCATAACCTGCAGTTATTTTTTACTTATATCTAAGATAACAGGAATGTTATCCTGCTGTTTCAATTGGCTAATTTTTCTTTTTGCTTCTATAAGTTCATCAGTTAAGCGTGCAAATGATTTTAATACTTCCGTTTCTTTTTGTTCAGGAGTTAAAGATTTATCTCGTAAAAGATTTTGCACATTTTTAAGTTCTGCTCCTCCAGAAAGTCGTAAATCGTCAGTTGTGTAACTAACATTAGAATTTAAAGATTGATTCGTCTCAGAATGTGGAATACCACCACCAGTTGCAACAGCTGCCGCTGCAGATCCTTCATTCCCAGGACCACCGGGTGAACCACCCGGTAGACCACCACTTGGTTCACCTCCAGAACTTGAATTTCCAGATGGATCGCTACCTATGTAATAAATATATTCAATAATACTTATATCTTGAAGAATAATATATAAAAATATTATTAAAATAAAAAAACTTAGATATAATCTTCAATTAAAGTATAAAGCATAAAGGTATAGGTGTATAATGGCGCTGCTTAATCTTAAATATAGTAAGTAAATAAAAGGAAGATAGACTATAATATGCTAATTTTTTTTTTTTGGACCATATCTTTAAACATAATTTATTCATAATTTTTTCATTTATTAATAAGGATATTTCAGCTTTTAGCTAAAAAAGATTCTGAAGGAGCAATATGAGCTTTCATACCCTTGAACTCATATATTTTAGGTATTAAATGTAATCTACTATTTTTAGCAGATCTTGAAGGGTACTTTTTAAAGTACTCGATTAGGTTTAGTATATCTTCTTTCTTGGTAACATATCATTTAAAAGATCCCTGCCCACCTCGATCAATATAGACATAACCTCCGAACAATTCAACTAAAGGTGTTAGTAACTCAGAAGTCTTTTGACTAGCTGAAATAGATAGTTGTCAGTCAGTACTCTTTATAGTAACTGTTCCATCAGCGTCAAAAAATCCTGAGAATCAACCATTGTCTAATGTTAATTTTTCAGGGTATTTTAAAGCTATGTCATAATTAACACAAATATAATTTAATTGTATTAATCTGACAGGATTTCTTATAAGACCATTTACATCATTAATAAGATCCAGTAAACTTTTTTTACTATGTAATCTATATCTCAATGCACTAACACCTGATCTTAATTTAATTGAACCCCCGTAAACATTCTTTACAGCCTGCAAAGCTCGTTCATCTCTAATATCCATTGTAATTTCTAAGCTTGCATAACCTTTTTTTGATAATAAAAAACAACCGTCACCATCTATTAATCCGGCTAATCATTGCTTAAATTTTAAATCCTTATCGTTGTTACTTAAATTATGAACTGATCTTTTGTTTAACAAACGTATGGCCTCTGAAGTTCCTACTTGCGTGCTAAGCGCGTTGGTTACTTGCGAATTATCGTAAATTTTAAGGATTTTTACTATAGCGGTATACAATAAAGTACAACTTATGCTAATAGTACCTAAGAAATATAAAACGAACTCCTCGCTTATAGTTTGTTGCGATAAATTTTCATTTAAGGGCCATTCTCGACCGAAGAATCCAATTCCGTATTATACAATTATTTATACTGATAGCAAATATAAACTAAATACATTGAGTAACCTTCGGTTAGCGCAAGCTCTGACCCCCTTAGGGGTATAATTGGCTAACCTAACCTGTTAAGCTACAATTAAATTACAAAAGGCAGGCTTCACATAAGACCCTGGTAAAAGAAGCCAATAAAGAAGACTTAATCAGTAGTAGGAATTTCTCTTTTTATTTTTACTAACTTATTATTAAATAAAAAAGACTCGCCTTTAGTATATTTAACTCAAACTGTAGACTGAGCCATTCCTAAAGATTTAGCACAAGCTGTAAGTGAAGTAAAGGTTTGAAGAGTTTCTCCACTCTGGTTATCTACTAATTGCACAACTTTGGCCTTAGGTGATGAAAGATATTTATTTAATGATTTTATATAAATTCTATCTCCCTTTATCTCATAGTTACTTGGTCCACTTAACATACGATGAATATCTGCATGTAAAAGTGCCCTATCAATACGGGCCGCCTTAGAAGTAGACAATCGATTATTATTCATTTGGCTTAAAATTAACTCTATTAATCTTAAACCTTGATCAGTATAGTGATGGCCTTGTTCTTTTAACTTAAACACTAATACTCAATCTTGGAAATCCAATAATTTTTTACTCTGTCAAACCATAGAACTAAAAAAAGGAATTATGACAGATTTTATGAATTCCGTATTTTTAATACTTAAATGAGCCGCTCTAGTAGAACTTTTAGCTACATAGATCATTATACTAGCTTTATTCAAATTTGAAGAAGACTCAACCTCTGGTAAATTATACAAGAAATCCTTAATTGCTTCTAATAAAGCCAAATCATGGCCAGAGAGAGTTATATTGAAAATCAATCGATTACTACTTCTATCGAGGTGGAAGGAACCTTCTCCTTCCACAAACCCAAGTAATCAATAAGAAGTAACTATGGGACGATGCCCTTCTGGTAATTGGAAATCTAATCTTCCTCTGTTCATTGTACTTTTAATTTTCTCTATTTCTAGAGATAAATCCTTAGTTTTATTCTTACTACTTATATAAAGCTCAAAAGCTCTTTTAAACTTTAAGTAGTTAAGAAATTTAGTAGACTTTAATGGAAAATCTGAAAAAATACTTATTATTTTTCCCAGATCATTTTGACTGGTTACAACAAAATGAGCCGTATTTCCATAATTTTTTACGCTCCCTATTCCTAATCTATCCTTAATATAGTATAACATATCAATATCATCTATGTGAAGTAGAATTTTGAAAATAAATTGAAAAGTTTCGCCTCGGCCTCGTTCAATTCTAAAACAACCTTCTCCGTCTGTTATTCCGCAAAATCATTCATAGAACTTATCATCTCCATTAGTTAATGAACTATATTGCCTAACAGTAAATTTATTTTGATATACTTGAAATTTAGATAAAGTTATGTTTTTAATACTAGATATTGTTTTTTTAGGGCATAATACGCCCCAGATAGCAGGAGGGAAAAATAAATTTGCGATATTTGACATTTCTAAACCTAAGAACAGGATAACAAAAAAAAGAAAATTTAAACAATTTTCTATTATATCCCATTCAATAAAAGAAAAAAATAAATAACCAATTCCATATCATATAATTAGTTATATAGAGTATCTAAGCGGATATACTATTCCGCTCTTGCCCCAGCCACATCCCTTTAATTATATAACTTAGTATAATATACTAACCTAGGGTAGAATACCTAGAGGAATCCGACTGTACATTAAGCAGCATTTCAGCCACCCACCGGTGAACCAGTCTGTAGCGATTTATTAGAAAACCGACGGTCTTAATTTAATTGGGCAAATTTTTGACCGTTAGACTAAGGCCTCCGGCCTTAGTCACACCAGTATTGCTCAAGCATTTTATTGTTTCTTTCTAAAAATTGCACAATAAATAATATAGCAAGAACTAGAGTTAAGATATACTTAATAGTATTCATCATATAAGGTCTTATTTTTATTTTACATCTGCCTTATACAATTCTAATAGCTTTTAATTGCTAAATCTTACCCTTTTTTCCTAATTTATATAAGTTATATCGTTTTATTAATTTGTTTAGCTAAATTAATTAATTCTAATCTAGTATCATTATTTAAATGATCTTTATTGACTAATCTATTATAAAGTGATTTTCACTTAAGATAACTATCTTTCTTTTTAGATATAAGATTATAATTATCAAAATAAATAAATAAACCTTTACAATTTTTTAGTCCATTTATCCTAAGTTCTCATACATTATCTGCATGATGAGCCACTACAGAACCTTCAATTGAATGTTTATTTAATAATCTCAAAATATGTTCAAAAACATATTTATTGGCTTCCCACTTTTGAGTTAATATAAATCTAAATCTAAAAGCAGAACTATTAGAAAGTAATGAACAAGTAAAAGAACCTTCTCCATCACTTATACCAGATAGTCAACCATCTTCTAAAGTAGGTATTACACAATTATATAAAGGAATTATAGTATTAAGATTCTTTCTTATTAATCTCTCATTAAAAGTAGATAAAAAAGTTAAAAATCTCGCCTTCCTTGTAGGAAATACCATGTTCCCGTTAAATAGTAAACAAATTAAATAAACATTTTTAAAATCTTGTATAACAAATCTATGCGTATTTTGTTTAATAGATTGTTTAATCACTCTACCAAAACCTAAATTATCTTTAATGTAATTTAATACTTCTATATCTAAACTAGATTGAGTAATAACAAAAGATAAGTCACCTCTTTTAGCTACAATAAAAGAACCTTCTCCTTCTGAAAAACCTATTAGTCATTCTAAAAATCTACTATCAGGTTGCTTTAAATCTGGATAATATTCTTTGAATTTAGAGTAAAAAGAAGAAAACTCAAAAGATTTTTGAATTGTACTATCTAATCCTGAAGATATACAAGTTATGAGAAACTTTGTAAATAAAACTAATAAACATATTTTTAATACAATTCCATATTATATAAATAATATACTAGTAGCCAAGTGAAAATATTATTTCGCTCTGGCCCTAACGATATCCCTTAATTATATAACTTAGTATAGTATACTATACTAACCTAGGGTAGAATACCTAGAGGAATCCGACTGTACATTAAGCAGCATTTCAGCCACCCATCGGTGAACCAGTCTGTAGCGGTTAGGTAAATAACCGACGGTCTTGTCGCGGGGGAACGATTTTAACCGTTAACACCAATATCGCTATATAAATATATGGATTATATTATAATTTATATTTATACTTACCCTATAGGTAAATAATCTTTTTTGATAATAGCTATTCCCTAAGGCAGAGCCTTAGAATCGGGAAACTATTATAATATAATTTCTTTTACCAGTTATTTATATTAAATGATTACAACTAGACAGTAGCTTCTTTTTTTCACAGATAGTAACCCTGTGCCAAAAAGAATATAATAATATAGTCTTTTGATATAATAATATCTAACAAATTTATAAATATATTTTATAAATCAACACCTGCTATATTATTATAGATTAATACATTAGAATTATCTAATGATTTAGTTAAGATTTAGCTTCACAAAGTTGCCAAGCTTAATAGGAAAAGGATAGGTGCTATGCTTTTTATTTGATGTCCCTCCACCCTACCCTATGACACAAAATAACTTTATACATGTAACCATTACTACTACTAAATTGAAAAAAAAAATGAATCAATATAGCGCTTTTTTAATTCAAAGCACCCTATTAATATCACGAAGTAATAGTCTTTCCTAGAAAAAAACATGGCGAAATAGTGCTAAAGCCTCCACTTAACGGACTACTGCCTCCATTTTTCCAACTATTTAAATTAATTTATTAAGAGTACTTATTTACAGTTTTAGATAGACTTATCAATTTTTGTCTTTGTACAGGGTCTAAGTGTTCTTTTAAACTTATAGAATTACGTATTTGTTTTCATAACAAATAACTAGAAGCTTTTTTAGTTAACAATGGAAAATTTAAATTTTCCAAATAATTAATAACAACTAGAGTATCTGATAAACCACTTACTCTAATCTGTCAAATATTGTCATGATAGTGTTTGCTTACAACCCCCACTTTAAAAAGTTCAAAAAGTCTATCTAAAATCATTTTATTCTCAGCCCCTTTTTGAGCTAAATCAAAACAAAGGCGATAGTACCGGTTTTCTGTAGATAATCCCACATGAAAACACCCCTCTGCATCTATAAACCCTAGTAATCATGTATCATCTAAAGTTATAGTTTTGGTTGTTTTAATAGGTTCTATATACTTATAAACACTTGTATCTAACCCCAATTCTTTTAATTTACTCAAGGCACGACCTCTAGGATTTTTAATACTTATGTTAAGCGCATTTAAAAATTTATTAAAGGACTCCAGCTTATCTGGAGTTCTAAGATTACCATTGAAAATTAAAGCAATTAAATACAAACCTAATTTATCTTGAATAACAAATCGTGAAGTAGTTTTTCCTTGAGATATAACTTTACCGAGGTTAAGTTCTCTCTGAATATACTCTAAAACTTGTTTATCCCTGGTATCTTGACTAACTACAAAATAAAGATCACCTCTTGTTGCTTTAATAAAACTACCATCTCCTTCACTAAACCCAATAAACCAGTTTAAAAACTCAAGGCTCGGTTGTTTAATTTTTCCTGCCCCTATATTTTTTCTAGATAAGTATCTAGCGTTTAATTCATAATAATCTTTAAAATCATATTCTTGATCTCCTTTGTACAATAACTGCGTGGGCATTAGAGTATATAATTTGTCTAAAGTCGATTGAGAAAAAAAATAAGTACCGTAATAAATAAAAATTCAAAAAGGACCGTAGAAAAGATGTTGGAATAAAATAGGATCACCACCTCCAGCTGTTTCAAAGAATGATGTATTAAAATTTCTATCTGTAAGCAACATAGTGATTGCACCAGCTAAAACAGGTAAAGATAATAATAATAATACAGCTGTAATAACAACAGCTCATCCAAATAAAGCTAATTTGTGTAACCTTATTCCAGGAGTTCTCATATTCATTATTGTTGTAATGACACTAGAAATAATTTATTTCTATAGTGGACTATATATTCAGCGTATATTAAAATACGGTGTCTAACGTGTAGTCTCTAAGGATCCTACTCAATAAAAGTTTAACAAGGGGTGCGTAGCTGCGAAGCCTCCCCACAAGGCCACTTTTATTTTTGGTTTCCTGCTGATTGAGTATAGCCTATAGGATTTTCACTATTAAAAATATTTATTAAAAGTACCTATAGACACTAAACTGTTCCAGCAAATAGTTAGAAATTTTATATGAACCCCATTAGTAAGTTTTTTTACACGAATTTACATAAATATCCGTGATAAGCTTTACCTAAATTAATATATTTAATTAATGTTATATGATTAGCAGGTAAACCCTTGTCTTTCAAATATTCTATACATTTACCTAAACTAGATAAAATAATAATATTATTTGTACTAATATTTGTTAATTCAACAGGTTTAGCTGAACTATTTAAAGGTTTATTAATATTATACTTTAACCTATCTTTTTCTAACATTAAAGATAAATCTGAATCAGACATATCTTTAACTTTAGCTGTTAAAACAGGTTCTCTTAAAAATAAATATTTACCTAAATAATAAGTACCATTGTTCAAATGTTTAGTAAATGTTGTATGATGAATATTAAATTTTCTAATAAAATCGATTTGTTGAGTAGAACTATAATATAAAATAGACATATCTCTATTGTACATATATAAACTTCTTGCATTAGATCCACTAGGATTATTTGCAACTCTAATAGTATTCAAACTAAAGCTAGGATCTAATAAATAGTATTGCTCTAATATTATTTCTGAATCTTTTGTGTAGTTAATATGAAGTGGAAATACTTGTAAAGAAAAATTTTTTAATTTTTCTTTTTTTAATAAAGGAATCAGTAAACCACTTTCTCTATGTGTAAGATTAATATAACCATTCAATCTAAAAGCTAGTTCCGAAGACGAACCTACATATTTTTTACCTGAGGTTAGGTGTGTAAACCCCCCAAGTTTATCTTTGATAATTTCTTTAGTTAAACTCTTATTGTTTAAATTGGTTAATATAAAATTAGGCGTATTAAGTAAATCCTTTAGTTCTATATCTGTTACTGTAATATTACAATAAGCTAAAATTTCATTGATTTTGCTAGTTACAATATTATCACTATTAAGTTGTTCAATCGCTAGTACATGACTATGTTTATTTAAACCACTTCTACCCAATATTTCTTTTCACCACTTCATAAAAACGACCCACCGCCTCCCTCGTTAAATAACTACACTTACTATTTGATCCTTATTTAATATTTAATTTAAAAAACAATAAAAATGTCGCCTGCGTTCCTGAGCAGGAAAAGCCACAAAAAGCTTATCATTATATTATATATAATAAAACTAATTTTTTTTACTTTTCCTGATATTTTCTATAATTAGTAATAGCTCTGATAAAGTCATTAATTTATATCTAGCTGTTGGCTCTAAATTTCTAGAAAATAAATATCTACCCAAATAATATGTACCTTTTGTTAAATGTTTTGAAAATGTCATAGAATGAATCTTTAAATAATTAATAAAATATCTTTCGTCATTTGAATAATAATAAAGAATAGATTTATCTCTATTATACATAAACACATATTTATCTTTATTTTTTATATTATGTTCTTGTATAACGTCACTAAAGTTTACTCGTTTCTGTTTTTGAGATTTTAATTAGTCTAGCTTTATTCATATCAGCCTTTAGAGCACGAATAGCCTCTAAGCCTTCTTCAGTCAAATGAGTTTTATCATTTATTAATTCAGCTACTCTAGTAAATTTATAAAAATCTAAAGCTTTACCCCCTAATAAAGGATATTCTTTATAAAAAGGTATAATCTTATTAGTTATATCAGAAAATTTAGTAACTTTAAATTGTATAGAGGATGTTGCTTGTAATAGATTTACTTGTCCACAGTCAAAGAAATTTACCAAACTTCTTATCAATAGGTCATCTCTATTATTTTGACTTATTATAAATACCAACTTTACAG
>Ga0247816_10001510_pt1 | contig 11412 bp, 8 predicted proteins | sample UWRJL209509C1_FD_179930 | JGI IMG/M metagenome (GOLD analysis project Ga0247816, IMG submission 179930) | Plant litter microbial communities from Arlington Agricultural Research Station in Wisconsin, United States - UWRJ-L209-509C-1 | ecosystem: Environmental > Terrestrial > Plant litter >...
TTTTAATATCATGGTTAAAGGATTTTTTAACGTACCAGTACCGGTAAATGAACCTACTTTAGGTTATGCCCCTGGGAGTAAAGAACGCGAACTTTTAGAGGCTGCTTTAAAAGAAGCACGCTCAAAACAGCTGTCCATTCCGATGTACATCAATGGAGAGCAAGTTCATACAGATAAAAAAGGGAAAGTTTCTCCACCCCACGATCACCAGCATATTTTAGCTACTTACAGTATCGGAGACAAAACACATGTTCAGCAGGCAATTGATACTGCTTTAGCTGCAAAAGCTAAATGGGAAAATATGGCATGGGAACACCGCGCTGCAATATTCTTAAAGGCTGCAGATTTAATTGCTGGTCCATACCGTTATAAATTGAATGCAGCAACCATGCTGGGGCAGTCAAAAAATGCTTACCAGGCAGAAATTGATGCCGCATGCGAACTGATAGATTTCCTCCGTTTTAACGTAAGTTATATGGTTGATATTTATAAACAGCAACCTCCAGTTTCACCGAGAGGCGTATGGAACAGAGTTGAACAGCGTCCGCTTGAAGGATTTGTTTTCGCACTTACTCCATTTAACTTTACGGCGATCGCAGCCAATTTACCAGCTTCAGTAGCGATGATGGGTAATGTGGTGGTATGGAAACCAGCAGATACGCAAGTGTATGCTGCGAATTTATTAATGGAGATTTTCAGAGAAGCTGGTTTACCTGATGGTGTAATCAACCTTGTATATGTTGACGGCCCTGAAGCCGGAGAAGTTATATTTAACGATCCTCATTTTGCAGGTATCCATTTTACCGGATCTACTGCTGTTTTCCAGAATATATGGAAAACGATCGGGACCAATATTCATAAATACAAAACGTACCCGCGTATTGTTGGGGAAACCGGTGGTAAGGACTTCATTCTTGTTCATGGATCAGCCGATGCTGAAGTTTCAAGTACAGCTATTTTACGCGGTGCATTTGAATATCAGGGACAAAAATGTTCAGCTGCTTCCAGAACATATATTGCTAAAAGCCTGTGGCCTCAAATCAAAGAATTGATGCTGCGTGATTTAGCTACTTTTAAAATGGGTGGTACTGAAGATTTCAGTAATTTCATCAATGCAGTAATCGACGAACGTTCTTTTGATAAACTGGCAAAATACATTGATCAGGCTAAAAGTGATGCAGGAGTGGAAATTATTGCAGGTGGAAATTACGATAAAACTAAGGGTTACTTCATTGAGCCTACAGTTTTGGTAGTAGATGATCCTAAATATACAACCATGTGTGAAGAGCTGTTCGGCCCGGTACTGACAGTTTATGTATATGATGATGCTGAATTCGATCAGATCCTGGAGGTGATAGATAACACATCTATTTATGCGCTGACTGGTGCTGTAATAGCTCAGGACCGTTATGCGATAGAGCAGGCAAGTATTGCATTGCGTAATGCTGCAGGGAACTTCTATATCAATGATAAATGTACAGGAGCTGTAGTTGGACAACAGCCATTTGGTGGTGCCAGAGGTTCCGGAACTAACGATAAGGCTGGTTCAATGATCAATTTATTACGCTGGGTTTCTCCACGTACCATTAAAGAATCATTTGATCCGCCAAAAGACTACCGTTATCCTTTCTTAGGATAAGCATAGCTATAAAAAAACCGGCATATTGATATGCCGGTTTTTTTATGTCATTAAACATTTAACTTTCTTTCTTTTCGTGAACCCTGAATACAGAAGAGATATTGTCATTGGATTGACTGGTAACTTTCAGATCTGTAATAAGTCCTGTTTGCAGACTATAGACCCATCCATGAATGCCCAACTTTTTACCATTTGACCACCTGTTTTGAACAATTGATGTTTTAGTCAGATTGAAAACGCCTTCGATAACATTCAGTTCAACAAGTCTGTCAAATCGCGTTTTCTCATCAGCAATATTAGCAAGCTCATCATTATGCAGACGGTAGGTATCTTTAATATTCCTCAACCAGTTGTCAATTATTCCGAACTGCGAATTTGCCATAGCTGCCTGTACACCACCGCATCCGTAATGGCCGCAAACAATCACATGTTCAACTTCCAGAACATTTACAGCATAATCCAATACGCTTAACATGTTCATATCGGTATGCACAACTACATTGGCAATATTACGGTGAACAAAAATGTCCCCCGGATTGGTATTAGTAATCTGGTTGGCCGGCACCCTGCTGTCTGAACAGCCGATCCATAAAACCGGCGGTTTCTGTCCCGCAGATAAACGATCAAAGAAAGTAGGGTCTTCAGCCAATGTAGCGGCCACCCATTCTTTATTACCTTCTAATAAACTTTCGTATGTAATCTCGTGTGTGTGTAATGTTGATTTTGCGCACATATATTTTATATTTTGTTAATGTCTTTAATAATTTTATCTGTTAATTTTGGCACCCGGTAATGCTCTTTTATATCTTCTAATGTAACCACAATTCCTTTTGTATAGGCGTAATGTCTGAAATTAAAGATCGTTTCCAACACATCCGGATCTATATATCTTGAATTACTTCCATCAATAATAACATTGGTTTCCTTAGGAATATTGTTCAGCACTACCTGAATTGCAGCTTTATTAAGAAAAGAAACCTCTTCTGCCAGTTTAATCCGCAGGTTCTTCTGATTTCCATCTTCCTGTATTTTGTAAAAGAAAGGATTTCTCATATTTGTTCGCAGCAGATAGAAAACCGACAGCAGCATTCCGATGGCTACACCTTTCAATAAATCTGTCAGTAATACGGCAACCACTGTAACCACGAAGGGTACAAACTGATCCCAACCTTTATGGTACATATGTTTAAATAAACTGATACGTGTTAATTTATAGCCTGTAACCAGCAATATTGCCGCCAGACAGGCTAAAGGAATCATATTAATCAACCCGGGAATAAACAGGAATGACAGCAATAACCAGCTACCATGAAATATGGCAGACATTTTAGTCCGTCCCCCTGCATTCACGTTAGCAGAACTACGCACAATTACCGAGGTCATAGGTAAACCGCCTAATAGTCCGCTTGTCATATTACCAATCCCCTGCGCAACCAACTCCCTGTTTGTTGGAGAAGTCCGCTTAATCGGATCAATCTTATCTATCGCTTCTATACTGAGTAAAGTTTCCAGACTGGCCACAATAGCAATAGTGACAGCTACTTTCCACACATCGCCTCTCGTAATGGCAGCAAAATCCGGCATTTTGAACAGCCCCGAAAATTCGGTAAAACTTCCGACTTCCGGAATTTTTACCAGTTGATCTGCTCTAAGTGCGTAATCACTGTTCTTAAAAACAAAACTTAAGCCGATTCCCAATGCCACAACAACTAATGGTGCAGGCACCACACTTATAGCTTTAATCCTGGGCCAGAACAGCAGCGTAGCTATTGCAAAAACACTGATCACGATTGCAGCCAGGTTAAATTGCTTCAGGGCCTGGGTTACAATTGCCATCACATCTCCACTGTTTTCCTCAAATACGCTTTCATCCAGAAAACCGATGTCGACGCCCAAAGCATGCGGCAGCTGTTTAAGGATAAGAATCAGTCCGATTGCAGCCAGCATCCCCTCAATTACACTTGACGGAAAATAGTTCCCTATCGTTCCGGCCTTAATAAAGCCCAGTATCACCTGCATGAAACCGGCAAGCATGACCGCAAGGAGGAAAGTCTGATAGCTGCCCAGATGGGCAATAGCGCCCAGTACAATTACAGTCAGACCGGCAGCAGGCCCGCTCACACTCAATTGAGAGCCGCTGATACTGGCCACCACAATTCCACCGATTACACCGGTAACTATACCGGCAAATAAAGGTGCATTAGAAGCCAGTGCAATACCCAGACATAAGGGGAGGGCGACAAGAAACACGACTATACTTGCTGGTAAATCGCGCTTCAAATTCTTTTTTAATATATACTTCTTCAATCCAGCCTTTGAGAAGACGGAGCTTTCATTCTGCATAACATTGCATAATTATTCCTGAGAGACTAACACTTCATTAGTCAAAATTCCTATTTCGTTAATTTAAAGCTACAATGAGCCTGTTATAGTATAATCAGGAAAAGTTCGGTGGCGGTGTGGGTACGCTGGGATGATATGGATCTACATACCGTTTGAAATGATCAATATAACAGTTCTTAATACCAAAATCCTGCAACAAGGGTACATAAATAAAATGATGATGCAGGTAAACTGACTTATAGTCAAGTAACTTCAATAAATCCTTGCAGGAATCGCCTTCAGCGCTATGCTCCTGCTCCAGTTGCATAATGACTGATTTGATCGTTTTTTTGTCTATATGACCTACAAAAACGGGTGCAGCAGAAATCGCCATCTTCACCGTGAAGATACTGAGAAAGGCAACAACAATATGTAGGCGATATTTATACAGAAACATGATTTCTTCTTTGATCAGTATAATTCAAATGTAAGTGCTAAAATCATTTCTACAGCTAAGATCTTAAAAAAAAAATGATATAAACTTTTCACACCTCTAAATACTAATCAGAACGATTTTTTAGGGAGATTGTTACAATAATTTACGATTTACCGTACTTTCGTAATTTTAGAACCTATCCAAATCATGAAAGTATATCTGCTAACCCTGGTATTGTTATACCCCCTGTTAGTCTTTTCGCAAAATAATAATGCACCTTCATCTTACGATATACATGATATCAAGATCACAGGCTATCTGCAGACACAGTTCCAGCAGGCACAAACACAGGGAATTTCTTCTTTCTCCGGGGGAGATTTTGCCGAGAATTCCGATAACCGTTTCATCATACGCAGGGGCAGGTTAAAGATTGACCGTGTAGATAAATACTCCAGTATCGTTTTCCAGATTGATGCAACACAGAACGGGCTGCAACTAATGGATGCATTTATACAATTACATCAGCCTGATTATAAACAAGTAAAATTTACGGCAGGTCTGTTTAACAGACCTTTCGGTTATTCTATTATCTATTCTTCGGGATACAGAGATTTCCCCGAAAGAGCGAGGATGTTTCAGACATTAATGCCAAGAGAACGTGATATCGGTGGTATGGTCACTTACCAGCCTACCAGGGCTTTCCATTTTCTGACGGCTGATCTGGCAGTTGTTAACGGCAGCGGACTTTTTGCGAGAGATTACGACTCAAAAAAAGATCTTGTGGGTAACCTCACTTTTAAATTTGACAGTCTGGCCGGTAAAAAGTTCCATATTGGCTTCGGCGGTTCCTTTTATAAAGGTTCTGTAAGAAATGATACACAAAGTTATTATACCAGCAGTGCCACTGGTTTTACCAAACATACCGACCCTGCTTATGAAGGTGATAATTTCAAAAGAAACTATTTTGGCGGCAACGTGCAATTACAGTATGACTCTCCTTTTGGCGTAACCACGCTGAAGAGTGAATATGTAGCAGGTACACAACCAGGTGTAGCTTCCTCCTCCTCTGTGAGAGGGTCTGTAGCGAGTACCAGCTTTTCCACGCAGCCGGCAACGGACCTTTACCTGAGATCTTTTGAGGGCTACTATGTTTGGTTCACCCAGCAAATCCTTAAGACCAGGTTCAATGCACTGCTCGCCTATGATGTGTATGACCCTAACAGCAAATTATCAGAAAATCAGATCGGTCCTGACAACCTCAGTACCGCTGGCGATATCAAATTCAGTACTTTAGGTTATGGCTTCACCTATATGTTCAACAACAGGGTAAAGTTTACTTTCTACAATGAACATGTCACCAACGCCCCGACAGCTCTTGAAAACTATCAGAAAGATATCAGAGATGATGTATTCACTGCACGTTTACAATATCGCTGGTAATCTTTACATTTATAAAATATGAGCCTAAAATGCTATGAATAAAAAAATCTCAGTACTGCAGGATAAGATCAAACAGGCACATGCCGGTGGAGGTCCGCTCAGAATCGAAAGCCAGCATAAAAAAGGTAAACTAACGGCGAGAGAACGTATCCATTTCCTGATGGACGAAGGTTCTTTTGAAGAAATCGGGATGTTTGTTACACACAGAAGTACGGACTTTGGGATGGAAACTGAAAAGTATCTGGGCGATGGTGTGGTAACCGGATACGGGAATGTAAATGGCAGACTGGTATATGTCTTTTCGCAGGACTTTACTGTTTTTGGCGGTTCACTCTCAGAAACGCATGCAGAAAAGATCTGTAAGATTATGGAAATGGCATTGAAAAATGGTGCGCCTTTAATCGGATTAAATGATAGCGGCGGTGCCCGTATCCAGGAAGGCGTGGTTTCATTGGGCGGCTATGCTGATATTTTTTACCGCAATGTACAGGCTTCAGGTGTGATCCCCCAGCTTTCTGCCATCATGGGCCCTTGCGCGGGAGGTGCCGTTTACTCACCGGCAATTACTGACTTTATCCTGATGGTAGAGCATACTTCCTATATGTTCGTGACCGGTCCGAATGTAGTCAAAACAGTTACCCATGAACAGGTAAGTTCAGAAGAATTGGGTGGTGCAGGTACGCACGCTACCAAATCCGGAGTTACCCATTTTGCCTGTGCAAATGAGCTTGATGCGATCAGTCATGTCAAAAAATTACTCAGTTACATGCCTCAGAATTGTGAAGAAATGCCGGCTTTATTAGTCTATGATCAGGACCAGGAAGAATCACGTCCGGTACTCAATGAAATCATTCCAGAAAATGCAAATCAGCCTTATGATGTGCGTGGAATAATCGATCAGCTTGCTGATGAAGAAAGTTTTCTTGAAGTACATAAAAATTATGCGGAGAATATCGTAGTCGGATTTGCCAGACTGGCAGGAAGAAGTATAGGGATTGTGGCTAATCAGCCTGCCTATCTTGCAGGAGTACTGGACAACCATGCCTCTGTTAAAGCTGCCCGTTTTGTGAGGTTCTGCGATTGCTTTAATATTCCTTTACTGGTCTTAGAGGATGTTCCCGGATTCTTGCCAGGGACTGATCAGGAATGGAATGGCATTATCACCAATGGTGCAAAGTTACTCTATGCCTTTAGTGAAGCCACCGTACCGCGAATTACGGTCATTACCAGAAAAGCATATGGCGGAGCTTATGATGTGATGAATTCCAAGCACATTGGTGCTGATTTGAACTATGCATGGCCTACCGCCGAAATAGCCGTGATGGGTGCAAAAGGAGCAGCAGAAATTATCTTCAAAAAAGAGATCAGCACTGCCGCAGATCCTGCAGCAAAACTGGTGGAAAAAGAGCAGCTGTATGCTGATACATTTGCCAATCCTTATCGTGCTGCTGAAAGGGGTTTCGTAGATGAAGTGATCACACCATCCATTACACGTTTAAAATTGATCAGGGCTTTTAAAATGCTCGAAAACAAAGTAGTAAACACACCGCGCAAGAAACATGGAAACATTCCATTGTAAATAAACTTACCTATAGTATGATGCTTAGAGCCATCTTTATATATTTGTTTATCATAAACATATAAAGATGGCTAAAAAGAAAGACGAAAAACAGAAACATGTATCTGTCGTTAATAAGAAATCACTCCAGTTTTTTGAAGAATATATTAATAATCCATCCCCTACGGGATTTGAATACCCTGGTCAGAAACTTTGGCTAGATTACCTGAAACCCTATATAGATGAAAGTTTCATAGATAATTATGGAACTGCTGTTGGTGTAATTAATCCGGAAGCAACGTACAAAGTTGTTATAGAAGCACATGCCGATGAGATTTCATGGTTCGTGAATTATATTACGAATGATGGTTTAATATACGTCATCAGAAACGGTGGCTCAGATCATCAGATTGCACCCTCTAAACGCGTTAACATTCACACTGATAAAGGCCTGGTAAAAGCCGTATTCGGATGGCCTGCTATTCACACACGCGGTGCAGGTGAAAAAGAAGAAGCACCTGCCCTTAAAAATATCTTCCTGGATTGCGGATGTACCACAAAAGAAGAAGTAGAAAATCTGGGTGTCCATGTAGGCTGCGTAATTACTTACGAAGATGAGTTCATGGTATTAAATGACAGGTACTACGTTGGTCGTGCGCTGGACAACCGCGCGGGTGGATTTATGATTGCTGAAGTCGCACGTTTGTTAAAAGAGAACAAACAAAAACTGCCATTCGGATTGTACATCGTTAACTCTGTGCAGGAAGAAATCGGTTTGAGAGGTGCAGAGATGATCGCACACCGCATTAAACCAGATGTGGCTATCATTACTGATGTAACACATGATACTTCAACGCCGATGATCAATAAGATCACCCAGGGAGATCTGGCCTGCGGTCGTGGTCCGGTAGTTTCCTATGCACCCGCGGTACAGACTAACCTCAATAAATTACTGATTGAAACAGCAGAGAAAAATGATATCCCATTCCAGCGCCAAGCTTCTTCACGCTCAACAGGAACGGATACTGATGCTTTTGCCTATTCTAATGGCGGCGTTCCCTCTGCATTGATTTCTTTACCTTTACGCTATATGCATACCACCGTAGAGATGATTCACAAAGAAGATGTAGATAATGTGATCAGTCTCATCTACCACTCTCTGCTTAACATTCAAAAAGATCACGATTTCAAATACAATAAATAATATTTCATCTACACATATCAAATGAAACCTACCCTTTTAATACTCGCCGCTGGTATGGCAAGCCGTTACGGCAGCATGAAGCAGATTGACGGCTTCGGGCCAAATGGCGAAACGATAATTGATTATTCTATACATGATGCAATCAAAGCTGGCTTTGGAAAAGTTGTATTTATTATCAAAGAAGAATTTGAGGACAATTTCAAAGCGATTTTCGAACCTAAGCTTAAAGGCAAGATCGCGACGGACTATGTTTTTCAGAACTTTGATCTTAAACAATACGGCATAGACCTGGAAATAGAAAGAGCCAAACCATGGGGTACAGGCCACGCTATCCTGGCTGCAAGGCATGCCATAAAAGAACCCTTCTGTGTCATCAATGCAGATGACTTTTATGGTCTTGACGCATTCGAAAAAATGGTGGAATTTCTTACTGAAGAAGTTACTGGCAGTAACTATTCCATGATTGGCTATGAAATTGCCAAAACCTTATCCGATTTCGGCTCTGTGTCGCGAGGTGTATGTAAAGTAAGTCATGACGGTTATCTTGAAGAGATCGTTGAACGTACCAAGGTATTTCACGGCGAGGAGACTATTCTTTATGAAGAAGACGAGAAGCAATATCCTTTAGCATTAGATACCCGTGTTTCAATGAATTTCTGGGGCTTTACTCCTGAAGTATTCAAGATTTCGGAAGAGCTGTTCCGTGAATTTGCAAAGACGCATACAGAAGATCCTAAGTCCGAATTCTTTATTCCAATTATCGTGGAGACCCTGCTGAATTCAGAAAAGGCAGATTTCAAAGTAGTACCTACCAGCAGCAAATGGTTTGGTGTTACCTACAAAGAAGATAAACCAGTAGTGCAGGCCAGCATAGATCAGCTGATTCAGGATGGTGTTTATCCGGAAAATCTTTGGAACTAAAAAACCTATTGTATACAAAAAGGGGGCTCAATTAATTGAAGCCCCCTTTTTTATGAATGAACAATAAGATTATTTCTTATCGTCTTTTACTTCTTCGAAGTCTACATCAGTAACGTTATCGCCACCTTGTGCAGAAGAGTCGTTTGAAGCTTGTTCAGCACCACCTGCAGCAGGAGCACCATCTTGACCAGCTTTGTACATCTCTTCAGAAGCTTCATTCCAGGCAGCTTGCAATTCTTCCTGAGCAGAATCAATATCAGCAAAACTTCTTGCAGCGTGAGCAGCAACTAATTTCGCTAATCCAGCTTCAATCGGTGCTTTTTTATCAGCAGAGATTTTATCACCAAATTCTTTCAATTGTTTTTCTGTAGAGAAGATCAATGCATCAGCGCTGTTGATTTTATCAGCTTCTTCTTTTGCAATTTTATCAGCATCAGCATTTTGCTCAGCTTCTTCTTTCATTCTTTTGATTTCTTCATCAGTTAAACCAGATGAAGCCTCAATACGAATCTTTTGTTCTTTACCAGTAGCTTTATCTTTAGCAGATACATGCAGGATACCGTTAGCATCAATATCAAATGCAACTTCAACCTGAGGAACACCACGTGGAGCTGGTGGAATACCATCTAAAATGAAACGACCAATTGTACGGTTCTGAGCAGCCATTGGACGCTCACCTTGTAAAATATGGATTTCAACTGAAGGCTGGTTATCAGCAGCAGTAGAGAAAGTCTCCGCTTTTTTAGATGGAATAGTAGTGTTGGCTTCGATCAGTTTAGTCATTACACCGCCCATAGTCTCAATTCCTAAAGAAAGAGGAGTAACGTCTAATAACAATACGTCTTTAACTTCACCTGTTAATACACCACCTTGAATTGCAGCACCGATAGCTACTACCTCATCAGGGTTTACACCTTTAGAAGGATCTTTACCGAAGAAAGCTTTAACAGCATCCTGAATAGCAGGAATACGTGTAGAACCACCTACTAAGATAATTTCATCAATATCACTAGTTTTTAAACCAGCATTTTTCAATGCAGATTTACAAGGCTCAATAGTACGTTTGATTAAATCAGCAGCCAATTGCTCAAATTTAGCACGGCTTAAGTTTCTAACCAAGTGTTTAGGTCCGCTTGCGTCTGCAGTGATATATGGTAAGTTAATTTCAGTTGAAGTAGTGCTTGACAACTCAATTTTAGCTTTTTCAGCAGCTTCTTTCAAACGTTGTAATGCCATTGGATCCTGAGCAAGGTCCATACCATTTTCAGTTTTAAATTCAGCAGCTAACCAGTCAATAATAATGTGGTCAAAATCATCACCACCTAAGTGTGTATCACCGTCAGTAGATTTAACTTCAAAAACACCATCACCTAATTCTAATACTGAAACGTCATGGGTACCACCACCGCAGTCAAAAACAACAATTTTCATGTCTTTGTGCGCTTTATCCAAACCATATGCTAAAGCTGCAGCAGTAGGCTCGTTGATAATACGTTTAACTGTTAAACCAGCAATTTCACCAGCTTCTTTAGTCGCCTGACGTTGTGCATCATTGAAATATGCAGGAACAGTAATAACTGCTTCTGTCACTTCATGACCTAAAAAGTCTTCAGCTGTTTTTTTCATTTTCTGCAGGATCATTGCAGAAATCTCCTGTGGAGTATATTTACGATCATCAATTTCAACGCGTGGAGTATTGTTATCTCCTTTGATTACCTTGTAAGGTACGCGGCCAGCTTCTTTAGACACCTCAGCAAAGCTGCTGCCCATAAATCGCTTAATTGAATAAATTGTTTTTGTTGGGTTTGTGATTGCCTGGCGTTTTGCAGCATCACCTACTTTACGTTCCCCATTTTCTGCAAAAGCAACAATGGATGGCGTTGTACGTTTAC
>Ga0247816_10001511_pt1 | contig 11412 bp, 11 predicted proteins | sample UWRJL209509C1_FD_179930 | JGI IMG/M metagenome (GOLD analysis project Ga0247816, IMG submission 179930) | Plant litter microbial communities from Arlington Agricultural Research Station in Wisconsin, United States - UWRJ-L209-509C-1 | ecosystem: Environmental > Terrestrial > Plant litter >...
CATGGGCACCGAAAACGTGCAGGGTGAAGTGCAGAAGAAACTGGACGTGATGTCCAACGAGATTCTGCTCGAAGCCAACGAATGGGGCGGTCACCTGGCCGGCATGGCGTCCGAAGAAATGGACAATGCCTACCAGATCCCGGGCAAATACCCGAAGGGCGCGTACCTGCTGGTATTCGACCCGTTGGACGGTTCTTCGAACATCGACATCAACGCCCCCGTCGGCACCATCTTCTCGGTGCTGCGTTGCCCGAACGAATACCTGAGCCAGAACGAAGCCTTGAACGAAAAGGCCTTCCTGCAGCCAGGCACCGAGCAGGTCGCCGCCGGTTATGCCATCTACGGCCCGCAGACCATGCTGGTGCTGACCCTGGGCGATGGCGTCAAAGGCTTCACCCTGGACCGTGAAATGGGCAGCTTCGTGCTGACTCACGAAGACATTTCGATTCCTGAGACCACCCAGGAATTCGCGATCAACATGTCCAACCAGCGTCACTGGGAAGCCCCGGTACAGCGCTACGTGAACGAGTTGATGGAAGGCGAAGAAGGTCCGTTGAAAAAGAACTTCAACATGCGCTGGGTCGCCGCAATGGTCGCCGACGTACACCGCATCCTGACCCGTGGTGGCTTGTTCATGTACCCACGTGACAGCCGCGAGCCGTCCAAGCCGGGCAAACTGCGCCTGATGTACGAAGCCAACCCGATGTCGTTCCTGGTGGAACAGGCGGGCGGGGCGTCTACTGACGGCCACCAGCGCATCCTCGACATCCAGCCTGAAGGCCTGCACCAGCGTGTAGCGGTGTTCCTGGGTTCGAAAGAAGAAGTTGCACGCGTGACCGGTTACCACAAGGCGTAAAGCCTGAGGTAAACAAAAAGCCCCGAATGCTTTCAGCATTTCGGGGCTTTTTTGGTTATTTAATAAGGCTTTTCAGCAGCAACGACTGCAAGTTTTTCCGTGTGTCGGCGATGATATGGATGTAAATGGTTTTATCTCTGATTTCATAAATAATCCGATTCATTCCACACACGACCTGCCGGTACTGGCTGAGATTGAGTCTCTCAATCTCTTCAGGCATTGCACCGGCGTAAGGCTGGGTTTGGATGCGGCGCAGAGCTTGCCTCAATGATTCATAGGTTTGTTGCCAGGACGCTGCAGAAAATTGGCGGGTTATATAGGTCTTGATTTCTTTGAGGTCAGATTTTGCTGAGTGAAGAATCTCGACCCTGAAACTCATTGTGCGTCGTCCCTATCCAACTCTGCGAATACATCCTCCATTTCTTGAAATTGACCCAATTCAATCTGACGGTTTCCCAACGCCAGCAGCTTCAACAGAGCCATGGTCTCCTCTTGTTCTTCAAAACTCTTCACGTCCATCACAACCAGCTTGGCCTCACCATTTTGGGTGATGACCAATGGTTCGCGGCTCTCAGTGAGATTTTTCACAATCTCAGCAGCGTGGCTTTTCAGATAGCTAATAGGTTTGATTTGGGATGAGAGTTTCATTGGGTGTTCCTTTCTCAAAGAGAGGACTGATTTTAGTCTTTATTCAGTCTTTTGTGGTGGGGGAAGTAGCTACTCACTCTCTGTGCGCGACGAAAGGCGCCTATCCTGAAATCCCATAAATCCTTGGAAAACGCCCCCCACGCATAAAAAAGAAATACCACCCCCCATCGGGAACCAGACACCTCTTTCCCCTTCTAAGCTTCTGGCAGATCCCCAAGCTGCTTCGCCTCTCCAGGAGTTATTCCATGTCGTTACGCCGTCTTGCCCTGTTGTCGTTTTGCGTGCTGTTAGCCGCGTGCAGCAAGGTCACTCAGGAAAATTACGCAAAGCTTTCGGCAGGCATGCCCAAGGCTGAGGTGGAGTCGCTGCTGGGTAAGCCGACTGATTGCTCCGGCGCGCTGGGTATGTCCAGTTGCACCTGGGGCGATAAAGACAGCTTTATCAGCGTGCAATACGCCGGTGACAAAGTACTGATTTTTTCCGGGCAAGGCCTGAAGTAAACCGGGGCGAAAGCCTGCGGGAGAAAAACAACATGATGCGTTTCGTTCTATATCTCTGCGCCAGCCTGTTTTTGGCGGGCTGCGCCAGCCATTCTGGCGATGATCTGCAACCCAAGACCGTTGGCAGCGTCAACCTCAAGCGTTACCAGGGCACCTGGTATGAATTGGCCCGTTTGCCAATGTACTTCCAGCGCAATTGCGCCCAGTCCGAAGCCCGCTACACGCTGCTGCCCGATGGCAATATGTCGGTGTTCAATCGCTGCCTGACGCCCGAGTGGAAGTGGCAGGAAGCCAAGGGCACGGCGACGCCGCAGGTCGAAGGCAAAACCGACAAGCTCTGGGTGGAATTCAATAACTGGTTTACCGCGCTGTTGCCTGGCGTGGCCAAGGGCGATTACTGGGTGTTGTACATCAGCGATGACTACAAGACTGCAATCGTCGGCAGCCCGAGCCGGCGTTACATGTGGCTGTTATCCCGCACGCCGACAGTCAGCGCGGATACTCGCGAAGACCTGCTGAGCAGGGCGCGGCAACAGGGGTATGACACGACGCGGTTGATCTGGCGGACGTCGGATAAGCAGATGGCCCAGACTTCGCAGTAATCCCCAGTGGGAGCTGGCTTGCCTGCGATAGCGGTGTTGGATTCACCATCGCTATCGCAGGCAAGCCAGCTCCCACATTTGTTATGTAGTGTTCTTAACTCAGCAGGTCTCTCAAGACTTGGGTAAACGCCCGGTTGCTGTCTTCTTCCGCCGCATGATGCCCATCGCGAATCACCCACTGGCCGTTGACCAGCACATCTCGCACCTGGCGGTCACCACCGGCAAACAGCCAGCGATTGAGAATCCCGTCTTCCGTGGCCGTCGCCAGGTACGGATCGTTGCCGTCCAGCACCAACCAATCAGCCCGCTTACCGACTTCCAGCCGTCCAATCGGCTGCCCCAGCGCCTCGGCCCCACCGTCCAGTGCCGCATCAAACAGCGTGCGCCCGACCATCGGCTGATCACTGCGATACAACCGATTGCGCCGCTGATCCCGCAGCCGCTGGCCGTATTCCAGCCAGCGCAATTCTTCCACCACACTCAACGACACATGGCTGTCGGAACCAATCCCCATGCGCCCGCCCTGAGCCAGGAAATCCACGGCCGGGAAAATCCCGTCGCCCAGATTGGCTTCGGTGGTCAGGCACAGCCCGGCAATCGCCCGGCTCCTGGCCATCAACGTCACTTCTTCAGGGTTGGCATGGGTGGCGTGAACCAGGCACCAGCGTTGATCGACCTCGGTATTTTCATACAGCCATTGCAGCGGACGTTTGCCGCTCCAGGCCAGGCAATCGTCGACTTCCTTCTGCTGCTCGGCAATGTGGATATGCACCGGGCACGTCTTGTCGCTTGCGGCCAGAACTTCGTTGATCTGCTGCGGCGTCACCGCACGCAGTGAGTGGAAGCACAACCCCAGTTGCTGCGCCGTTTGTGCGGCCAGAATCGGTTGCAGGCGTGCTTGCAGGTTCAGGTAATTCTCGGTGCTGTTGATAAAGCGCCGCTGGCCTTCATTGGGTGCCTGGCCGCCAAAGCCCGAGTGGCTGTAAAGCACCGGCAACAGGGTCAGGCCAATTCCGCTGCTGGCGGCGGCCTGGCTGATTTGGCGCGACAGCTCTGTCGGGTCGGCGTACGGCTGGCCATTGACGTCGTGGTGCACGTAATGGAATTCGGCCACCGAGGTGTAGCCGGCCTTGAGCATTTCGATGTACAGCTGACGGGCAATCACTTGAAGCTGGTCCGGGTTGATCTTGCCGACCATGCGGTACATCAGGTCACGCCAGGTCCAGAAGCTGTCATTCGGGTTGCCGACCACTTCCGCCAGCCCGGCCATGGCCCGCTGGAATGCATGGGAGTGCAGGTTCGGCATGCCCGCCAGCACCGGGCCTCTAAGCCGTTCGGCACCTTCTGCGCTGGCATTGGCCTCAACCTTTGTCAGCAGCCCATCGGCACTGACTTCAAGACGTACATCATTGGCCCATCCATTAGGCAGCAGCGCGCGTTCGGCAAAGAAAGCGGACATGGTTCAATCACCCCGGTCGTGTGTTTATTTGTATATACATATACAGACGTTTGCCTGCTCGGTAAACTCCGGCAAGCTATGCTCCTTTTTCACTTACAAGGATTCCCCGTGCCGACTCCGCCTGCCAAGTCTCCGCTGGCTGCCCACATGGACGAAAGTCCGGCGCCCTTGTATGCCCGCGTCAAACAGATGATCAGCCAGCAGATTCTCAACGGAAACTGGCCACCGCATTATCGCGTGCCGTCGGAGAGCGAACTGGTCAACCAGTTGGGTTTCAGCCGCATGACCATCAACCGCGCCCTGCGTGAACTGACCGCCGAAGGCCTGTTGGTGCGCATGCAAGGCGTGGGCACATTCGTCGCCGAGCCCAAGAGTCAGTCGGCACTGTTTGAAGTGCACAACATTGCCGATGAAATCGCCTCCCGTGGCCATCGCCATACCTGCAAGGTCATCACCCTGGGTGAAGAAGCTGCCGGTTCCGAGCGCGCCGTCGCGTTGGAAATGCGCGAAGGCGGGCGGGTATTCCACTCGCTGATCGTGCATTACGAAAATGATATTCCTGTGCAAATAGAAGACCGTTTCGTCAACGCCCTGGTAGCGCCGGAATACCTGCAGCAGGATTTCACCCAGCAAACGCCCTACGCCTACCTCAACCAGGTTGCGCCGCTGACCGAAGGCGAGCACGTGGTTGAAGCGATTCTCGCCGACGCCCACGAGTGCAAATTGCTGCAAATCGAAGCCGGCGAACCGTGCCTGTTGATTCGCCGCCGCACCTGGTCCGGCCGTCAGCCCGTCACGGCTGCGCGCCTGATCCACCCCGGTTCCCGTCATAGCCTGGAAGGACGTTTCAGTAAATGAGTGCAGTGAAAGTCTGGCGCGCCACCGACTACGTGCGCATGCCGTGGAAAAACGGCGGTGGCAGTACTGAAGAAATCACCCGCGATGCAGGCGAGGGGCTGGACGGTTTCGGTTGGCGCCTGTCGATTGCCGATATCGCTGAGTCAGGTGGGTTTTCCAGCTTTGCCGGCTATCAGCGCATCATCACCGTGCTGCAAGGTTCGGGGATGGTGCTGACGGTGGACGGCGAGGAACAGCGCGGCTTGTTGCCGCTGGAACCCTTTGCCTTCAAAGGTGAAAGCCAGGTGTCCTGCCGCTTGATCGCCGGACCGATTCGCGATTTCAACCTGATCTATTCACCGCAGCGCTATCAGGCGCGGTTGCAGTGGATGGATGGCACGCAGCGGTTTTTCAGCGATGCACAGACCGTGCTGGTGTTCAGCGTGGCGGATGAGGTGAAGGTGTTGGGTGAAAGGCTGAACCGTCATGATTGCCTGCAAGTGGACGGTAACGTTGGCTTGCTGGACGCATCCATCACCGGCCGCTGCTGCGTCATCGAGCTGACCTGTGAGAGCTGGCTTGCCTGCGATGCGGGCGACTCGGTTACCCAGTAGCACCGCGTTGATTCAATCGCAGGCAAGCCAGCTCCCACAGGTGATCTCCACAAGCCTGACGATCTGTTTCCACTCCCCGCACCAACTTGTTACCGAACGCCCCAGCATGGCGCAAAACCCTGCTTTGGTAACGAGCCTCCCTCGCCGTAAAAAACCTCTGTAAGAAATTTCATCATACCGTTAAGCCTTATTTTCCAAGGCTTCCACACCCCTGCGCAAAAAATCTTCAAGACGCCTCAACGAAGTTGGCCGCTTGATTGCATATGCTTGTATGTACAAGTAAAGATGTGTGCGTAAGAGTCCATGGACATCCTCTTCGCACCAATCATGTTCGCGCATTGATCGTTGAGGAATTTTTTGTGACCAAGCCTACCAAGTACCGTGACGTTGAAATCCGTGCCGCACGCGGCAACACGCTGACCGCCAAAAGCTGGCTGACTGAAGCGCCGCTGCGCATGCTGATGAACAACCTCGACCCACAGGTTGCCGAGAACCCGAAAGAGTTGGTGGTGTACGGCGGTATTGGCCGTGCGGCGCGTAACTGGGAGTGCTACGACCAGATCGTCGAAAGCCTGACCAACCTCAATGACGACGAAACCCTGCTGGTGCAGTCCGGCAAGCCAGTGGGCGTGTTCAAGACCCACAGCAACGCCCCGCGCGTGCTGATCGCCAACTCCAACCTGGTGCCGCACTGGGCGAGCTGGGAGCACTTCAATGAACTGGATGCCAAGGGCCTGGCCATGTACGGCCAGATGACCGCCGGCAGCTGGATTTACATCGGCAGCCAGGGCATCGTCCAGGGCACCTACGAAACCTTCGTCGAAGCCGGTCGCCAGCATTTCAACGATGACCTGAAAGGCCGTTGGGTATTAACCGCAGGCCTCGGCGGCATGGGCGGCGCGCAGCCGCTGGCTGCCACCCTGGCCGGCGCTTGCTCGCTGAACATTGAATGCCAGCAGGTCAGCATCGACTTCCGCTTGAACAGCCGCTACGTCGACGAGCAAGCCACAGACCTCGACGACGCCCTGGCGCGCATCGACAAATACACCAAGGAAGGCAAGGCGATCTCCATCGCCCTGCTGGGCAACGCGGCAGAAATCCTGCCGGAACTGGTCAAGCGTGGCGTGCGCCCGGACATGGTCACCGACCAGACCAGCGCCCACGACCCGCTCAACGGTTACCTGCCGGCCGGCTGGACCTGGGACGAATACCGCGCCCGCGCCAAGACCGAACCTGCCGAAGTGATCAAGGCCGCCAAGCAATCGATGGCCGTACACGTCAAAGCCATGCTTGAGTTCCAGAAGCAAGGTATCCCGACCTTCGACTACGGCAACAACATCCGCCAGATGGCCCAGGAAGAAGGCGTCGAAAACGCCTTCGACTTCCCGGGTTTCGTACCGGCCTACATCCGTCCGCTGTTCTGCCGTGGCATCGGCCCGTTCCGCTGGGCTGCACTGTCGGGCGACCCGCAAGACATCTACAAAACCGACGCCAAGGTCAAAGAACTGATTCCGGACGACGCTCACCTGCACAACTGGCTGGACATGGCCCGCGAGCGCATCAGCTTCCAGGGCCTGCCGGCGCGGATCTGCTGGGTTGGCCTGGGCCAGCGCGCCAAGTTGGGCCTGGCGTTCAACGAAATGGTGCGCAGCGGCGAATTGTCGGCGCCGGTGGTGATCGGTCGCGACCACCTGGACTCCGGCTCGGTCGCAAGCCCCAACCGTGAAACCGAATCCATGCAGGACGGTTCCGACGCCGTGTCCGACTGGCCACTGCTCAACGCCTTGCTTAACACCGCCAGCGGCGCGACCTGGGTTTCGTTGCACCACGGCGGCGGCGTCGGCATGGGCTTCTCCCAGCACTCCGGGATGGTGATTGTCTGCGACGGTACTGATGAAGCGGCCGAGCGCATTGCCCGCGTGCTGCACAACGACCCGGCGACTGGCGTGATGCGTCATGCCGATGCGGGTTACCAGATCGCTATCGATTGCGCCAAGGAGCAGGGGCTCAATCTCCCGATGATCAAATAACTAATGTGGGAGCGGGCTTGCCCGCGATGCAGACGACTCGGTTTTTCAGTAAGACCAAGGTGATGCCATCGCAGGCAAGCCAGCTCCCACAGAAGAGCAATCCGCATACAGAACAATCCATCAGAGGTTGAACATAAATGGCTGTAAAAGACGCTCCTACAAGCACCACCCCGTTGATCGAAAGGCGTTCGATCGACTACATCCCGGAAGCGGAAAGACACGGCCGTCTATTGAGTCAGTTCACCCTGTGGATGGGTGCCAACCTGCAAATCACCGCGATTGTCACCGGGGCCCTGGCCGTGGTGCTGGGCGGTGATGTGTTCTGGTCGTTGATCGGTCTGTTGATCGGGCAACTGCTCGGCGGCAGCGTCATGGCGTTGCATGCGGCGCAAGGGCCCAAGCTTGGGCTGCCGCAGATGATCTCCAGCCGCGTGCAGTTTGGTGTTTACGGCGCGGCCATCCCGATCGTGCTGGTGTGTTTGATGTACCTCGGTTTCACCGCAACGGGAACCGTGCTTTCCGGTCAGGCGCTGGGCCAGTTGTTTGGTGTCAGCGACAGTATCGGCATCCTTATCTTTGCCAGCGTCATCGTGCTGGTGACGGTGCTCGGCTACCGGGTGATCCATTTCATCGGCCGAGTCGCCAGCATCATTGGTGTGATTGCCTTTGTTTACCTGTTCAGTCGTTTGATGAGCCAGACCGACATTGGCGCACTCCTGCAAATTCGCCACTTCAGCTGGAGCAGCTTCCTGCTCGCGGTGTCGCTCGCGGCATCCTGGCAAATCGCGTTCGGCCCTTACGTGGCTGACTATTCACGCTACCTGCCGAGCAAGACTTCTTCAGTGAAGACCTTCCTGGCTGCTGGGGCAGGTTCGGTGATTGGCGCCCAGGTGGCGATGATCCTCGGCGTGTTTGCCGCCGCCATGTCCAACGGGCAATTCGTCGGTCAAGAAGTGGCCTACATCGTTGGTTTGGGCGGTACGGGTGCCACCGCTGCGCTGCTGTATTTCAGCATCGCGTTTGGCAAGGTCACTATCTCCACGCTGAACTCCTACGGCAGCTTCATGTGCATCGCGACCATCGTCAGCGGCTTTCGTGGTCGCCTGGAGGTCACACGCTTGCAGCGTCTGGTGTTCGTGCTGGTCATCGTGGGTGCGGCGACCCTGATCGCGTTGCTCGGCCAGCACTCGTTCCTCGGTGCGTTCAAGTCCTTCATCCTGTTCCTGCTGGCGTTCTTTACGCCATGGAGCGCGATCAACCTGGTGGACTACTACTGCATCACCCGCGAGCGCTATGACGTGCCGGCGCTGGCCGATCCGAAAGGCCGCTACGGCCGCTGGAACCCGCTCGGTATCAGCGTGTATGTCTTCGGTGTACTGGTGCAATTGCCGTTCATCTCTACCAAGTTCTACACCGGTCCGCTGGTGGCCGCCCTGGGTGATGTGGATATCTCCTGGATCATCGGCCTGGTACTTCCCGCTGCCCTGTATTACGTGTGTGCAAAAAAATGGCACGGCAGCGTGCCCGAGCAACTGATTCTGCCGGTCGAGCAGACCAGCGTTGTACAACCTAAAACGAGTGGGTCAAGTCGCGCAGCGACGCAGGCCTGATGGGACGTGGACAGGGCAGGACGCCTTTTGACTGCCGTAATCCATTTCATGATTGGGAGCGTCACACAATGAAAATGAATAAGACCCTGCTGACCACACTGTTCTCTGCGGGCCTGTTGGCCAGCGCTGGTGCACAGGCGGCTAGCTGGTGCGAGTCAGGCAAACCGGTGAAATTCGCCGGCCTGAACTGGGAAAGCGGCATGTTGCTCACCGACATCCTGCAAACCGTGCTGGAAAAAGGCTACGACTGCAAAACCGACAGCCTGCCGGGCAACTCCATCACCATGGAAAACGCCCTGAGCAGCAACGACATCCAGATCTTCGCCGAGGAGTGGGTAGGCCGCAGCGAAGTCTGGAACAAGGCCGAGAAGGCCGGCAAAGTCGTCGGCGTTGGCGCGCCGGTGGTCGGCGCCGTCGAAGGCTGGTACGTGCCGCGTTATGTGATTGAAGGCGATGCCAAGCGCAAGCTCGAACCCAAGGCGCCAGACCTGAAGTCCATCGCCGACCTGGCCAAATATGCCGCCGTGTTCAAGGACCAGGAAGAACCCTCCAAGGGCCGTTTCTACAACTGCCCGGCCGGCTGGACCTGCGAGCTGGACAACAGTGAAATGCTCAAAAGCTACGGCCTCGAAAGCACCTACACCAACTTCCGCCCGGGCACCGGCCCGGCGCTGGATGCGGCGGTGTTGTCGAGCTACAAGCGTGGCGAGCCGATCCTGTTCTACTACTGGTCGCCTACGCCGTTGATGGGCCAGGTCGACCTGGTGAAGCTGGAAGAAAAGCCGGGCGTGGATAAAAGCGTGAGCATCAAGGTCGGCCTGTCCAAGGAATTCCACGAGCAAGCGCCGGAACTGGTAGCCGTACTTGAGAAGGTCAATCTGCCGATCGACCTGCTTAACCAGAACCTGGGCCGCATGGCGAAAGAGCGAATTGATTCGTCAAAACTGGCGAAAATTTTCCTCAAGGAACATCCTGAAGTCTGGCACGCATGGGTGAGCGACGACGCAGCCAAGAAAATCGACGCGGCCTTGTAGGTTGAGTGTTCCCGGTTGCCCTCGCGGGCAACCGGGCGCCCGGCCACAATCCACTGGATCGAGAGCACGATATGTTTCCTGAGAGTTTTACGTTTTCCATCGCCGACTGGGTCAACGGTTGGGTTGATTCGCTGGTGACCAACTACGGCGATGTGTTCCGGCACATCTCCGACACCTTGCTATGGGCCATCGTCAACCTGGAAGGCTTGCTGCGTGCGGCGCCGTGGTGGTTGATGCTGGCGATTGTCGGCGGCGTTGCCTGGCACGCCACCCGCAAGGTGGTCACTACAGCGGTGATTGTCGGCCTGTTGTTTCTGGTGGGCGCGGTCGGGCTGTGGGACAAGCTGATGCAAACCCTGGCGCTGATGATGGTTGCCACGGTGATATCGGTGCTGATCGGCATTCCCCTGGGGATTCTGTCGGCCCGCAGCAATCGCCTGCGTTCGGTGCTGATGCCGCTGCTCGACATCATGCAAACCATGCCCAGCTTCGTGTACCTGATTCCGGTGCTGATGCTGTTCGGCCTGGGTAAGGTCCCGGCGATTTTCGCCACGGTAATCTACGCCGCACCGCCGCTGATTCGCCTCACCGACCTGGGCATCCGCCAGGTGGACGGCGAAGTCATGGAAGCAATCAACGCCTTCGGTGCCAACCGCTGGCAGCAACTGTTTGGCGTGCAACTGCCGCTGGCCCTGCCGAGCATCATGGCCGGGATTAACCAGACCACCATGATGGCCCTGTCGATGGTGGTGATTGCCTCGATGATCGGTGCCCGTGGCCTGGGCGAAGATGTGTTGGTGGGCATCCAGACGCTCAACGTCGGGCGTGGCCTCGAGGCCGGTCTGGCGATCGTGATTCTCGCGGTGGTCATCGACCGCATTACCCAGGCCTATGGTCGTCCACGGCATGAGGCGAACAAATGACTACCGTCAGCAAAATTGAAGTCAAAAACGTATTCAAGATCTTCGGCAACCGCTCCAAGGAAGCGCTGGGCCTGATTGGCCAGGGCAAGACCAAGGACCAGGTGCTGGCCGAGACCGGTTGTGTGGTCGGCGTGAACGACCTGTCCCTGAGCATCGCCACCGGCGAAATCTTCGTGATTATGGGCCTGTCGGGTTCCGGGAAATCCACCCTGGTGCGCCACTTCAACCGCCTGATCGACCCCACCAGTGGCGCGATCCTGGTAGACGGCGAAGACATCCTGCAACTGGACATGGAAGCC
>Ga0247816_10001512_pt1 | contig 11411 bp, 9 predicted proteins | sample UWRJL209509C1_FD_179930 | JGI IMG/M metagenome (GOLD analysis project Ga0247816, IMG submission 179930) | Plant litter microbial communities from Arlington Agricultural Research Station in Wisconsin, United States - UWRJ-L209-509C-1 | ecosystem: Environmental > Terrestrial > Plant litter >...
CAGTCGTACCGATCGCCATGCCATTGCCGCACGTTGCAGTGAACTTAATAAACCATGCCCTCCGGGGTCGAAAGGAATACCAATGCCAGCGCCAACGATCGTCGTTTTTTGCCACCTGCGGTGGGACTTCGTGTTTCAACGTCCCCAGCACCTGCTCACCCGGCTGGCGCAGCATTTCAATATCCTGGTCGTCGAAGAACCGGTGCGCCACGAAGGCGGAGACTTCCTGAAGAAAACGGTCGTCGCGGACAACATCACTATCTGCCAGCCGCACACGTCGTGCGCCGAGTGGGGTTTCCACGACGAGCAGATCTCGCACCTGCAGCCGCTGCTGGTCGACCTGGTGCCCGAAGGCGTGCGCCCGATCGTCTGGTTCTACACACCGATGGCGCTGCCGCTGCTGCAAGGGCTCGATCCGTCGCTGATCGTCTACGACTGCATGGACGAGCTGTCCGCCTTCAAGAATCCGCCGAAGCAACTGCTGCAGCGCGAATCGGCCTTGCTGGGCATGGCCGACGTGGTGTTCACCGGCGGCCCGAGCCTGTACGAAGCCAAGCGCACGCGCCACCACAATGCATTCTGTTTCCCGAGCAGCGTCGACGCGGCCCACTTCGGCCAGGCGCTGGACCGCTCGATCAGCGCGCCGCAGCAGGCTGCCTTGCCAGGCCCGCGCCTGGGTTTTTACGGCGTCATCGACGAGCGCTTCGACATCGACATGCTGCGGGCGATTGCCGATGCACGCCCGCGGTGGCAGCTGGTGATGGTCGGCCCGGTCGTCAAGATCGATCCGGCGCACCTGCCGCGCAATGAAAACATCCACTACATGGGCCAGGCCGGTTACGCCGAACTGCCGGCTTACCTCGCCGGCTGGGATGTCTGCCTGATGCCGTTCGCCATGAACGAGTCGACGAAGTTCATCAGCCCGACCAAAGTGCTGGAATACATGGCCGCCGAGTTGCCGATCGTTAGCACGCCTGTCAATGACGTCAAGGTTCCGTACGGCCACGTCGTCGCAATTGCGGACACGGCGGAACAGTTCATCGCCGCCTGCGACGCCGCCCTGGCGATGACGCCGGAGCAGGCAGCCCGCATGGTCGAGATCGAACGCGATATCGTGGCCAACACGTCGTGGGACCGCACGGCCAGCGCCATGCAGGAAATCCTGCTGTCCACCAAGCGCGCCGCCAGCGCCGAACGTTTTGCCGCAAACGAAACGCCGATCAACGTCGGCGCGGTCGTCAACGCCTTGCCGACGCACGCTGCGTTGCAGCCGGTGGCGGCGCCGGCCAAGGCTGGCGCCGGTGTCTCGGCAGCGGCATTGCAGTCGGCCGATACCGTCAAGGTACCAGCCAAGGCCTGATCGTCGACGACGGGCACGCGAAGCGCAGGCAAGTCCTGCGCTTTTTTTCGACTGTGCATTTGGTATGCTGTCGGTCCCCTCAGCCTGGATGACCCGATGACGCCACCCTCCGAACTGCGCGCCCGTGCGCTTGCCTGCCTGCTGGAACACGACCCGGTGATCAAGATGGCCGCCATCGGCGCCATGCTTGCGGACTGGGAGAGCGGGACGTGCGCCCTCGATCCGGCCGCCAGCCTGGTGGTGACGGACGACATACCCGGCCGCCCGGCGCGTCCGGAACTGGTGCCGCCGCGGCTGGTCGGGCGGCGCTCGATGGTGACTGTCGAAGGGCGCGCGATGCTGGTCCACGCGCTCGCGCACATCGAATTCAATGCAGTCAACCTGGCGCTCGACGCGATCTGGCGTTTCACCGATTTGCCACGCGACTACTATGCCGACTGGCTCGGCGTGGCAGGCGAGGAAGCCACGCACTACACGCTGCTGGCGGCGCACTTGCAGGTGCTGGGCTACGCATATGGCGACTTTCCGGCCCACGACAGCTTGTGGGAAATGGTCGCCAAGACCACCGGCGACGTGCTGGCCCGCATGGCCCTGGTCCCGCGTACGCTGGAAGCGCGCGGGCTCGATGCGATCCCGCCGCTGCGGGCAAAGCTGGCACAGGCCGGCGACATGGCCGCCGCGCGCATCCTCGACATCATCCTGCGTGACGAAGTCGGCCACGTGGAGATCGGCAACCGCTGGTACAACTTTTTATGCGACGCGCGCGGGTTGGAGCCTTACGCGACGTACGCCTTGCTGGCGACGCAGTATGTAGCGCCGGTGCTGAAAGGGCCGTTCAACCTGGAGGCGCGCAGGCGGGCGGGGTTTTCGGAGCAGGAGTTGGCGGGACTGCCAGGCTTGCCGGTTCACGGCTGATACCCGCAGTTCGAACAGCAGCACCGGGGTCAGGTCTGCCATTACGTCATTCGGGAACTTTTCGTTTGCAAAAAAGTTCAAAATTGACAGATTGGCAGACCTGACCCCGACGTTGTGGGTACTGCGAAACGATGTCTGGCCGCCTGCATGGATGGGCGCATCGCGAACGGTCTATTGCCAGTGCATCAGGCATGCCGGCACCAGCATCGCCAGCGACAGCACCACGTAAATCAGTTGCAGCGGCACCATCCACTTGGCCCAAGTCAGCCAGGGGATGCGGGCCAGGGCCAGCACGCCGATGGTGATGCCGGAGGTCGGCAGCATTGGCGTGGAAAATTCGCTGAACTGGTAGGCCAGGATCGCGGTCTGGCGCGTCACGCCTACCAGGTCGGCCAGTGGCGCCATGATGGGCATGGTCAGCGCGGCCTGGCCGGTGCCGGAGTGGATGAAGAAGTTGATTACGCTCTGGATGCCGTACATTTTCCAGGCGGCGAAGATGGGGCTGGACGATTGCACCAGTGGCAGCAGGCTGTGCAGCATGGTGTCGATGATGTTGGCGTCGCGCGCCAGGATTACGGTGCCGCGGGCCAGGGCAATCACCAGCGCCGTGTTGACGAGGTCCTTGGCGCCGCTGGAAAAGGCGGCGACGAAGCGGTCCGAATCGAGCCGGCCCACCAGGCCGATGACGATGGCCATGGTCAGGAACAGGGCCGCGATTTCGGCCACGCCCCAGCTGAAGTGGACCACGCCGATCACCATCCCCACCAGCGACAGCGCGAAAATCGCCAGGATCGCGGTGTGGGTGCGCGTCATGCCGGCGAACGCGACGGGATTGTCCTGGTGCGCGGCGCGCAGTTCGCAGTCGAGCGCGTAGGTCGGGCTGCGGGTCGGGTCGGCTTTCACGCGCGCCGCCCACCACATCAGGAACAGCACGGTCGCCACGGTGGCGATCGCCCAGCAGATCAGGCGGTAGCCGATACCGGAAAACGGCTGCACGCCGGCGATCTTCTGCGCGATGCCGACGTTGAACGGGTTCAGGAACGCCGCGCCAAACCCCACCTGCGAGCCGAGGAAGGGAATCGATACCCCCGTAATCGAGTCGTAGCCCAGGGCCAGCGCAAGCGGAACGAAAATCAGCACAAAGGGAATCGCTTCCTCGCTCATGCCGAACGTCGCGCCGCCCAGGGAGAACAAAGTCACGAACACGGGAATGAGCGCCGCCCGCACGAACGCCGAGCGGGTGTGGGCCCTGGCGATGGTCTTGATCATCGATTCGACGGCTTCGGTGGCGGCCAGCACGGCAAACGCGCCGCCGACGATCAAAATGAAACCGATGATCTCCGCTGCTTCCACAAAACCCTTGATGGGCGCCATCATCAACGCGACCGGCCCCTGCGGATTGCTGGCAACGTAGTGGAAGGTATCGGGGTTGACGACGGATTTGCCGTTCACCATCTGCATATCGTACTTGCCGCCGGGGACCAGCCAGGTCGACAGCGCGATCAGCGCCAGGATGGCAAACAGCAGGACAAACGTATTCGGAAGACGCAGTTTTCGCATGGCAGCTTTGCAGGTGAAGTTGATGCTGGGAATGAACAGCAATCTTACACAATCGATAAGGCAACTTCGCAAAATTCGACCGGTGCCGGGCAAAAAAGCCCATTTCAGGTAAGCTTCGCCCTGCTTTTTTGACAAATGGATACCCTCATGCTGCTGCGCACCCGCCTGTTTCGCCCCCTGGTTTGCCTGGTTTTGATACTTGCCAGTGTTGGCGCCCACGCCGAGGGTTCGCTCGTGATTGTCGGCGGCGCGCTGCGGGCCGACAACGCTGCCGTGTGGCAGCGCATTGTCAACCTGGCCGGGGGGGAGGGCGCGCGCATCGCCGTCGTCCCGGCTGCGGCCGGCAACCCGCTTGGTTCGGGTGGCCGCGTGGTCAGCCACCTGAACCAGCACGGCGCGCAGGCTTTCCTGTTGCCGGTGGCGCCGCGCCTGCCCGGCGACGTGCATGCGGCCGCCAACGATCCGGCCAACGTGGCCGCCGTCAACAACGCCGGTGGCGTTTATTTCATCGGCGGCGACCAGGCCCGCATCACGGCGGCCATGCGCAACGTCGACGGCACCAATTCGAAGGTGCTCGACGCGATCTGGCAGTTGTACCGACGCGGCGGCGTCGTGGCCGGCGCCAGCGCCGGTGCGGCCATCATGAGCAGCACCATGTTCGACAATGCCGGCACCACCTTGTCCGTTTTGCAGAACGGCGTACGAGACGGCAACGAACTGGCGCCGGGCCTGGGTTTCATTGGCAAGGATGTGTTCGTCGACCAGCACCTGATCATCCGCGGGCGCTTCGCGCGCATGCTGCCGGCCATGCTCAAGAAATCGTACAGGAAGGGCCTGGGGATCGACGAAAACACGGCCGTCGTCGTGGGGCCGGACCGCGACGCCGAAGTCATCGGCTACAAGGGCGCGATCTGGTTCGACCTGGCCCAGGCGAACAGCGACTCCAAGCTTGGCGCGTTCAACATCCGCAACGCCAGCATCAGCTACCTCGACCATGGCGACCGCATCAACATCGCGACGGGCGTCATGACGCCGTCGCTCGACAAGGTCGACGGCAAGGTCGATCCCTTAAAGCCTGGCAACCGCGCGCCGCTGTTCTCGGCCGATATCCTGGGCAACACGACGCTGGTCGACCTGATGAGCCAACTGGTCGACAGCGCACAGCCAACGGCGACCGGGCTGGCATTCGGCGGGCCCGACGCCAATCCTGCCGCGCCCGGGTTTTCGTTCGTGCTGCGCCGCGCGCCGGACACCGAGGGCTATGAATCGGCCACGTCGGAAGCATATTCGGTGTACCGGATGCGCCTGGATGTCACGCCGGTCAAAGTGACCTGGCCGGCCGTCACGCCGTTCGCGAAGACCAGGTAACCCTTCGTCTACTTCACGCCATTGCGCTGGCGCGGCATGCTCTCGCAGGTAGTGCTACCGGCCGGCGCTGATCGAATATCACCATCAATATGACGTCGCACTAATGAACAGGGCGCATAAGAGAATGCTTTTCAACCGTGTTAATCGTTTGTCCAGAATGATTTAAGATAAGACGACGTATATGGAAGCAGGCAGATCAACCGTACCCGGTCGGGGAGGCGATCCAGTTTGCTCGATTCTGATTTCCGCACCACCAACGCCATCTTCACTGTCAGCCTCCCGCCGACCCCGAACAAGGAAAGAAACCTCATGAATGACATGAACCCGCTCAGCCAACTCGGCGATATGAAATTAACAAGGCGCGATGTCCTGATCGCCGGCGCCGTGTCCACCGCCGCTGCGTCCGTGCCCGGCCTGGCTGCTGCCCAGACCGCCGCCTTGCCAACCCCACAAGCTGCCGCGCAGCCACCCGTCATGGCCAAATTGTCGCTGAAAGTCAATGGCAAGACCGAATCGCTGGACGTCGATACCCGCACCACCTTGCTCGACGTGCTGCGTGAAAACCTGCACATGACCGGCACCAAGAAGGGCTGCGACCATGGCCAATGCGGCGCCTGCACCGTCATCGTCGACGGCCGCCGCATCAATTCCTGCCTGTCGCTGGCCGTGATGCACGAGGGTTCCAGCGTCACCACCATCGAAGGCCTGGGTACCCCGGACAAGCTGCACCCGATGCAAGCCGCGTTCGTCAAGCACGACGGTTTCCAGTGCGGCTACTGCACGCCCGGCCAGATCTGTTCGGCCGTGGCAGTGCTGGAAGAAATCAAGCAGGGCATCCCGAGCCACGTGACCGGCAGCCTGACCGAAAAACCGCTGCTGTCCGCCGCCGAACTGCGTGAGCGCATGAGTGGCAACATCTGCCGCTGTGGCGCCTATTCGAACATCATCGATGCCATTTCGGAAGTCGCCGGGAGCAAAGCATGAGAGCCTTTACTTACCAGAAGGCCACCGTGCCAGCGGACGCCGCAGCTTTGGTCGGCCGCACCCAGCAAGCCAAATTCATCGCCGGCGGCACCAACCTGCTCGACCTGATGAAGCTGGAGATCGAAACGCCGGCCGCACTGGTCGACGTCAACCATCTCGCGCTGAAAAAAATCGAAGCGACGCCTGAAGGCGGCCTGCGCATCGGCGCTTTGGTCACCAACACCGACCTGGCTTCCGACGCGCGTGTCCGTAAAGACTACGGCGTCCTGTCGCGCGCAATCCTGGCCGGCGCATCGGCCCAGCTGCGCAACAAGGCGACGACTGCCGGCAACCTGCTGCAGCGTACCCGTTGCTCGTATTTTTACGATACCAATATGCCGTGCAACAAGCGCGTCCCGGGCAGCGGCTGCTCGGCCATCGGCGGCTATACGCGCCAGCTGGCCGTCATCGGCGTGTCGGATTCCTGCATCGCCACCTATCCGGGCGACATGGCCGTGGCCATGCGCCTGCTCGACGCGTCGGTGGAAACCGTGGCCCCGAATGGCGCCAAGCGCGTGATCCCCATTGCGGACTTCCATCGCCTGCCAGGCAACACGCCGCACATCGAAACGGCGCTGATGCCGGGCGAACTGATCACGGCCGTAACGTTGCCGAAACCAATCGGCGGCGTGCACATCTATCACAAGGTGCGCGACCGTTCGTCGTACGCGTTCGCGCTGATCTCCGTCGCCGCCGTCATCCAGAAGGATGGCACGGGCCGCGTTGCCGTGGGCGGCGTGGCGCACAAGCCATGGCGCGTGGAAGCGGCAGAAGCGAACATGCCGCAGGGCGCCAAGGCGGTCGCCGACCAGTTGCTGGCCGGCGCCAAGCCGACTGAGGAAAATGCATTCAAGGTGACCCTGGTTCAGCGCACGCTGGCCGCCGTCATCAGCCAGGCGAAGAAAGGCCAAGCATGAAATTCGATACCCCCGCAACCACCAATCCCATCGACCAGTTGAAGGTCGTTGGCAAGCCGTTTGATCGCATCGACGGCCCGATGAAAGTCACGGGCACCGCGCCCTACGCTTACGAGCGCAACAAAGAGGAGCCGAAGGCCGCCTACGGTTTCGTCGTCCACGCCGGCATTGCGAAGGGCAAGATCACGTCCATCGACAGTGCGGCTGCGCGCCGTGCCCCGGGCGTCATCGCCATTGTCACGACGGAGAACGCCGGCAAACTGGGCAAGGGCAAGATGAATACCGCCAAGCTGCTGGCCGGCCCGGACGTGCAGCACTATCACCAGGCCGTGGCCGTGGTCGTGGCTGAAACGTTCGAGCAGGCACGTGCCGCCGCCCATCTGGTCAAAGTGTCGTACGCCAAGGAAAAGGGCGCGTTCGACCTGCACGCCGCCAAGGGTTCGGCCGTCAAGCCGAAGAAGGAAGACAAGCCGGATACGGCCGTGGGCGATTTCTCCAAAGCCTACACCAGCGCACCGGTCAAGCTCGACACCAATTACACCACGCCGGACCACTCGCACGCGATGATGGAGCCGCATGCATCGATCGCATCGTGGGAAGGCGACAAGCTGACGCTGTGGACATCGAACCAGATGATCGACTGGGGCGTGGGCGATGTGGCCAGGACCCTCGGCATCCCGAAGGAAAACGTGCACATGATGTCGCCGTACATTGGCGGCGGTTTCGGCGGCAAGCTGTTCGTGCGCGCCGATGCCATCATGGCAGCGCTGGGCGCGAAAGCAGCCAAGCGTCCGGTGAAAGTCGCGCTGGCCCGTCCGATGATGATGAACAACGCCACGCACCGTCCGGCCACGCTGCAGCGCCTGCGCATCGGCGCCACTCGCGACGGCAAGATCACGGCCATCGGCCATGAAAGCTGGTCGGGCGACTTGCCTGGCGGTGGCCCGGAGACGGCCGTGCTGCAGACGCGCCTGCTGTACGCCGGCGCGAACCGCATGACGGCGATGCGCCTGGCCGTACTGGACCTGCCAGAAGGCAACGCCATGCGCGCACCGGGTGAAGCCCCTGGCCTGATGGCGCTGGAAATCGCCATGGACGAGATGGCGGAAAAGCTGAAAATGGATCCGATCGCGTTTCGCGCGATAAACGACACCAAGGTTGACCCGGAAAAGCCGAGCCGTCCGTTTTCGCAGCGCAAGCTGAACGAATGCATGCGCCTCGGTGCGGATCGTTTCGGCTGGAGCAAGCGCAACGCCGAGCCGGCCAAGGTCCGTGAAGGCGACTGGCTGATCGGCATGGGAGTCGCGGCCGCGTTCCGCAACAACATGAACATGAAATCGGGCGCCCGCGTGCGCCTGGCCAGTTCCGGCATCGTGACGGTCGAGACCGACATGACCGATATCGGTACCGGTTCGTACTCCATCATCGCGCAGACCGCTGCCGAAATGATGGGCGTCACGATCGACAAGGTTGTCGTGAAGCTGGGCGACTCCAAGTTCCCGGTCTCGTCCGGTTCGGGCGGCCAGTGGGGCGCCAACAGCTCGACCGCCGGCGTGTACGCTGCGTGCGTCAAGCTGCGTGACGCCGTGGCGCAAAAGCTGAACCTGACGGGCGACGTGCAGTTTGTCGACGGCATGGTCTCCAGCGGTGCGACCAGGGTTGCCCTGGGCAAGGCTGCCGAAGCTGGTGAAGTGGTGGCCGAAGACACGATGGAATACGGCGACCTGGAAAAGAAATTCCAGCAGTCGACGTTCGGCGCGCACTTCGTCGAAGTGGCCGTGCACGCCATGACGGGTGAAACGCGCATCCGCCGCATGCTGGCCGTCTGCGCAGCGGGCCGGATCCTGAACCCGAAAACGGCGCGCAGCCAGGTCATCGGCGCGATGACGATGGGTGTCGGCGCAGCCCTGATGGAAGAGCTGGCAGTCGATACGCGCCTGGGCTTTTTCGTCAACCACGACCTCGCCGGTTACGAAGTGCCGGTGCACAACGACATCCCGCACCAGGACGTCATCTTCATGGACGAGACCGATCCAACCGCCTCGCCAATGAAGGCCAAGGGCGTGGGCGAGCTGGGTATTTGCGGCGTCGCTGCGGCAGTGGCGAACGCGGTCTACAACGCCACCGGCGTGCGCGTGCGCGAGTATCCGGTCACGCTCGATAAAATGCTCGACAAGCTGCCGGCGCTGGCCTGATGCGCCGCGGCCTGGTTGCCGTGTCGCTGGTTGCGCTGGGGCTTGCCGCTCCGGCGTGGGCCGATGACATCAATCCGGACCGTCCCGGCATTGCCGACGGCAGCGGTGTCGTCGGCGCCGGGCGCTGGCAAGTCGAAGCAGGCTTGCAGCGCGAGTGGAGAAACGACGGCGATACGCGTGAACGCTTGACGACTGTGCCGGCATTGCTGCGCGCCGGCATCGACGAACACTGGGAAGCGCGCATCGAGGGCAATACATTCGGCTGGCAAAACCAGTCGGATGCAGCGCGCAGTACGGGCGCCATGCCCGTGTCGCTGGGTGTGAAATACCATTTGTCAGGCAACGGTGAGGCCGGCACGCCCGGTGCGGCCGTGATTGCCCGGGTGTTTCCCCGCTCCGGTGCGGACACGTTCGGGACGCACCGGGCGACGGGGGATGTGCGCCTGGTGGCCGATATCGCGTTGACCCCGGACTGGTCGGTCACGCCGAACGTCGGCGTCGCCCGGCAGGAAGACGACGCGGGCCAGCAATTCAACACGGCACTGTTGGCCGGCACGCTCGCCTATGCGGCCAGCAAGCAGCTGAATGTGTTTCTCGACGCCGGCATGCAGTGGCGCGAAGAGCGTCATGGCCGCAAGCAGGTCATCCTCGACACGGGCGTGGCCTATGTGCTCACGCCTGACGTGCAGCTGGACGCGACCATCGGCCGCGGCGTGCATGGCGCCACGCCGCCGCGCGTGTATGCGTCGGCTGGCGTCAGCGTCCGCTTCTAGGCGCCCGGCCGGCCCATCTGCAACATGCGCTCGAAGGGCGGGCTGGCGTGCAAGCGCTGGCGCCACCACTTGAGCGTTTCTCCCTCTTCTCCCGTGCGCCAGGCCAGGTACAGCGTTTCATCCGGCTTCGGCTCTTCCACGTCCTTTTTGATCAGCCGTCCCGCGGCGAGGTCTTCCTGTACCCACAACGCCGGCAAGAAGCCGAAGCCGATGCCGGCCCGCTGCATGCAGTACTTGGTCTGCATGTCGGGTACCGAGATCGTGTCCTGGCCGAACAAGAGGCCGATGGTGCGCGGCTGCAGCTGGCGCGCGGAGTCGGACACGGCGACGGCCCGGTGCGCCACCAGGTCGGCCTTGCCGAGCGGATGCGTCACCTCTGCCAGCGCATGCGTGGGCGCGACCACGAACACGAACGACATCGTGCCGATCGGTTCGGCCGAATAACCGCCGCCCGCGGGGCCGTCGCCTGCCGCCCCCACCAGCAGGTCGGCCCGGCGATCGAGCAGCGCTTCCCATGTGCCCGACAATTGTTCCTTCACGATGCGCAGGCGCGTCTGGTCGGCGGCGTCGTAGAACGCGGCGATGTCGGGCGATAGCGCCACTGGCGACAGGGCCGAATCGACGGCAATCGTAAACTCTGTCTCCCAGCCCGAGGCCACACGGCGCACGCGCGACTCCAGGTCGGCGGCCGCCTTGAGCAGGTAGCGGCCTTCCTTGAGCAACTCCGCGCCGGCGTGGGTCAAGGTGACGCGCGGGCCGAAGCGCTCGAACAGCTGCACGCCCAGGTCTTCTTCCAGCTTGGCGATGGTGTACGAAATCGTCGAAGGGACGCGGAACAGTTCCTTGGCAGCGCCGGCAAACGAGCCGCGCCGGGCGATGGTGTCGACGGTGAGGAGGGCGTCCAGGCTGATTTTCAACATGCAGTTTTTTCGATCATGGCAGGGCAAACAATTCGTTTTCGTTATGCGCGGATGGGGCAGATAATACGTTATCAACTTCACCGCGCAAACCAGACACGGAGCCCACCATGCAAATCGACACCCATCACGAGGAACTGCAGGACAACATCGACGTTGTCGTCGTCCCCCGCAGCCACGACCTGGGCGACCAGTTCGTCGTCCGCCGCGCCCTGCCCAGCAAGGAGCGTCGCATGGTCGGCCCCTTCGTCTTCCTAGACGAAATGGGCCCGCACCGTTTCACCGAAGGCCGTGGCCTCGACGTGCGCCCGCACCCGCATATTGGACTGGCCACTGTCACGTATCTGCTGGACGGCGAAATCATGCACCGCGACAGCCTCGGC
>Ga0247816_10001513_pt1 | contig 11408 bp, 9 predicted proteins | sample UWRJL209509C1_FD_179930 | JGI IMG/M metagenome (GOLD analysis project Ga0247816, IMG submission 179930) | Plant litter microbial communities from Arlington Agricultural Research Station in Wisconsin, United States - UWRJ-L209-509C-1 | ecosystem: Environmental > Terrestrial > Plant litter >...
AACACCAAATGCGATTCCAACACCATAACTGACATACATTGCACCAAAAAAGAAAGACGGCTCAATTTTATATTTCATACCACATTGGCTACATCTTTCATGCATTTCAAAGATTCTCGTCAAATTATATGGATTTTTTTCCAAATACATACTCTCATTCTGGCATTTAGGACAAGTTCCTGTTAAAATGCTATATAATTTGGATCCTTTTTTTAACATTTGCAAAAAATTTGTTTTGGGTTTTATTAGCTCAAACAAATTTACAATATAATTGAGGTTTAAAATCTTTAAATCTCCCAATCTTTTAATCAAATTTAAATGCTTAATATACATAACTTATCCGTTTCCTTTGGAGGAACTTATCTTTTTGAAGAAGTAACTTTTAGAATGGGAGCCGGTGACCGAGTTGGACTTGTTGGAAAAAATGGTGCTGGAAAATCAACAATGCTAAAAATTTTGGCCAAAGATTTCGCGCCCGATTCAGGAAGTATTGCTACAGAAAAAGAAGTACGAATCGGATTTCTTCGCCAAGATATCGATTTTGAGCAAGGAAGAACAGTTTTGGAAGAAGCTTATGAAGCTTTTACAGATATTAAAATCGTAGAGAAAAAACTCGAAGAAATTAATCATCAATTGGTAACCAGAACGGATTATGAAAGTGAAGAATACAGCCAGATTATTGAAGATTTGTCTGATTACACGCATCGTTTTGATTTGTTAGGTGGCTATAATTATGTAGGAGATACAGAAAAAATCTTGTTAGGACTTGGTTTCAAAAGAGAAGATTTCAATAACCAAACTGAAACTTTTTCTGGAGGTTGGAGAATGCGTATTGAATTGGCGAAATTACTTTTGCAAGCCAACGATATTTTGCTTCTGGATGAGCCGACGAATCACTTGGATATCGAGTCGATTATTTGGTTGGAAAGCTTTCTTCGTAATTATCCAGGTGTTGTCGTGATTGTTTCGCACGATAAAATGTTCTTGGATAATGTGACGAATAGAACTATTGAAATTTCTCTTGGAAAAGCGTATGATTTCAATAAGCCTTATTCGCAATATTTAGAATTAAGAAGTGAGATTCGCGAAAAGCAATTGGCTACTCAAAAAAATCAAGCTAAGAAAATTGAAGAAACTGAAAAGCTGATTGAAAAATTTAGAGCGAAAGCTTCAAAGGCTTCGATGGCGCAATCGCTTATCAAAAAATTAGATAAAGTGGAAAGAATTGAAGTCGATGAAGATGATAATTCTGTGATGAATATTTCGTTTCCGGTTTCCATTACGCCAGGAAGAGTGGTTGTGGAAGCAGAAGACGTGAGCAAAAGCTACGGAGAAAAACAGATTTTAAAAGATATTTCTTTGTTGGTTGAAAGAGGAAGCAAAATCGCTTTTGTTGGACAAAACGGACAAGGAAAATCAACTTTTATGAAAGCTATCGTAAAAGATCTTGATTATACGGGAACTATAAAATTGGGACATAATGTGCAATTGGGCTATTTTGCTCAAAATCAAGCCGAATATTTAGACGGAGAAATTACGCTTTTGCAAACCATGCAAGATGCGGCAACAGATACCAATCGTGCGAAAGTGCGTGATATGCTGGGTTCTTTCTTGTTCAGAGGCGACGATGTTGAGAAAAAGGTAAAAGTGCTTTCTGGAGGCGAAAGAAACCGTCTGGCGCTATGTAAATTGCTTTTGCAACCAATCAACGTGCTTGTGATGGATGAGCCGACGAATCACTTGGATATAAAGTCAAAGAATGTCTTAAAAGAAGCTTTGAAACAATATGAAGGAACATTACTTTTGGTTTCTCACGACAGGGATTTCTTGCAAGGAATGTCGAATATTGTCTATGAATTCAAAGATCAAAAGATAAAAGAATATTTGGGCGATATTAATTTCTTTTTGGAACAACGCAATCTTGAAAATATGCGCGAAGTGGAAAAGAAAGATATTGCTAAAAAAGAGGCCCCGAAAGATAAATCGCAATCTTATGAAGATCAAAAGAAAGGAAAAGCGCTTCAGAATAAATTGAGCAAAGTAGAAAGTCAAATCAAGCAATTGGAAATCGATATTCAAAAAGATGACAAACTTTTGGCTTCTAATTATGACAAGCATATTGAAGATGCTTCATTTTTTATGGCTTACAATAAAAAGAAAAAAGATTTGGACAAGCTCATAGAAGATTGGGAAGCAGTTCAGTTGGAAATAGAGAATTCATAAATAAGAAACAGGCGTAATGCCTGTTTTTTTGTGTTTAATACTGTCAGTACTTATTTTAATAATTTATTTCACTATTTCTGCTCAAATAGTGTTTCTGTGTCAATATTAAAAATTTTAGTTATTTTGACAATTTGTGACAAGGTAATGTCTTTTTCGCCTCTTTCAATCTTGCTGTAATACGTTTGTGAGATTGACATTTCTTCTGCCATGTATTCTTGAGTGAAGTTTTTCTCAATGCGTATTTTTCTGATGTTGCGGTAAATTATAGTCTCCATGTTTTTCTGCGTTTATTAATTTTTTATTGGGCTTTTAGTATTGTGGGGAAACAGTACAATAATAGGAATTATTTTGATAATATGTTGAAAAAATATTTTTTTTGATTTAGTTCTATATGGAATAAGACTTTTGTTATAATGTGTGTAATATTGTTGAACTGATTATTAAATAGTGCGCATATTTAATTTTATCAGTAAATTTTTTTATTAATATTAAAAATTAACAAAATGAAATTAAGTTTAGAAGCTCTTAAAGAAAGAGCGGAAGCTGTAGCTTCAGAAGAATTAATGGGTAGTATTTCAGGTGGATTGTTGAATGCTTGTCATAATAGCGTACCACTTCCAACACCAACAAAAGATACAACTCCTACTATCGGAAACGATGGAACGTTATATCTGCCAAGAGGTTAATTAATATTAGAGGTTGCTTTTTAAAGCAACCTCTTTTTATAAAATTATAAAAGATGAAAATTTCAATTGTATTTTTTTTATTTAGCTCTGTTGCTTTTTCGCAAGAATCATTTTTTTTAAATTATAATGTGAAAAAAGATAATGAAATTGTGCTTGAAGCTTTTTATAAGTTTATAAATATAAAAGATGTTGAGAGAAGTTCATTATTATGGAACAAAAGTCAGTTTTTTGAATATCCTGATAATGATTTTTTAGATATTTCTAGAAATGCTATAAATCATAATATGACAATATTGTCGACAAGTAAAATAGAAGAAAATAAATATAATTTAAAAGTAGCTTGGATAAAAAATAATAACGGCTATGGAAATTTGTATGCTATATATAATTTGACTGTGAAAAATGATAACGGAAAAGTTTCTTTTGAAAATGTACTTGATGAGAATGTTAAGGATTTTGTAATTAATCAAGTAAGTGAAATTAAATATCTAAGCTACAAAGGACATAAATTTAATTTTGAAAATGCTCAAAGCATGATTGATTTTAACACAGAAATTGCCACTTTTTTTAGTACAGATAAAAAAAGATTTACTTATATTCTATGTAAAAGTATGGAAGATTTGAAAAAGGTAAGAGGATTTGATTTTGATCCTATGATGGTTGAAGATAATCAAATTGGAGGAGAGGCGTTTCCCCATGATAATCTAATTTTTGCAGGCAATAATTCTGAATTTTACCCACATGAGGTTGTTCATCTATATACATATTCAAATTTTAAAAGAATACATATAATTATTGATGAAGGAATCGCAACATATTTTGGAGGATCAAAAGGGTTGAATTATAAAAAGCATTTGATTAACTTAAGAAAACATATTGAGAAGAATAAAATAAATATTTTTGAAAAGCTTTTTAATTCAAATAATAAGTATCTTGTTAATGAAACCACATCTTTAAATTATTCGATTGGTGCACTACTATGTGATTTAGCAATACGTAAAAAAGGAAAAAAAGCATTATTCAAATTAATGAATTCAGGAGTGTCAGATAATGAATTAATTAAATCAATTGAGTCAATATTTAACGTTAAAAAAGAAAATTTCAATTCTTTTATTGAAAAAGAATTATTGTATTATGATTGATAAAAATTTGGAAGAGGTTATAAATACTATTAAGTTTCTCCTCTATAAAGAGTCTTCAAAAATAATTGAAAAAATAGATTTTGATGACGATCGCATTTTTTTAGAACCGTTACTATTTGCTTATTTTAATAGTAAGACAGACAACTTATTTTCTGATGAAATGTTAACGGAAATAATGCAAGGATATTTTATAGATGAAAAACCTTTAAAAATAAAACAATCGTACAATAAGCAAGTAATTGCTTATTTACCTAACATAGGTTATTTTAAAAATGGAGAAAAAATTGATACCATTTTAAAAATTGATTCTTTTGAAATTTTAAAAGAAATTCATCCCATTTTAGAAAAATATTTTGTTGAATTTTATAAAGGCCATATTCTTGACAATAAACCTAAGCAAAATTCAGTTTGGCAAGAAAATTATAAAGAGTTAGAGAATGCAATTTTAGTTATAAAAGAGCATCTTTTTGAATTTTATTTAGATCTGGCTTTTGCGAACAGAAGAATCTATTTGCATGATAATCCAAAGATTTTAAATTTTGTATCAATTGAAACATTGGGAATGCTTTATTTTTATGTGATTGGTGATAATAACCTAATTTATTTTATTGAAGAGTTAATACACCAAGGCTCGCATAATTTTTTACATTATGTCCTCCATAATAGGAATGAATATTTCAAGATTGATGTTGATAACATTATTATGCGAGACTTAACAAAAAAAGACTGGGATTATCGTAATGTGTATGGTACATTTCATGGGCTGTATACAGTTACTCGTAGAGTTGAATGTTTTGATATATTGCTTTCAAAAAATGTTTTCTCGGGAAATCAAAAGCACGAACTTTTAGGAAGACTGGCAGATCAGTTTTCAAGATTCAGGACTGGGCTTGAGTTGCTAGATCTTGATGCTGTTTATACCGAAAGAGGAAAGGCTTTTTATATCGAACTAGATGAAAAATGCAGTTCTATTTTAAAGAAATATGAAAAGCTAAAAAATGAATTTGACTTAAGCAATCGTGATTTAGATTTTAGGTATACTGATTTCTGCGAATTAAATTCCTATGCCACTTTCTTAGAAAAAGATAAACAAGATTTTTACAAATTTTAACCAATAAATTTTATGCAAAAGATTATAATTATAAGTACGTTGTTTTTTATACAGGCAGTTTTAGGCCAAAAAAAGGATAACGATATTGTTTTTAAAAATGTCAACATTATTACACTTGTTAATGACAAAGTGCTCAAAAATCAAAATATTGCTGTCAAAGGCGGTAAAATTGTAAGCATTGAAAACAGCAAAAATTCTAAGTTGAAGGGAGACAAAATTGTTGACTTAAAAGGAAAATATATTTTGCCTTCGCTGGCAGATGCGCACGTTCATCTTCCAGACAATGAAGCAGAAATGGAACGTTTTTTAAAACTTAATTTGATCAATGGCGTGACAAAGCTCCGCTCTATGAGAGGGGATTGGAAACACAAAGAATGGAAAGAAAGATACAATACAAAAGAGTCTTATTTTCCTAAGCTCTATTTATCTGCACCACCAATTAGCCGTAATATTGAAGCTACAGCCGAGCAGTTAGAAACTTTTGTGAAAACCTCAAAAGAATATGGTTTTGGTCTTGTGAAAATTTTAAGCATTAAAAATCAAGAAACTTTTTCAAAATTAGACAGTTTGTGCAAAAAATATGAATTGCCGTTGGGAGGACATTTTCCAAGATTAGCTATGGGAAGCGCTTTAAACGAAGATGTTTTTTTTAATTCTTCTTATAAGTCAATAGAACATTTAGGAGGTCTGGTGGGTGAACCAGCCTTTTTTGACTCAAGGCTAAAATCTATAAAGGGAAAGAATATTTTTATTTGTCCAACTTTATCATGGTACAGCATTGGCTCTGGACAATATTCTTATGAAGAGCTGCAAAAATTGCCCGGAATGGAGTTTGTGTCAAAAGAAACTATGCAAGCGTGGATTGAAAAGACTAAAGAATACCGAGAAAAAATCGGGGAACAGTCTTATAAAGAAGAAGTAGCCAAAGAATTAAAAGATTTAGAAGAAAAGTTTCAAGTTGTAAATCGTTTGCAAAAAGAAGGAATTAAAATGATACTAAGTCCAGATGCCTCGTCTAAATATATGATGACAGGATACAATATGATTACTGAAATGCAATTATTAAAAAAAGCTAACCTTTCTAATTTTGAAATATTGCAAATGGCAACTTCTAATTTTGCACAATTTTACAATGAAAATAATGGTGTTTTAGAAGTTGGAAAAGAAGCTGATTTTATTATTTTAGAAGAAAATCCTTTAGAAAATTTAGAAGCTTTAAAAAATGTAAAAGGATTATATTTTAATTCAAATTATTTGTCTGACAAGCTACTTGAAATAAAAAACAGCTTGCTTTCAGAATTAAAAAATTAAAATGCGAAAAGAAAAGTTTCCATTTTTCAAGCAATTAGATTATCGAGACTGTGGGCCGACTTGCCTGCGGATGATTGCCAAATTTCACGGCAAGACTTTTTCAAGAGAATTTTTAAGAGAAAAAGCAGGAATTACAAGAACAGGCGTTACCATGGCCGGAATTGCCGATGCTGCAGAAGCTATTGAAATGCGTACTTTGGGTATGCGAATTGCTTTAGAAAGTCTTGTCAATGAAGCACCGACTCCTTTCATTGTGCCTTGGCGCCAGAAGCATTTTGTGGTGGTTTATAAAACTACGAAAGAGAAAATTTATATAGCTGATCCAGCCCAAGGCCTGCTTGATTATTCTCACCAAGATTTTTTGGAAGCCTGGACAAATACAAGTGATAAGACTGGTTTTGTTTTATTACTAGAGCCAAATGCTAATTTTCTTAAGCTTGATGAAGACAGATCAAAATCAAAAGGTTTTGGTTTTCTGTGGCCTTATTTGAAGCCTTTTAAAAAATTGATCAGCCAGTTGCTGATAGGCTTGCTTGTTGGTACTGCAATACAATTTATAATGCCATTTCTGATGCAGTCAGTGGTGGATATCGGCGTCAATAATCAGGATATTCCTTTTATTTATTTGATATTGATTTCACAATTGGTCTTGTTTTTGTCACAGACCTTGGTTTCTATTTTTCGGGAATGGCTCTTATTGCATGTTTCAGGAAGATTTAATATAAAAATGGTTTCTGATTTTTTATTTAAAATGTTAAAATTGCCAGTCAATTTTTTTGATACGCGAAATACAGGCGAGCATCTACAGCGCATTCAAGATCATACAAGGGTTCAAAATTTCGTTTCTTCCTCATCGTTTAATATGATATATTCTACAATTTTGTTTGTAGTTTTTAACGGTGTCTTGGCATTTTACAATATTAAAATTTTTATTGTTTTTCTAGTAGGCGCGGTTTTGTATGTCAGCTGGACGCTTTTTTTCTTGAAAAGGCGAGCAGAACTTGATTTTAAGCGTTTTGATGAGCAATCGCAGAGCCAGACTTCATTAGTGCAGATAATAAATGGTGTTAGGGAAATTAAAATAAATAATTCGCAGCGCAAAAACCGATGGAAGTGGGAGCAGGTGCAAATTAGCTTGTTCAAGACTTCAATGAATTCTTTGAAGCTCGCGCAATATCAAAGTATAGGTTCTAATTCAATTAATGAACTTAAAAATATCATTATTACTTTTTTGTCAGCCACGGCTGTTGTGAATGGCGAAATTACCCTTGGAATGATGCTTTCTATCCAATATATTGTCGGGCAGTTAAATTTGCCACTTAGTAATTTCATAGGATTTATCCAATTGTGGCAAGATGCAAAGATAAGTTTAGAGCGATTGTGGCAAGTTCATTCCAAAGAAGATGAAGACGATGCAAAAGAGGATAAGATAAAAGAACTGCCAGTAAATAAATCAATCACTATAAGAGATTTAAATTTTAGATATGGCAGTAAATCTTCCGCTTTAGTGCTTAAAAATTTAAATTTTGAAATTCCAGAAGGCAAGACTACTGCCATTGTCGGCGCAAGCGGCAGTGGAAAAACAACGTTGATAAAATTGCTGCTTAAATTTTATGAGCCTACGAGCGGTTCCATCAATATCGGGGGAATAAATCTTGCTTCTGTCAATAATAATTTTTGGCGGTTAAATTGCGGTGCTGTTTTGCAAGAAACTTTCATATTTAATAATACAATCGCTGGCAATATTTCTGAGTCTGAACAGAATGAAATCATAGATAGAGAAAAATTAAAGATGGCTTCACATATTTCAAATATTGAAGATTTTATAGAAAAATTGCCCAACAAATTAAATACTGAACTTGGTACATCAGGAATCAGGCTGAGTGGCGGTCAAGAACAAAGACTGATGATTGCAAGAGCCGTTTATAAAAATCCTGAATATGTTTTTTTTGACGAAGCAACGAGTTCGCTTGATGCAAATAATGAAAAAGCAATCATGGAGAAATTGAATGTGTTTCTGAAAGGAAGAACTTCAATTATTGTAGCACACAGATTGAGCACAGTCAAAAATGCAGATAATATAATTATTTTAGAAAATGGAGAAGTAGTGGAACAAGGCACTCATAGTGATTTGACTTTATTGAAAGGAAAATATTATGAATTGGTAAAAAATCAATTAGAATTGGGTAATTAAGATGGAGGAATTGCAAGAGGATTTAAAAATTTATAGTGAAGAGGTTAGAGATGTGCTTTCTTCGCCACCAAAAGCTATTTATAAATGGGGAAATACGATTTTGCTCTTTTTTATTATTTTATTAGGAGCGCTTTCATGGTCTATTAAATATCCAGATATAATAAGAGCAGAAGTTGTTATCACTACAAAAATACCGCCTGAAAAATTAGTAGCAAAAACATCTGGAAGAATAAAGAAAATTTTCTTTCAAAATTACCAAGAAGTCAAAGCAAATTCTCCTATTGCAGTGATTGAAAATTCGGCCGACTATGAAAATTTATTTTTACTTAAAAGTATTACAGATACGTTGCATTATGGCAGTTCTTTTAAATTCCCTCTGGAAAAATATAATTTCACCCGATTGGGAGAAGTTGAAAATGCCTATGCTGCCTTCAAGAACAATTATTTAGCCTATCAGCAATATGTTCAATACAAACCCTATCAAGTTGAGAAAAAATCTCAAATTTACGAATCAGGTCAGCAAAAAAATAGAGTTTCCTTGTTGAAAGAACAGATTCAAATTGCTGAAAAAGAATTGCAACTCAAGAAAAATGAATTAGCCAGATACAAGATACTTCATGATAAGGGAATAATTGCGACACAGGATTGGGAAACGCGTGAATTTGATTTTTTGCAGCAAGAAAAAAATCAAAAAAATTTGAGAACTCAATTATCCCAATTGAATTCTGCAATAAATGACTTGGGAAGAAACCAACAAACCACAAATATCAGCGAACTAAAAGACGATGTTTTATTGTTGCAAAACACAATTCAATCTTTCAACCAATTAAAAAAAGCAATAGCTGACTGGGATTTGAATTATGTTTTGCGTTCATCAACAAACGGAAAACTATCATTCTTTCAAGTCTGGTCAGAAAACCAAACTATTAATTCTGGAGAACAAGTATTTTCGGTTATTCCTTTAAATAGTGAAAATTATATTTCTAAAATGAGAGTTCCAGCTCTAAATTCGGGAAAAATGAAAGAAGGACAAGATGTAATTATCCGCCTGGCAAATTATCCCGATCGCGAATTCGGAGTTTTGAAGGCAAAAATTTCTGCAATATCACTTGTCCCAAATAATGAGGGGCTTTTATTGCTTGATGCTAAATTGACTAATAATCTTAAAACTACTTATGACAAAAAAATAATATTCCAGCAAGAAATGACTGGAACTGCAGACATAATAACTGAAGATTTGAGATTGATCGAAAGGTTATTGTATCAGTTTAGAGATGTTTTTAAAAGATAATCAACTCTTTAAAGAAATTATCCCAACTTTCTCAGAATGCGCAATCGCTTCACTACTGTCTTTAAAATAACAAGTATCAACGCCCATGCTTTCCATGTTTTTCATCGCTTCGATTGCTTTCTGCTTTTTATGGCTTCCGGTTTGGCGAATGTAAACCGCTTTTACCGTTACCGGAAAAATTTTGCAGATATCTTCGTATAAATAAGGATCGTGCTGTGAATCATCTCCTAATAAAACATATTTTAAATGCGGATAAAACTCTAAAATGTGCTTGATTTTTTCGAATTTATGGTCGTGGTCTCCTCTTCCGGTCAAGAAAAAATCAGTAAGACTGGTTTTTATATCTTTCAACAAAAGAACTGCTTTTGGTAATTTGTGCAAGGCGGTAAATTGCGTAATAAATCGGTACAAATTCCATTCACTGCTCGAAACATAAAAGAACGCATTTCGCTCGTTTGAATTTTCTCTTCCGGCGGTGCTTAAAGCTTGGTAATGAGGAACTACGTCTTCAAAAATCTTTCTGTCATTTACATTTCTGAATAATAAAATATAAAGTTTCTTGAAAGCATTTCGCGTATGCGAGACTAAAAAAGTGTCGTCAATATCTGAAATAAATCCCCAATTTCCGTCATACGGACGAATGTAACTTCCTTTGGCGGTAATTTCTTTGTCTTCATGGAATAGACTTACTTTGTACTCATTCCAGCCATAATCTAAGTCTTGATGCAGCGGAATGCAAAACTTAAAATAACCGTCATCCAGTGATTTTGTATGAATTTTTATGCCATTATGTTCCAAATATACAGAAGCATTTTTTTGGGTTTTGATTCTAAACATCCTTATAACTGACTTTGCATTTTTGAATTTTCTTTTCTGAAAATCATAGTCTTCTTTGGTCGTTGGTTTAAAAACATGTCCCATAACAATCAGCTCTTGATCATTTGCATAACCTCTGTATAATTTTAAAATTGGCTTCATAATTTGTCTTATATTTATAGTACGCTACAACAAAATACGAAAAATTAAGCAAATACTAAAACATGAGTTCGTTAAAGAATTATATATTGGTGGTAAATCCCATTTCTGGAGATGTTGACAAGACTGAAATTATTCAAATTGCCACTGATTTTGCCCAAAATGAAAAGGTAAACCTGATTGTATTTGAAACAACCGGGAAAAATGATGAAGAAAAGATCCAGAAACTTCAAGAAGAAAATGATGCCGAAAGAATAATAGTTGTCGGCGGTGATGGAACTATAAAAATGGTAGCTGAAGCCGTGCAAGACCACAATGTGATTTTAGGCATAATTCCAGGCGGTTCTGCAAACGGACTTTCGGTTGATTTAGATTTGCCTGACGAAATAGAAGAAAACCTAAAAATTGCGTTCAGAAACAATTATATGGAAATGGACATGATTTCAATAAACGGTAAAAAAAGCCTCCATTTGAG
>Ga0247816_10001514_pt1 | contig 11407 bp, 9 predicted proteins | sample UWRJL209509C1_FD_179930 | JGI IMG/M metagenome (GOLD analysis project Ga0247816, IMG submission 179930) | Plant litter microbial communities from Arlington Agricultural Research Station in Wisconsin, United States - UWRJ-L209-509C-1 | ecosystem: Environmental > Terrestrial > Plant litter >...
TAGCAAATTCGAACGCTCATTTGGAACGGTTTGAAAAAAGTCCGTTTTGGGTAAAGAGTTTGAATGAATTATTAAATGATTGTTGGAATGAAAATCCAAACTTGCAGGATCTGGCTCAGGTTTTAAACTTAAATCCAATTACGATATCAAAACATTTTCCGAAATATTTTGGCTGTACTTTGGGCGAATACATGCGCCGAATCAAAATAAATCGCTCGCTTTCGCTGATACAATCCAATCCGGGTAATTTAACTGAAATTGCTTTTCAATGCGGATTCTCAGATCAAAGTCATTTTATCAGAACATTTAAAAACCAAACGGGTTTTTTACCAAAACAATTTCAAAAATTATAAGAGAGGCAAATTTCATTCTATTTTTTGGTTTTGATGCCGTTTACATTTGTTTCAAATTAAAACCAAATCAAAATGCAAACTCTTACCACAAAACAAAAAATATTTAATTTTCCGTTAGTCAAAATTATTCTTGCACTAATTGTCACAATGGCTTTGGTTATTATCGGGCAGCAAATTATTGGGAAATTATTGGGATTAACTTCGCTTGACAGAAACTACAGAAATCTTATTAAAGGAATTTTCGTTTCGGTTCTCGCTTTAACGGGATATATTCTTTTCTTTAAATACTACGAAAAAAGAAAAGTAACTGAATTAGCCACAAACGGTCTTGCCAAAAACCTACTCATCGGAATTTTCATTGGCGTTGTTTTACAATCGCTGACTATTTTGGTTATTTACGCCACCGGAAGTTTTAATATTGTTGCTGTAAATCCTGTATCCTTTATTATTATTCCGCTTACAGTGGCTTTTACGGCTGCCATTCTTGAAGAAATTTTAATTCGCGGTATTCTTTTCAGAGTTCTGGAAGAAAAACTGGGAAGTTATATTGCTTTGGCTATTTCGGCTATAATTTTCGGAGCGCTTCATTTATCAAATCCAGGTGCAACATTGGTTTCTGCTTTATGTGTTTCAATTGAAGCCGGTATATTATTGGGCGCCGCTTTTATGTACAGCCGAAATTTATGGTTTCCGATAGCGATTCATTTTGCATGGAATTTTATGCAATCGGGCATTTTTGGCGCAATAACATCGGGAAACGAAAAATCAGAAAGTTTATTAATTACTAAAATCGAAGGTTCTGTATGGATTACCGGAGGAGAATTTGGTCCCGAAGGAAGTTTTCAGGCGATTATATTTTGCTCTATAGCTTCGGTGATATTACTTTTTTTATGTTATAAAGAAAACAAGATTGTGAAACCTTATTGGCAAAAATAAAAATTGAATCTAAATAGCAAACCCGACAGTCCGAGGCGTCAGACTATCGGGTTTGCCATGCGACTTTAACGCATCCAGTTGCTCCCGAATACTATATAATATGCCCAGTCTTCCGGGCCTTTTGCGACGTCAACACCCATTCTGAGTTTAAATTTCCGTGCCAGTAAATACCTGAAACCAGTTCCGTAACTGTATACGACGGGTTTAGCAAAAGCCTGATCCCAATCATCAAAAGCACTTGCCAGACCACCGTAACCCATAAGGCTCCATCTTCGGTATACATCCCATCTCAATTCGAGTTCGGTTACGATACTTGTTTTTCCCTGATATCTTGCAGCGGGAATTCCTCTTAAATTAATTCCCGGTAAGAGATAAAAAGGTGGTTTCCCAAAGGCTTGTTCCCCTTCAATTCGGAGTCCGCCAATTAATTTTTTGGTTACAGGATAATATCCAATTGCCGAAAGATTAACGCGCCACGCATCATAATCACTTCCAATGACATCATCAGACCAAAAGAAATCTGATTGTATGCGAATTCCCTTATCGGGGGTAAAAATATTGTCCCGTCCATCAAACTGAATAGCTCCACCAAACTGACTTACCAGACTATTAATGTCTTTTGGTTTGACAAAAGAGGGTGGAAGATCCAGATTTAAATCCGGCAATGTTATATTAGAATTTAGCAATAAATATTGCGGGCCAGCACTCCATTTTGCATTTCTAAATTGTTTCAGCCATTGCGTGTAGAATATAGTAGACTTAAAATTGAGCTTAAATTCTTTATCGTTTCCATTGGGTAAATTTTCATAAAAAGAGAGGTTCATGTCGCCATAACCTGCCATTACCCGGTATAATATTCTCGATTTTATTAAAGTACCGGAACGAAAGGCACCCACCATCCAGCTTTTGTTTTCGGTGTACATTCCGATTCCTCCTGTAATATCGGGATTTATAAATCGTTTTTTGCCGTTTTCATCAACAACAGGTGCGTGTTTTTTTAGAAAAACAGGAACAATTGCACCTCCAATTCCGCCCAGAGCCGGTTCTGTTATAATTGTTGGAACCACAATAAAACCGTGTGCATAAATAATGTAATCGCTTAAATCGAATGCGCCGTCGAGAGAATCTTTTACGCTAATATGATGCTTTTGTGCTCTTATAGTTTGAAATAAAAAAAAGCATATCATTAACATGAAAACCATTCTCTGAATAAATTTTCCTTTTTTAATGATAGAATCTGAAGGTGTATTTCTCATTTCAAGTCATTTAAATTTATCTTATTTCAATAAAAAACAGCAACTTTAATCGTTATTCTTCTACTACTTTTGCCAGGCTAAAAACATGTGCGAGTGTAAGGAAAAAGGTGTTTCCCTGAAAACGGTTTACAGCTTCAAATTCAGAAACCCAGCGTAATCCTGCTGAAGTTTTAGAACCTATATGAAAATAGTTTACTTCGGCTCCTATGCCTGCAATTCTGTCTTTTGCAGGTTCAAGTACAGAATTACCAACCGGTATTTTGTCGGGTGATATTTTTCCTTGTAAATAATAAATTGCCCCGGCATTGAGTATTCCTTTTGGTGCTGTTTTTTCTGCATTCATCAAATAAAAAGTTTTTCCTAAACCTCCTTCAATACTTAAAATATCTCCGGTTTTTATATCTGTATCTTTCTTTTTACCGTTTATTTCATACGCCGCCAATGCCGAAAAATGAAAGGTCTTTTTATCATTGAAGAATATAGTTGTTCCTGCTGAAAATTCATTCATAAACATTCCCAGACCCGCATTGTCAGAAGCTCCCGCAGTAAATTTTCCGGTAGGAAGATATATTTGGTAACTAAATACAAAATCGGCTCTTTTGGTATGCCAGCCCAATTGTACAGGTTGTACAAACATATCTGTAAAGGCAAGTGAGTTTTTGGCATCCAGAGAATTTCCCTGAATGGTGTTTGATGCAAAAGCTAATAAAATACTTGCACCATAGTTAGCTCCCAGGATTTTAAAGTCACTTATATATGATGCTCCGGCTCCTGTTATAAACATCGTGATATCAGGATTTGCAACTGATTTATCTCCGTTTGCATTGCGCAGAGAACAAGCATCATAAAGATAACCAGGAACATAAACACTTAAAGTGTTAGCCGGTGCCTGAGTTCCGGATTGTAAACCCATTGCGCCAAGAATGTGTCCGCCTTTAAGCTGAGCATTTCCGGTAAAATATATCAACAAAAGAAAAAGTGTAAGAATTAATTTTATTAGTTGTCTGCGGGTATTAAAATTCGTTTTCATCTTGTTTATTTTAAATTAATGAAACCTGTATTGCTTTATTTTTCAGACTTTATCTAAGATTCTTTTAAATAAAAAGAAGCACTTTTTTCAGAATTAATTCTGATTATCTTAAAATATTCTGAAGGAGACTTACCTGTATGTTTTATAAAAGCTCTAAAACATGTAGTTCTTGATTTAAATCCGGATCCCCAGGCCATTCCTTCAAGCGATAAATCTTTCCATTCGGGATCATTTATTTTGTCTTTAAAAAATTCGATTCTTTTTAAATTGACATAGTCCTGAAAATGAAGATTAAATTCAGAATTTATTAAATTAGAAAGATGATGAACTGAGATTCCGGTTTCATCAGACAGATCACGAATAACAAAATCTTTTTTCAGGAAAAGCTTTTTTGTAGAAAAAATATAATCCAGTTTTTCGAGATATTCCTGTTTTTTATCGGGAGTTAATTCCTTTACTAACGGCAAATTATTTTTGATTTCTTTTGTTTTTATGACCGATGAAGTATCTGTAACAAAACTAAACTGATTACTTGTTTCTTCACTTATTTCATTATTAAAATCGTAAAAAACCTGAGGTTTGAAATAAAGCCATCCTACTGTAAAAACAAGTACTGCAGAAATTAATATATAACAGGAAAAGTCAAGATTATTAACCTGATTCATCAAAAAATAATGTACAAAAAGGGTAGAAAACAAAAACAAAATCATCAAATTATAAACTCTTATCCAACTTAATATTTTTACACGCTGGAAATGATTTTCTTTAAATTTTTTCAAATCATAATTTAAAATCATCATTGTCTGGCAAAAAGCATACAATAACCAAACCGTGAGACTTAACATAGAAAATGGGTTCTGTACTTTTACAGAAATATAATCAACCACATGAATATCAACATAATTGCCAATCCAGACAAAAATGGTTAAACCAAAATAAACCAGAAAGGGTAAAAAATGCAGCCAATCGTATTTCTTAAATATTTTTTTATCTGAAAACAAAATCGTTCTTACATAAAGAAATGCAGAAGGTGCCACCAAAAAAATAAAGGATTTTGTGATCATAAAAAGATCAGGGAAATGCTTAAAAATAGTAGCTGATAAGTAAAAATTATAAACACTGACAACAGCAAGGCTAAACAAGAACAATCCAAGGAAAAAACTTTTTGAGTAATTTTTTCTTGAAAACAGAACCATAAAGGAGGTAGCAAAACCAACCAGTGTCGCTATAAAAAAGAAAAGTGAAAGTACTATATCAACCATATGTTTAAGTTTCAATTATTAATATTGCTTCAACATGAATTATTTGTTAAAGACTATACCTGCCTTAAAGCAAGTATAATCTCTATATAACAAATCTCTGAAAAGGTTTATTTTTTAGCTAAACCAGGAGGGAAACCTGCCAATATTTTTTTGACAGAACTTGCTATAAATTCTTCGGGATTGTCTGGTTTATTATCAATTTGTGCATTACCTATTCCCTGCCAAACTAATTTTTGTGTTTTTGTAGAGACTATATCAATTACCAGAGAGCCATCTACATAATCGTAAGTATTAAATGTTGTGGTACCGCCACCCATCATGGCTCCTCCGCCCCAATATCCATATGGACGGTACATTCCGCCATAGCCATAAAAATCAGAGTTTGCCGTAACAGATTGTTTATTTTTTAAGATAGAAACTGCATTTACTTTTAAGTCAGGAGTGCTACTTTCTGTAAAGCCTTTGGCGATCATTTCAGAACGAATGGCTTTTGTAACACGGTCTACGTTTAATTGATTGACCTGTCCTTCCTGTGCTTTTAAATCATAAACGGCAAAGGTTTTATATTCGCTAAAATTAGCAGCGTGGTCATAATCTGATGTAACATTTACGGTTGGTGAGCAACTGTAAATTAGGCCCAAAAATAATATTGGGATTATTCTTATAGATGTGATTTTCTTTTTCATCTTATAGTATTTAAATTAATGATTAATTGAGTGTAACTTCTAATTATTTTAAAAAAAATGCTTCAAAACTGTGAAAGAATGAGGAAAGGGCGTTTATACGGTGTGAGTGTGGCGTAAATAGCTAGAAAACAAATAATTGCAGAACATCAAAGATAAATCTTTTTTTTTAAATTCGTTGGGCAACAAATAAGCGATTACTTTTTCTAAGTATAAACTTAAACAAATTAATTCAATATGTAATAAAAATACTTCTTTTTTTGTTGTCGAATGTTTTCTTGTTGTTAATAATTTCTGTTGTTTATAAAATTATATTGCTGTCGAAATTGGTAATCTTCCCTCTTTAATTGCTTCCAGCATTTTGGTATAATCGGCATCATTTTGATCTGCATATGAAATTGAAAATTTTGCTATTGCATTGGCAAACTCATTACTGTTTCCTATATAACCGGACAATACAGAAGGATCACCTGTTCGTGCATGCGCTCTTGCTAATGCCCAGCCACATGCTTTTGCATAATCCGCCATATTTCTGGCTTTCATAATTTCGAGAACCGGTTTTACTTTGGCGTCCCGAAGCTGGCGGATATAAAAAAACTTGTTCTGATCATCCTGCGTCCATCCCAAAAGCATATCCGATGCAGATTGCATTAGTTTTTGCCCCATAACAATTCGCTCGCCCTGATGCTTATACTTATTTTCGATTTTAAGATTTGGCTCTAATACGCTTTGTCTGGCTTCTTTAAACTGCAAAAAAATGGGTTCGCCCGTTGCCGACATTAATAAACTTATGCCACAAACTGTTCCCACACTTCCTACACCTACCACCTTCATTGCAACGTCATGCAGCGTATATCTGCTTAATAAAACCTGCTTATCATCTGGTAATGACTCCATATATTTTTTGTGCGCAGTTTCTACTTCACGGATAATTCTTTTTCCTTCTTCTCCTGTTGGATGAAAAATCAAAGGCGGATCATCTTTTATTCTGGCACGATATCCATCCTGATAAGTCATTTTTGCAAATTCTTTTTCATGAGCTGTATATTCCGCCGCTTTTTTTATTCGCTTATGTTGAAATTCTTTTATTTCTTCATCTTCTCCTCTTTCAATAAGTTCTGCCAGATCAATATCGGCATACCAAATTTGAAGTGCCGATAATTTACTGTATTCCAGCATATGTCTTTTGTAACTATCGGCCACATGCCAGGCAAATTCTTTGCAGTTTTTATTCGAGAATTTTCTCCATCTTCCTGCAATTGCAAAACTTGTGGCGAGTCTTTTTATATCCCATTCCCACGGTCCGGGAAATGTTTCATCAAAATCATTTATATCAAAGACCAATTTTCGCTCAGGAGTTGCAAACCCTCCAAAATTCATTAAATGACAATCTCCGCAAAGTTGTAAATGAATTCCTGTGGTGGGAGTTTGTGCTAAATCTGACGCCATAATTGCTGCTGCTCCCCGAAAAAATGAAAATGGCGATTCCATCATTCGGCTATATCGTATCGGCAGCAAACTTTCGACTCTTCCTACACTTGTTTCAATAAGAATGTCAACCGGATTTTTTCTGTTTTCAGATGCTTTCCATTCCTGATGTGCGTTTCGTGGTATAACTTTTCTTATTGCTGTGCCTTTTGAGTACCGTTCTGCTTTTGAAGCAACGGGATCAAATAAATTCTCGGTTTTATTTTCGAATTTTTCAGGCATAAAAGGTGTTTTTATTATTTTACTTCCTTAATATCATCCATTTTCCAGCTTTTATCAAAATAAGCTGCAGTTGGTCCATAAAAACGCATATAAGTAAACCAATGTTTTCCTGGTAAAGTCTGTACCCAGTTTTTATCTTTTCCGGTTGGCGCTTTTGGTCCGAAATACAAATCGACAGAACCATCAGCATTTTTTATTAAATCCTTACGGGAAGATAAATCGGCATTTTTTTGAGGATTATCAATCAGACAGCGTGTCGCTACATCATAAATCGTAATCGACCAGAAATTTACAGCCGGAGGATTTGCCGGCACATTCAACGTATAATTTTTTCCACCATCAAGCCAGTTTCCTGTATTATCAAAATAAGAACCTAAATAGGCCTGACCCACATTTGGAATTTTGGTAATCATAGCTTTTGAATACGTAACTGCTTCGTAGAAATAGGAGGTTCTTTCGAAAAATTCATCATAATTATCCGCATGTTGTGATGGATCTTTTATAATCATCACGTAATCCCATTTTTTGTCCGGCCAGTGTTTCACGTCTTTAAAACGTTTTTCGAATGAATTTGCCATTGCCATTTGCTGTCCTTTTTCAGCAGCAGCAATTAAAATTTTCTTTTGACGCTCATCTGGATTAAAAGGTTTTCCTTTTTCAATACCCAGATTTCTAAGCCAGGCTATAAAAAAACGGTCGCGATCTTCTACGGGTTCATTTTGTAAAATGGCATGAAGACGTTGCCAATAAGCAATTCCGGTTGGTTGAATTCCGTACCATTTTTTACCTGCTGGCGGACTAACTACTTTAGTTGGCAAAGGATTGGCGCGTTTATCATAAGGATAAATTTTTACCTGCTTAACCAAAGTTTCAGTTGCTTTTGGATCAGGATCTAAAGCTCTAAAACCAAAAAACATATTTACCGTCGTACAAGGAACTACAAAATATCCTGCTGGTTTAAAGTCTTTCATAGTCGGCGGTACCAAAATATATTTCCCTCCCTTTCCTTTATCTGGTCCCATCTCACCAATAACTGCCTGCTCACGCTGCCAAAAATCTCCCAATCCTCCAGCGGTATGTCCCGCAGGCATTTCGATAACAGTTGGACCATTGGCAGCAAGATCTATAAATGAAATGATATAAGGAGTCGTGGCATTTCCTGTCAAAATCCCCAGACGGTCATTATAGGTGTTGTAAAAAATAAGATCATTGCTTGTTGCATTGAAGGTTTTGTACTGAATATGCTGCCATTCGGCGAAAGCCACAATTGGTAATCCCCACAAATAACATTGAGTTGCCTGCTGAAAATCCATTTCGTCAAATAATTTCGGAATAGATTCTTTTGAAGGTAATTCTCCATCCATTTTTATTTCAGTTCCAGAAGTTGAAACCTGTGTTGAAGCAACATTTTCTGTTTCTGCTTTTTTACATCCAAAATTTAAAATAAGAGATGAAAAGACGATAATTAAGAGATGTTTGTTTTTCATAATGCTACATAATTAAATGCGGAGATTTTAAATTTATTTCACTTCTTCAACATCATCCATTTTCCATGTTTTATCAAAAAATCCTTTTTCAGGCCCATAGAAGCGGGCTAATAATTCAAATTTTCTTTTAGGATCTGTAGGAACCCAATTGGATTCTTTTCCTTCAGGCACTTTGGCTCCAAAATAAATATCAACAGAACCGTCAGGATTTTTCTTTAATCCCGGGGTGGTAGATGCCCGGCTTGAATATTTCATATCTAAAATAAGGGCATGTGTTTCACGATCATAAGCCGTTATGGACCAATATAATTTTACAGGAACTTTAGCAGGTAAATGCACTTTGTATAATTTTGAACCATCAAATGACTGATCGTTTTTATCTTTTACAGTCATTAAATAAAACTGACCTGTACCTAGCTTTTTTGCACTAAAATATGCCATAGAATAACTTATTGCTCTTTCATCAACAGGGTAAATATTAGGAGCAAGATAATTTGACATAATAGCTTTGACCACATCTTGCGACGCTGGAAGTGCCCAATTTGTACCTTCATAAAAAGGAGGTGTAAAGATTTTTTCATACCTCTTGTCAATCCAGCTATGAGCGTCTTTTATTGCTGCATTCAGAATTTCCTGTCTTCTTGCATCAGCCTGAAAAGTCTTTCCTTTTTCTATACCAATTGTCTTTAACTGATCGATCATTACTAAATCTCTTTGTAACCAAGGCTCTCGTTGAATAAACTGATTTAATACTTCAAAAAAATGTAAATTATACGGAATAGTATTTCCAAATGAAGCATCAATCAAATCTACAAATGTGGTTGGTGGAGGATTATCAGCTTGGGAAAGAGGATATATTTTTACTTTTTTTCCATACTCAATTGCTCTCTTAATATCATTTGAACTACCATCTGTAAGATTGGATCTAAGTATTGCAAAACCTGTATAAGTTGAAGATGGCATTGGGATATATCCAAAAGGCACTGCATCTTTATAATTAGGAGGAAGAATGACGTATTTACCACCTTTGCCTTTGTCTACACCAGCGGGACCAATATCTTCTATAGCGGTTTGCCAGCCATCATCTAAGCTGCCTGTTAAAGATGAAACACCATCTACAGCAGGAATTTCCAGAACTACTGGACCTTCTCTTGTATCATATAACGGATTTATATAAATGACATCGGGATTTGGTGTTAGTGTCTGATTTTTAGAATTAATTAATCCTGACCAGTAAATAATCTGATTATAGTCTCCTTTTACTTTTAAAAGACTTTCGTGCATCAATTCAGAATTAACCGCAGGCATTCCCCATATAACAGCTTCAACGGCACGATTATAAATTAATTGTTCCTCAAAATCTACAGGCTTAAATGTTGTTGTCTGACTAGTATCAGCAACAATAGCAGTTTCGTTTTTTTTGGTAGATTGAGTGCATGCAGCTAAACAGCTTACCAATACAAGTGATAAAATTTGTTTTTTCATTTGTGTTGTTTTTGATGAAAAACTTAAAGTCAATTTTTTAAGATCCCGGAAACACAAAAGCCACAACGGCTCTCAATCCCCAATCAGGTCTTATGCTTGAATGGCCTACAATTGGTATTAAGGGCATAACAGCAAATTGCATTGTTTGGCCTCCTAATTTTGTAATGGCTCCAACATTTGGGCTAATGGTTATTAGTGTTGTATTTCCTTCCCAGTTTTGTGTAATCTCAGAGGTAATACCCAAACTTGCACCGCTTTTGTAACTATGAGTTAAGAATATCTGTGTGTAAAACTGATTAAAATCGGCCCTGTCTTCACTTCCTGCCACTGACCATATCTGATTTGCAATAAAACCTATCGAAAGTCCTTTTCCCTGATGCATGACCAAAACACTTGGCCCGATTCCAAATTTTTCTGTTCCCAGAAATTTTTCTGTTGCCGTTGGTACCAAAAAAGCAGGACCAACTCCCAAAATAATTCCCTTAGTTTTAGGAGCAAAAAACGCTGTAACTGTTGCGTCGCTTAAACCAAACTCATGTGTATTTTCTCCGGTAACATCCTGCTGATCTACTACCGGAAGTATGTAACGTGTAATTAAATTTAAATTATCACTCAGTTTAAAAGGAATTACAGGCTGTATATTTATTTGGTATTTTGATCCATTGTACGCACCAATTCCATAAGTTAAATTATTCTGCAATGGCACACTAATTAAACTCGCAACCGGATTGGCCAATTTATCTGCCAATTCCTGAGCGCTGGCACCTGATTTCTCTTCTTGCGCAAAAACACCACAACTTAAAAGAAAACAAAATGTAGTGTACAGGTATTTGTTTGAAATATTAGACAATGGGCTTTTCATGATTTTCTTTCTTTAGAAGATTCTTATCAATATTAAAATCAGTTTATTTATCCGGAAATACTTTTTTCCAATCGTCTTTCATACTGATGACATGATATTTATACTTACCAGCAGTATTTAAGGAAAGGTTATCTTTTTCCTGATAATTATATTCTCTAATAGAATCGTTATGATTTACCAGCATTTGAAAAGAAGGGTATTTGCTTCCCTGAGAATATCTTAACATGGCAAGATCACCGGCACCGCCTTCATTACCACACGCAAAAACAGGTCTTTGACCAATATGAAGCTGTATTCCAACCGGTTTCCCAATCTTATCATCTAAGAGATCAAGAGCAGGTTG
>Ga0247816_10001515_pt1 | contig 11407 bp, 3 predicted proteins | sample UWRJL209509C1_FD_179930 | JGI IMG/M metagenome (GOLD analysis project Ga0247816, IMG submission 179930) | Plant litter microbial communities from Arlington Agricultural Research Station in Wisconsin, United States - UWRJ-L209-509C-1 | ecosystem: Environmental > Terrestrial > Plant litter >...
TTAGAAAGCAAATGCGTGAAAGCTTACCAGGGCAATCCAGCTGGATGGTCAGAATGTCTTGTTGGAAATATAGGTGGAGGAGCCATTACAGGTATTGACTGTTCTAAAGCTAATTTTGCTCCAGCCTTTGCAACAGTAGGTCAGGCTTATACAGGAACATTGACTGTTCCTTACACGGGCGGTAACGGTGGCATATATGCTGCACAAAACACCACTGTAAACGGACTCACATTTGACCTTCCTTTAGGTGTTTTTGCTACAGGAAATGGTAGTGTGGTCTATAATGTTACAGGAACTCCCCTTACGGCTGGAACGACTACAGTGAGCATTACTCTTGGAGGACAAAGCTGTTCAGGTGCCAATGCTATCTCACTTACGGTGAACCCAGCAACAGCGAATCCTGGCGGTGTATTGCCGGGAACTGTTACACTGGTACAAAACAGCCGCTATTGGATAGCCTCGGTAAACGACAACGATTATCTGCCTTATACAGCGCCCACAGCACCTGCGAGCACAGCGGTAATAAATGCAGGCGGCGGTACAGATCTTTTGGTTGATATACAAGGAAGCATCACCACTACAGGCATTACAGTTTATATTCCGGTTACAGTAACCGGAAGTGGCGGAAATGTAGGAGCATGGAGCAGTACCACTACCATTCCTGCAAACCTTACAGAAGATGGTCAATCTAGACAAGTAGAATTATCTTGGGCGGCGCAGACACTTACAGCATCCAGCACTTCTGTTGTTGCTACGATTAAAGCCATTGGCGGTACTTTGAATGCCAAGAAATTAGATATCAATGCCGGGATAGGAAATGATAACTTAGGGTTGTTGTTGGGAACTTTCCAGTATCCTTACAACCAGGCTGGCGCACTTACCACTTATCAGTTGCGTGACATACCGGGTATCCCTGACAGAATGTTCGGGCAGATTGACAATGCCGGTTTGTATGAACACAATTTCCTTTACCTGCCGATACAGGCAGAAGACGGAAAAATATGGCTGAACAACAACCTTGGGGCAAACTATGCCAATCTGGATGACCCTGCTTTCAACCTTGCCCAGCAAGCGACAAGTGACACAGATAGAAATGCTATGGGATCACTCTTACAGTGGGGTAGAAAAGCCGATGGGCATGAACTTGTAATAAGAGATCAGAGTATTTCCGTAACGGCGGTTTATAAAATGGGACGTTCATTAAATACACAAGTAGCAACTTGGAGTCCCACTTTTGCTTCTCAAATATACCCATCAAGCGGTTCTACAGAATGGTATTCAGCTACTACGCCACCACCAGGGGACAGATGGCTGGTAAATTCGCCTAATAACCCTTGTCCTCAAGGCTTCAAAGTCCCATTAAGAGCAGAGTGGCAAGCACAGATAACAGCAGCCGGAACTAATGGCTTGTATTTAACTACCAAAAAATTGAAATTAACTGATGCCGGACGTGGCGCTGCTGCAGGTATCAGTAATGTAAGTCCTCTTTATCACGCAGCAGACGGCTATTCTGTCATTGTCGCAGGGAGCAACGGTAGGGTATATGGTGTGGTAGGGAACGTTATTAATAACACTAGTAATTTTGACCCAACTTATGGTAAAGCTGTTCGTTGTATTCAGGAATAATAATCTCATAAAGACCATCTGTGGATAAGACAGGTGGTTTTAATCAAACCGTTTTTAAACAGAGTAAATAGAATGATATCTATTTAGCAATTTAAAACCTAAATAATCAAATAAAATGAATAAATATATAATGCTTATGCTACTGACCATGGGGAATTTTGCTTTCTCTCAGGTGGGTATCGGCACAGTCTCGCCGCATGCCAGTGCTGACCTAGAATTGGGATCTCCCAATAAAGCCCTTTACCTTAACCGTGTGGCAAACACGGCAGCAGTTGCCAACCCACAGCCGGGTATGGTTATTTATGATTTAGAAAGCCAATGCGTGAAAGCCTACCAGAGCAATCCGCCTGCATGGTCAGAATGTTTGATGGGAGGAAATCAAGGAAGCGGAACGGGAACCGTTACGTCATTAAGCTGCGCTTCCGCATTATTTTCCCCGCCTTCAGGCACTATCGGGCAGGAATATTCGGGTACACTTACCGTTCCCTATTCGGGAGGCAACGGCGGTACTTATACTGTTAACCACTTTACAGTCAACGGGCTGACGTTCTTTCTTCCGGCAGGCAGCTTTGCCACGGGAGCCGGGAGCTTGGTGTACCAAGTCATTGGAACACCTACTACAGCGGGCAGTACTTCTGTAGAAATCACAATCGGCGGGCAGAGCTGTAGCGGTGCAAACGCACTATCGATCCAGATAAATACCGCACCGAATAACCCAGTAGATGTTTTGCCAGCCTCCATCACGCTGGTTCAAAACAGAATGCATTGGATCGCATCTATCTATGATGTAGATTACCTGCCTTACACGGCTCCTGCAGGACCGGCAACCACAGCAGTAGTAGCGGCAGATGGTACGCCGGACACGCCGATAAATATCCCGGGAGAAATAACAACCGCAGGTATTACCGTTCAGATTCCGGTAGCTACAGTTTCAGGAAGCGGCAACATCGGTGCATGGAGCAACATTATTACCATTCCGGCAAACATGACACAAGACGGTGTTTCTAGACAAGTAGAGCTTTCTTGGGCAACACAGCCTTATACTACAGCTACAGCATCTATCACAGCTACCATTAAAGCAATAAGCGGTACATTGAAAGTAAAACAATTAGACCTTAATGCAGGACTTGGAAGTGACTATAAGGGAATCTTGATGGGAACATTCCAGTATCCATACAACAAAGCAGGAAGCCTGGCCAACTATGAATTGCGCGACATCCCGGGCATTCCTGACAGAATGTTTGGAAAACTAGACAATACGCCTGCAGCAGGAACAAGACACAATTTTCTTTATATGCCCGTATTGGCAGAAGACGGAAAAATATGGCTAAGCAACAACTTAGGAGCAAACTATGCAAATATAGCGCATATTGCTTTTGACCTTAACAAGCAGGCAACAGCAAATAACGATTTCAATGCTTTTGGTTCGTTGTTCCAATGGGGCAGAAAGCCAGATGGACATGAGTTGATCAATTATGTAAGTGCTACTTCTGCCACAGGAGTAAACGGTTCCATTACAACCAAAAACGATGAACCTAACCATTCTTCGTTTATTTCGGCCAGTCCCGACTGGAGAATGAATTCTGATGATACTTTATGGCAAACTGAATCCAGCCCCAATAATCCTTGTCCACATGGTTTTAAGCCTGCTTCAGTAGTTGAAACTGGATATTGGCAATTAATGTCGGGTGTTCAACCTGCTTCGGTTGATAGAAAGTCAATAACCACCTTGTTGAAAATACCTTATAGTAGTCGCCGAATGGCTGCCGCTGTATCAGTTTATAGTAGTGCAACAAGGACTACTTGGATTGGCACAGCAGTTCCATTTGTTGCTACTACAAATGCCTATGCTTATGGTACCGTATATAGAGACAATTCTGGACAATATTATGACCTTAACGAGCCACGATATTATGGTTTGGCAGTACGCTGCATTCAGAATTAAATAGAAATATATTTAAGAATCTTAAAAATACCAAACCCTGCAGGGACTTAAAGATTTCGGCAGGTGTTTTTCGAAGATATTAATTTAACACTCATGAAATGAAATATAAAATAGCAAAAAAAATAACGATGGCCTTGGTCTTTGCCTGCAGCGCAACAGCCTTCGGCCAGGTGGGTATAGGCACGACAGCACCCCACGCGAGCTCAGAGTTAGATCTGGGTTCTGGCAACAAGGCACTTTATCTTAACAGGGTGGCCAATACTGCGGCTGTCGCTAATCCGCAACCGGGAATGATGATTTATGACTTGTCAGAACACTGCGTAAAAGTGTTTGAGGGAACTCCTGCAAAATGGTCAGACTGTTTGGGAGGACAGGCGATGCACCTTGCATGTGACGCAGCAAGCTTTAGTGGTCCGGTGTTTCAAAACAATGCCTACTCGGGTACACTTACAATTCCCTACACAGGCGGTAAAGGGACAGCATATCCGGCACAGAGTTTTACAGAGAACGGACTTACATTTACCCTTTCTGCCGGCAACTTCAGCAATGGAGCGGGAGATATTGTTTACACTGTGAGCGGTACAGCCCCATCCTCGGGTAACTTCCCGATAACTATTGCCATAGGCGGACAAAGTTGTTCTGTAACACTATCTGTAATCGCTACGGTGAGCAATCCACCGGGTACAGTAGCATCGCTTACCTGTGCTTCGGCAATATTCAGTCCTGCAACTGCCACGCAAGGTACGGCATACACAGGCACGCTTACGATGCCTTACACAGGAGGCAACGGCGGTACCTACCCAGCGCAGAACTTTACTGCAAACGGGCTTACATTTACACTTCCGGCAGGTAACTTTGCCGCAGGCTCAGGAAACGTACAGTTCAGCATAACAGGTACGCCAACTACAGCAACTGCAATCTCTGGAGATATTACAGTAGGAGGACAAACGTGTAGTTTGACGCTTCCGGTAAGCCAAAGCCCAACGGGAGTACTTGATCCTCGCATTGTACTGGCACAAGACAGAAAGCATTTCATAGCTTCAGTATATGATAATGATTACCTGCCTTATACAGCGCCTAGCGTTCCTGCAACACTAGAGCGTCCCAAGGCAGCCGATGGCGCTAATGAAGCAGAGTTGGTAGATGTGCAGGGAAGCATCACGACTGCTGGATTTCAGGTACAGATTCCGGCTACCGTTACAGGTACAGGAACAAGCAGCATCCAGGCATGGACATCTACCTTTGTAGTGCCAGCGGCCTATACACAGGACGGCAATTCAAGAACATTAGAATTATCTTGGGTAGCACAGTCTTTTACAGCTACTACCACGTTTATCACGGCTACGATCAAATCTATAGGAGGTGACCTTCTTGCTAAAAAGTTAGACATCAATGCAGGTATCGGAAATGATTATTTAGGATGGTTAATGGGGCAGTTTCAGTATCCTTACAACGCTGCGGGCGCAACGACCTCTTACCAGGTAAGGGATATACCGGGAATTCCGGATAGAATGTTTGGAGTACCAGATGGTGCAGGAGACACTACTACTCATCTTATGTTATATTTACCTGTACAGACAGAAGACGGAAGCATTTTCTTGAATAACAACTTAGGAGCTGATTATGCTAATCTTAAATCTCTGAGCTTTAACTTGACACAACAAGCTACAAGTATTGCAATGGATGCTTCAGATCCTAAAGCCAAAGGATCATTTTTCCAATGGGGAAGAAGAGGTGATGGTCATGAATTGATGGCTTGGACTAGTTCCAGCCAGTACCCAACACCAGTTTATTCAACGGCATCTACATCCACTAACACAAGAGCTGATGTACCTAACCATAGATATTTTATTAAAATTTTAAATCCTAATGATTGGAGAGTTAATAGCAATCCTAACCTTTGGAATGGTGTAAATGCTATAAACAATCCTTGTCCTCATGGTTTTAGAGTTCCTCATCCTTCGGAAAGAAATAATATTTGGGCTGCTAATGTAAATATATTAAAAATACCTAGTGTAAGAGGTAGAATAGCAGGATTGGATAATTCTTATAACACTGCTGCTCAAGGATATGGAAGAACAATTTGGTCAGATTATGTATCACGAGGTACAAACCCCGCAAACTATGCTGATGCAGAGCGAATTGATACTAGTGCTAGCTCTAGTGGTGGCTCATCAAGGAGTAATGCTTTCCCTGTACGTTGCATTAAAGATTAAAATATTGTAAACAGTAATATATACTGAAAAGGCAATAAAACGGTATAGCAAATCTACCACCACCCAGCCGAGGTTCGACTCCCCGGCTGGGTTCTAAGAAAGAGATACGCTCAGGAAAAATAGCACTCACAATAAAAGAATAAAATGAACAAAGCCCTAACAGTAGTTATTGCCTTATTGGGTGTCACCCTATCAACCGCCCAAACCATCCAAATGGAGTTCCCGCACTTGGCAGGAAAGATCTATGATTTAATACTCTTTCAGGGAGACCAGCAGGTAAAAGCCGTTCAGGGTAGCGTACCAGCAGACGGGAAATTCACCATGGTAATTCCCAAAGAATATGCGCCTTACACAGGCATGAGCCGTTGGCTTTTGACCACTGCTGCCGAACCTGTCGGATTGGATATACCTATTTCGGGCAAGGATTTCTCGTTAAGCTGCCTGATAGAAAATCCTTCAAAACAAGATGATATTAGGGCTAGGAACAATACTGATGTGGCACTGCTCAATAGCCTGTTCAGTGAGCAGCAAAGCATTGTCAATAAAGCAGAAGCAGTAAACGCTGTTTTGCAGGCTTATGATAAATCAGACAAGAGCTATGCACTTTTTGAAAAAGAATATGCCAAACAGCAAACAGCATACCGGGCTTTTCAGCAAAATATTTCAAAAAGCAAGGAGTATGCGGCAAAGGTTTTTAACACCTTCGGGTTTACAAGAGGAATCGGTACAGAACTGCACCAGACAGAAGAAGCAAAGGCCAAAAACATTGCCAGCGCCATGGCCAACGAATTAGATTTAAAGGTGCTTTATACTTCTGGTCATTGGACAAATAGCATTTCAAACTGGGTTGACATACATACTTTGGTCTTGAAAGACAAGAATGCTTTTATAGCCGATTTCAAGAAAATGGAAAGCAAAACCGATGCGAAACGCTTTACAGATTTTGCAGGCCGAGTGGCTTATTTCCTTACCCAAAAAGGACAGGATGATTACATAACTGCGATAACTCCGGCAGTAAGAGAGAGTTCAAAGATAGTGTCTTATGAAGGTTCTATGCAGGCTTACATAAAAGCAACAGTGGGATCTCAAGCACCTGATATAATGGTACAAGAACATATAGGAAAAGTGGAAGACCACAACCATACCACTGCCATTCTTAAAAGCACTGATCTTGCAACCAACGGTTTCAATAAAACGTTGGTACTCTTTTATGAATCAGGCTGTGGGCCTTGCGAAACGCTTTTGCAACAGCTGCCAGGCAATTATGAAAACCTGAAAGCCAAAGGAATCAGGGTCATTGCCATAGCGGCAGATACTGATGAAAAAGTATTTAAAGACAGGGCCAAAGATTTTCCGTGGAAAGATACTTTCTGTGATTATGAAGGCAAAGCCGGAATCAACTTCCAGAATTATGGAGCAGTAGGAACGCCCACCATTTTCTTACTAGACAAATCAGGTAAGATTGAGGCGAAGATGGCAGGGCTTGATGAGGTTTTGGATAGAATAAAGTAATGATATTTTGTGAGGTTTTTGGCTGAAGTATTATGCTTAGAAAATCAGTATATCACCCGTTTTTTTCAACTAAGGAGGACACTAGTGATAGCGAACTGGCGAAGCAATCCCCGTTAGCGGAATATTTTGTAAAGATTCTTGCTTAATAAGAAGTACAAAACATCATAATTCTAATTGCATTACTGTGTTTCTACATTTTAATTCTTAGAAATTTGAGATAGTGAGTTTTTATTGATTTAAAGTGTTGTTTATAAAATATTGAGTATAAATTGTTTAAAAACAAGTGTTTATATTTTTATACAATAAGTTTTATTCTATAAAAAGATGTGTGAAATTATATAATTCCTCTCATTACCCTTCTTTTGCGCTATGTTTTTGTTCTTAAACTTGCTGAATATTATCCATCTGAATTTAAAAATTACCACAAGACAAAACCACATCCCAATTTGATTGATTTTTATTGAATAAGTAAATTTTTTTGTTCTAATAGTATTGCAATAATAAATTTTTATTGAAAATAATTAACCCCCTAAAACAAATAGTTATGATGCAAAAATACCCTGAAATTAAAAACCACAAAAATTAATCAGTCCGCTATCAAGTTGTTATCAACTTTTGAAACATTCAAATAGCAAGCCTGTAGTTTCTCACAAACAGCTTGTTAAACAAATCAGTAAAACCAATATTATGATAAAAAAAATCCTCAATTTATTATTATTGCTACTTCCCATAATGTTGTTAGGGCAATCCCCCGGAGGTGTTAATGGTAACCTGCAATTATGGTTACCCGCCGAAAATTACACGGGAGGAACAACATGGAACGATGCAAGCGGTAATGGCAGAAATGCTGTCAAATCAGGTGTAGTTGCCAATACGGTATTGTATAATTTTCGTAATGTGCCAACAGGATTAACAAATACAAATTATTTTAATGTGCCACATAATGCGTCACTAGACGCAGCTGATGGAGCCCTATCGGTATTTGCAGTCGGTCTTCCTGGAACAGGTACTTATTCGCCATTTGTTGCGAAAACAAATAGCGCAGCCTGGACTTCAGGGTGGATAATGATGGCTTCTAATCCATCGACAGATGTTGGCTTTACCACTGGAAACTGGACTGGTACGGGAACAACTAACGTTGCCAAGCAATCAGGATTTTCCACCACTGTGCCTTATTTGGTAAGTGGATTTGGTAATGGAGCAGCAAGCAACATAGTTTCGATTTCAAACAACGTAAATGTAGAAACTACCAGAGCCAGTACCAAAACCAGTTCTGCTACGCGCCTGACAATTGGTTGGGATGGATATGCTACTGCTAACGGGTTTAAGCAAGGAAGCATTGGAGAGGTAATTGTATTCAACAGAAGTTTATCTGCGACTGAAAAATCAAGAGTGCAGTCTTATCTGGCTTTTAAATATGGCATCACGCTGTCACAAACAGTTCCTCAACGTTATATTGCTTCAGATGGTACAACAAAGATGTGGGATCACACTGCAACTGAAGCATCCACTTTTCACAACAATATTTTTGGAATAGGCAGAGACAATGGATCGTCATTACATCAGAAACAATCTAAAAGTATTAATGCAAATCAACAACTTATCATAGGAGCAGGTGGTTCTTTAGCCAATACAAATGCTTCAAATACGAATAATTTATCAGACAACCAGTTTTTGATAGTAGGAGATAATGGTCTGAGACAAGCATTAGTTACTCCGTTGTCAAACCCTTCAGCTCCTGGCGGGGCTGTTAATTTACGTTTTGAGTCTATTTGGAAAGTACAAAATGCAGGAATTGGTCAGGTAACAGTAGCTTGGCCGGCTGGCAACACCAATTTGCACTTGGTGCGCTCTGCAAACAATACATTTGATTCAGGTGATGATTTTATTCCAATGTCTGGCACTGCTAACATAAACGGGGTGGCCTATAATACGGCATTGGTTACATTCAACGATGGGGATTATTTCACTTTAGCAGGTTTTCAATATGCACCAGGTGGGGTATCGACGTCAGCTTGGTATAGAGCAGATGCAGTCAATACCTTATTTTCAAATGCAGGTACAACTACAGTAGCAGAAAATGAAACTATCCAGCAATGGAATGAATTTAACAATAAGCCTTTTCCTTTATCTCAATCTACTGCAACTTACCGTCCTCTGTTTTCAAATGTTACAACATTGGTGAACTTTAATCCAACGGTGACTTATGCTGGAAATGAAAAGTGGCTGCAATATGCTCCGGTAGATGCGGGAGGATATATATTCGATCGAAGCAAAGGAGCTATGGTTTCAGCTGGAAACACAACAACTGCAACGTCATCTTTGTTTGGTTTCGGGGTATCCGGATCTGGAAATGCAATGGACGATCCCGGTATGTATAACTTTACTGGGAATAAATTTTTATTCTATCCAGTATTTAATGAATATGATGTTCAAAGTACCTATAGCATTATTGGACCTTACATAGGCGGAGCTACTTGGGAAAATGGTGCAGGAGTTGCCGGAAATAATGCTGTGAATCTCACCCTTGACGGTTATCATCAGACTTTTAACACAAACATACGTAATGTGGAGCACGCGGCGACGGCAAATCGTAACGCATTGATGGTCGGAAAGTCAGATTTTGGAGCACAATTAACTGGGCAACAAAACGAAATGATTATTTTTCCTAACAAATTAACTCTGGAAGAAATAAACAAAGTTGAATCTTACCTTGCCATCAAATATGGAAAAACCCTAAGCAAAGAACAAAGTAGAAATTATTTGAGTTCTACAAGTGCAGTAGTTTGGGATGGAACAGATAATGCTTATTACAACAATGTCTTTGGAATCGCCAGAGATAATATTTCAGCATTATATCAAAAACAATCAAAAAGTATAAACGAAAGTCAAAAATTAATCATCGGTGCAGGAGCTTCATTGGCAAATACCAATGTTGCAAATACCAATAATTTATCAGACGGTCAGTTTTTAATGGTAGGGGATAATGGTTTGCAGCAGTCATTAGCTACATCATTAGTTAACCTTACAGCTCCGGGAGGAGAAATAAACTATCGTTTTGCATCTATCTGGAAAGTACAGAATACAGCTACAGTGGGGCAGGTATCTATTGCATGGCCTAAAGGAATCAATAACCTTCATTTAGTTGTTTCAAGTGATGGAGATACTTTTTCTACATCTGACCAGTTCATTTCAATGACTGACGAAGTTGATGTAAACGGAGTTATTTACAATACAGCTACGGTTAACCTTAATAATGGAGATTACTTTACATTTGCAGGATATGTACATGCTCCTGCAGGGGTGTCAAACGCTTTAAGCTATTGGTATCGTGCTGACAAAAATGCAGCCAATACAGGAGTAGGTTCAGATGTTACTTCATGGACAGATTTCTCTTCAGGTACTGTTTCTTCCCAAATTTCAACCGCTGCTTTACCTAAATATGCAGAGGGTACAGCAAATTACTTTAACTTTAATCCGGGAATAAACTTTACCGCAGGTACACAGAAAATTGGAAATATATCTGTTCAAACACTAACTGCGCTGAATCATGATATATTTACATTTACAAAAGAAGGTATGACCTCTGGTGGTGCAAGGTCTCGTTACTTCAATGTAGGAAGAAACAATACTACTATGGGATCAGACAATTGGGATAGCCCTGGTTTTCTGATCAGTGGAAATATTGTCAGAAGAACTAATACTGGAGCTGATTTAACGGAATTCAATGTCAATCCTAAGTTTTCAACCACTATACCAAGCATTGCTTATCATACCTTCACTAACCTTAATTTTAGTAGAGGATTAAATGGAGAGGCAAATGGAAACAATCTTACACATTCTGCCAGAGGCCAAATGACCGGAGGTCATATCTTTGGAGACAATAGAAACCCTGGGACCGGCGGAGACGATGCAGGATTTATTGGTCATTTAGGAGAAACCATTATCTACGGAGCAGGTAATTTAACGGCCGAAGAACGTCGAAGAGTTGATTCTTATATGGCTATTAAATACGGTATTACATTGGGCCGCGTAGCAACTGATCATTATTTAGGCTCTACAGCCTCCGCAACTTCCATCGTTTGGAATGGTACTTCAAATACCGCTT
>Ga0247816_10001517_pt1 | contig 11399 bp, 9 predicted proteins | sample UWRJL209509C1_FD_179930 | JGI IMG/M metagenome (GOLD analysis project Ga0247816, IMG submission 179930) | Plant litter microbial communities from Arlington Agricultural Research Station in Wisconsin, United States - UWRJ-L209-509C-1 | ecosystem: Environmental > Terrestrial > Plant litter >...
TTGATATTTAAGTCTGCAAAAATAGCATATTTTAAAATATGAAAAAGGTAAAATATTATTACGATACCGAAAATTTAGCTTACCGAAAAATCAAGCCGAAGAAAGGACAGAAATTAGGCGTAATTGCTTTATTTTTATTAGCTTCTGGATTGTTTGGTTTTTTGTGTTTCGTAATCTTGATCAATACGCCGTTTTTTGAAACTCCGAAAGACCGACTTCAAGCCCGTGAAATTGAAAACATGAAAATCAATTATGCGCTTTTGAATAAAAAAATGGATCAAGTCGATGAAGTTTTAGAAAATGTAGCTGAACGCGATAATAATTTGTACAGAGTATTTTTCAACTCGTCACCGATTCCGGAAGAACAGCGAAAAGCGGGTTTTGGCGGTGTGAATCGCTATAAAGCTTTGGAAGGTTATGACAATTCCCAATTGGTTGTCAGTACGACAAAACGTGTGGATGTCATTTCAAAAGAACTCGTAATTCAGTCGAAATCTTTGGATGAAATATTGAAATTGGCTAAGGAAAAAGAGAAATTATTGGTGGCAATTCCAGCGATTCAGCCGGTTAAAAATGAGAATTTAAAGTCGATGGCGTCTGGGTTTGGCTACCGAAGCGACCCTTTTACAAAAATCAGGAAATTTCACGCAGGAATGGATTTTTCTGCCAAAACCGGAACTCCGATTTATGCGACTGGCGATGGCGTTGTGGAACGCGCAGACAACACCGCGTCAGGTTATGGAAATCATATTGTGATTCGGCACGGATTTGGATACGAAACATTATACGGACATTTGAGCAAATACAAAGTCAGAGCCGGGCAAAGAGTCAAACGTGGCGACGTGATTGGTTATGTGGGAAGCACGGGACGTTCAGAGGCGCCGCATTTGCATTATGAAGTGCACAAAAACGGGGAAGTCGTAAACCCTTTGAATTTTTATTACGGAAATATTTCGGCGGCAGAATTTGCTGCCATTTCAAAATTAGCGAACCAAGAAAACCAATCTTTAGATTAATGCATTTAGACTTACCAACAGACAAAAGATATTACAGCATTGGTGAATTGGCCAAAGCTTTTGACGTAAACGCCTCACTGATTCGTTTTTGGGACAAGGAATTTGATATTCTGCAACCCAAAAAGAACGCAAAAGGTAACCGAATGTTTACTCCCGAAGATGTAAAAAACCTGCAATTGATTTATCATTTGGTAAAAGAGCGCGGTTTTACTTTAGAAGGCGCAAAAACGCATTTGAAAGAAGGACAGAAAAAGACGTTGGATAAATTTGAAGTGATTAGCAAATTGGAATCGATTAAGGCGCAGTTGAGTAGTATTAAGAATGCGCTTTAGGCAATAGGCAATAGGCAATAGGCAATAGGCAATAGGCAAAATTACATTACTGAATAGAAACAAATACAAATCAATAAATAAACTCTAAAAACAAGAACAAAATGAAAAAATGGTTAATAATAGGTGGAATTGCTTTAATCTTGGTTATTTGGTCAATCAGTTCCTATAATGGGTTAGTAGATGTACAGGCAAATACTAAAACAGCTTGGTCTAAAGTAGAAAGTGCGTATCAAAGGAGAAATGATTTAATAGACAATTTAGTAAGTACGGTAAAAGGTTCTGCTGATTTTGAGAAATCCACTCTTGAAGCAGTTACGAATGCCCGTGCAAAAGCAACATCAATAAACATAGATCCCTCAAATGTTACCGCTGAACAATTAGCTCAATTTCAACAAGCGAAAAGTGAAGAAATGGGCGCTCTATCTAGATTACTTGTTTCTGTAGAAAGATATCCAGATTTAAAAAGCACTCAAGCTTTTTTAGAACTGCAATCACAACTAGAAGGTACAGAAAACAGAATAAATGTTGAAAGAGATCGCTTTAATGATGCAGCTAATATCTATGATAAAAAAACAAGAAGTTTTCCAGCAGTAATTTTCGCAAAATTATTTGGTTTTGATGAGATTGCTAGATTTAAATCTGATCCAGGTGCAGAGAAAGCTCCAAAAGTAAAATTCGATTTCAATAAATAAACTACTTGTATGTCAGCAACTGAAGATTTTTTAACGCCTCAAGAAGAGCAAGAAATTGTCAACGCAATTTCACAAGCTGAAAAAAACACTTCGGGAGAAATCAGGGTTCATATTGAAAATCATACAGAAAAACCTCCGCTCGAAAGAGCCCAGGAGGTTTTTCATTTTTTAAAAATGGATGCAACTTCGGCAAGAAACGGCGTATTATTTTATGTTGGTGTCTCAGATCACACTTTTGCTATTATCGGTGATTCTGGAATTCACGAAGTCGTTGAAGATGATTTTTGGGATTGCACGAGAGATACGGTAATTGACAATTTCAAAGAAAAAAGGTTTAAGGAAGGTTTAGTTGCCGGAATATTAAGAGCCGGAGAGAGATTGAAAAAACACTTCCCTTTTGAAAGTGGCGACAGCAATGAACTTTCAAATGAAATATCAAAAGGATAATGAAACATATTAAAATACATAAAAAAGCTTTCTTCTCTATCCTTGCAATTATCATACTTCAGTTTGGATGTTATTCGCAGTCATTTGAAATACCAGAAAAACCAAGCTTTATCCATCCTATCATGGATCTTGATAAAACAGGAACTCTGACTGAAAGCGAAACACAGCAACTTTACCAAAAGCTTAAAAACTATTCTGATTCTACTTCTACAGAGGTTTTAGTTATTATTGTAAAAACAACACAAGGTGAAGATATAGCCCGTTATGCCACGGATTTAGGACACAAATGGCAAATTGGTCAAAAAGGCAAAGACAATGGAATCATTTTGCTTATTGCGAAAGACGACCGAAAAATCAATATTTCCACTGGATATGGCACAGAGCATTTAATGACTGACGCTTTATCTAGAAGAATTATCGATGGAGCCATTACTCCAGAATTTAAGCAAGGTAACTACTATGCCGGAATAGACAAAGGTACAACCGCCATCATGCAAGTAATGAGCGGCGAATACAAAAATGACAAAAAACCAGGAGAATCTTCAAGCGGAGGCTTAGTTTTTTTTATCATCATTTTTATTGTCTTAATTATTATTATTTCTAAAAGCAAAAACAATCGAAACGGAGGCAATCGAGGTGGCGGAATTGATTTGGCCGACATAATTATCTTAAGCAGTCTTGGAAGGAATTCTGGTGGAGGTTTTGGTGGTTTCGGTGGAGGGAGTTCTGGCGGAGGCGGATTTGGAGGATTCGGTGGTGGTGGTGGATTCGGCGGCGGTGGCGCTTCTGGCGGATGGTAAACTTTTTAAAAATATTTTAAAAGCTTCGCTTAATTGCGGGGCTTTTTTTTTGGACGCGGATTTTGACAGATGGCACTGATTTTCACGGATTTCTTTTTGGGGTTAATGTTTTTGCGTGATTTTTGTTCGTTTCTATTGGCGAACTGGCGTTTACTGAAACTTCAAATGGTTTCTCAAATAGCCCTGATGGTTGCGACTATCCTTTTGTTCTGGTGTTCAGAACAAAAGATAGTGCATCCAGCAGGAAAACGGATGGCTGAATTGCCTGAATTTTCGCTTCAAAAAAAAAGCCATCATTTCTGACGGCTTTATGCTTTAAAATTCTTCTTTTTTCTTTCCTCCAAATTTTTCTATTTGGTAAGTTAGCGAGAACATTACATATCGTTTTAAAACTGTATTTTCAATGTCTTGGATGGAAGTCGGCGTGATGGTTCGCACGGCGCTTAAATTTTGGTTCAGCAAATCATAGACTTTGACCTTAAAAAGCATTTTATCTGCCATGAAATTATAGCCCAAACTGGTGTTTAGCAAAAAGAAATCTTTTTTAAATCCGTCAGAAATGTTTGAATTGTAAGTGTAGCCAAAATCATTTCCGAAAACGACGTGTTTTGGCCAACGGCTTGTGGTTTGCATTTTTAAATTATGTGTAAAAAAAGAAGATTTTTCGATTACATAATTGGAAAAATTTGTCACGTTCCAATTATAAGAATAAGAAGGCTCAAGCGTTAACAATTCGCCAAAATCCCAGCCTAAATTGATATTTGGTTGCAGTGAAAAACTTTCAGAACGGTATTGTTCATTATTCGTAAGGCCTTTGCTCAAACCATAATTTCCCTGAAATTCAAGCCCAATTCGAAAAGTATTTACTTCTCTTTTACTACTTTTATTCCAATTTGCACCTCCATAACCGTTCATCATATTATCAATATTTTGGTATGTGGTTCTGCTAATCAAGTCTGTGGGATCAAAAATTCTGGAAGTCACAATTTCACTTTCTTTAAAATCGATACCTCCATAAATATTGTATCCTGACTTTAAACTATGATTGTAATCGTTAAAATTTAAGTATAAAGTATGGACTTTTTGAGGCTTTAAATCAGGGTTTCCGGTAATTTGTGACAGCGGATTTGATAAATCTATAATCGGAAGAATTTGATTAACCGAAGGCAAACTTACCTTAAAATTATAGTTAGAATAAATTGATTTTGATTTTGAAAATTTATAACTCACCCAACCATTTGCCGTTGGATAAATATATTTTCTGTCAACATTACTAAATTCGCCTAAATATTCTGATGCGTTTTCAAAATCAACCACTTGCGTTCCTGCGTACAAACCCATGCTGATTTTTTTCTTTCTGATATTGAAGCCAACTGTGGGATTAAAAACTTTTGTTTTTGAGGCTAAATTATAAGAAAGCAAGGTATTGATATCTCCATATTGCTGAGTTGCCTCATTGTAATCAAATGTGGTTCTTTTTGCTTTATTTTCTTTCCAATTGTAAGCAATTCTGAAATTAAAAGTGATGGAGTCAGTAATGGGTTCTAAATACCCAAGTCTCACAAAATAATTATCATCCTTTTTATAATTCATTTCACGCTGGTTCCTGATATCGTCTTCCAAATCAGGATCTTGAAAAAAGAAAGTTTCTGATTTATTAATTTCTGTTGCGTCGTTTTTCTTGTTTGAATTATTAAAAGTCAACCCAATTGTTCTTCCTTTCTTCTTGAATTTTCTCATTATGTAAAAATCATTTTGAAAACTTTCAGAAATTCTGTCACTAGCTGTCGAGCTATTGCTTTGATTAATTCTGCCCAAATCATTTTCAGAAAATCGATCAGAATTTCGATCAGAAGTAATTGTGTTTTTGCCAAATCTTGGATTAAAAGTAGCCGTAGTTTTAGAATCAATTCGATAATCCAATTCAAAACTTACATTATGCCCATCATTTACGGTTTTAGAAGATCCAGAAGATTCTGTAATAAAAGAATTGATTTCTCCAGTTTCAGCATTTGCAGGAAGCAAATTTTCTGTACGGCTTTTGGTTTTATTTTCGTTAGAAGAATTTGTGTAAAAATAACTGCCACTTGGATCCATTTTTCCAAACCATTCATCAGCAAAATTTATTCCAATCATGCTGGATTGCGTAATTCCGGCATTGCCACCAAAAGTCATGTCATCTACTGAAAATGATCCGTTAGCTCTGGACACAAAAGAACTGTTGCGACCGCCTCCCATTGCATCAAAAATTTCATCCATTGAAAAACCGATGGCATTGATGTTATTTGACGCGCCCAGAAAACTGATTTTCTGTTTTTCTTTAAAATAATTAATCAGTCCGCTGGCTTCATAACGTTCGTCAGAACCATAACCACCTGTAAATTTGCCGAATAAACCTTTATTTTTATCCTCTTGAATGGTAATATTTATGCTTTTGTTTTCAGAACTTGCGTTTTGCCCAGTCAGCTGTTCTTCTTTTGTTTTAGTATCTGAAACCTGAATTTTATCGATAATTTCTGAAGGCAGGTTTTTTATTGCCACGGCACCATCTCTGCCAAAAAATGATTTTCCATTGACCAAAATTTCGTTGACTTCTTTTCCGTTAACCCTTATTTTTCCGTCTTTGCTGATTTCAACACCTGGCAATTGCTTTAGTAAAGCTTCCACATTTGAATCTGGATTGACTTTAAAAGAAGAAGCATTAAATTCTAACGTATCGTTTTTTATACGAACCGGCGGCGCTTCGCTTTTGATTTCTATCTCACCTAAAGTCGTGACCGCATCTTCAAGAAAAATAGCTCCAACAACTAAATTTGAATTCAGATTTGGGTATTCATTTTGATAAGGCGCATATCCTAAAGAAGAAATTTTCAAGAAAAAAGGCTGTGATTGTTTTTTGGCAGAAATTAAAAAACTGCCATTTTTTTCAGTAATCGAATAATTAATTACGGAAGAATCTTTTACTGAAACTACATAAACTGTTGCCGCTTCTATTACCTGATTTACTTCCTTGCTTTTAACTGTCCCTTTTATGGTAAAGGAATTTTGCGCAGAAAGTGAAAGAGAAAATAAGATAAAAAACAGAAGCGCTTTAAATTTGAACATGGATTTTTAAGAAATTTACTTGTTGCTGAAAGAAACCTTCAAATAACAATTTACCGCAAAAATAAATAAATTTCCATTGACAAATGGCAGTATAAAATTAAAAAAGGGAAACATCACTGAAGACGGTTCCCTTTTTTAATTACTTTCAAAAATATTATTTCTCTCTAATATAAATATCAATCGGCACGCCAGAAAAATCCCAATGTTCACGGATTTTATTTTCCAAGAAACGCTTGTAAGGATCTTTTACATATTGTGGCAAGTTGGCAAAAAACACAAACTGAGGCGTTGGCGTTGGCAATTGCATACAGAATTTAATTTTCACATATTTACCTTTCAAAGCTGGCGGCGGATAAGCTTCAATTAATTTCAACATATAATCATTGAATTTTGAAGTCGCGATTCGTTGCTTTCTGCTTTCAAAAACTTTTACGGTTTCTTCCAAAGCTTTCAATAAACGTTGTTTTGTAATCGCAGATGTAAAAATAATCGGCACATCAGTAAACGGCATTAATTCCTTTCGGATTTTAGCTTCGTATTCTTTTGTGGACATCGTGTCTTTTTCAACCAAATCCCACTTATTTACTAAAATCACAACACCTTTTCTATTCTTTTCAGCCAGCCAAAAGATATTTTGGTCTTGGCCTTCAAATCCTCTCGTCGCATCGATAATCAAGATACAAACGTCAGCGTGTTCAATAGCACGAACCGAGCGCATTACCGAATAAAATTCTAAATCTTCCTTCACTTTTGCCTTACGGCGAATTCCTGCTGTATCGACCAAGTTAAATTCAAAACCGAAACGGTCAAATTTTGTATCGATAGAATCACGAGTTGTTCCTGCAATATCAGTTACAATATATCTGTCTTTTCCAATCAAAGCGTTGATAAAGCTTGATTTTCCTGCATTTGGACGACCAACAACTGCAAAACGAGGCAATTCAATTTCTTCTTGAGTTGGCTCTGGTTTTACCGGAAATGACTCGATTAAAGCATCTAATAAATCTCCTGTTCCGCTTCCAGAAATACTGGCAAACGTGTAATATTCTCCAAGTCCTAAATTGTAAAATTCTACCGCGTCTTTTTCACGCATGGCATTATCCACTTTATTTACCGCTAATAAAACCGGTTTTGTAACCTTGCGAAGCAATTTTGCAACTGTATCATCCATCGGAGTAATTCCTTCTTCGACATCAACCACAAAAATAATTACGTCAGCTTCATCGATGGCCAATTCCACCTGTTTTCTGATTTCGCCTTCAAAAACATCATCAGATCCGCGCACATAACCGCCGGTATCAATCACAGAAAACTCTTTTCCGTTCCATTCGCTTTTACCATAGTTTCTATCTCTGGTAACTCCAGAAACAGAATCTACAATAGCTTCTCTTCTTTGTATCAGCCTATTGAAAAGGGTTGATTTCCCCACATTAGGTCTTCCTACTATCGCAACAATATTATTCATAATTTTTTTCAAATATTTTGCAAAGGTACAACTTTTGCCCAAGCTTTCACGCCAAGAAGATACAAGTTGTTGACTTTGCCAATTTTGTAATGATTTGTTTAACTTGAATTTAGCTTTTCTTTAAAAATAAAAAAACTGTTTTGGTGTTTTTATACTAATTAATTTACAGAAAAATGAAAAGCGAGAAAAACATGAAATTGCGACTTAGGTTTGAAAGATTTTCTTCAAAAACTGCTGAAGAAATAAAAGCTGGTTTTGAAAAAGTAAGGCAATCTGAATCTGGAAATTTTAAGCTAAGCAATGCTGGAAATCACATTTGGCTGGGCATTGGAATGTTGCGACGCGAATTATATTCTCCAACTTTACACATCGAATTAGACAAATATGAAGATGGACGAACGCATGTCAAAGGAACTTTTGGGCCAGATCCTATTTTATGGCTAGTTTTTTTAGGCCTTCATTTTATCATTGCAGTATTATTCATCATTTTCGGAATCATTGCTTATTCAAAATGGGTTGTGGAACAATCCCCGAGATTTGATTTAATTGTAATGTTTGGATTGGTAAACGCTTGGTTTTTGTTATATTTTATAGCAAGATATAACAGAAAAAAAGGAGCCCGCCAAATGGACGAACTCCTAAATTTATCAGAACAATTGATTTAAAATCTAAACCAATTATTTATTATTGTAACCAAATCTCTTCAATTGATAAGCGCTGTTTCTCCAGTCTTTATTAACCTTAACATACAATTCAATATGAATTTGTTTTCCGAAGAATTTCTCTAAATCTTCACGGGCTTGCATTCCCACTTTTTTCAAAGCACCGCCTTTGTGGCCGATTATGATTCCTTTTTGGGTATCTCTTTCCACCATAATTACCGAACGAATTCGGATGATTTTTTCGTCTTCCAAAAATTCTTCTGTTTCAATTTCTACCGAATACGGAATCTCTTTTTCATAATTGATTAAGATTTTCTCACGGATAGTTTCGTTTACAAAGAAACGCTCTGGCTTGTCAGTCAAGGCATCTTTTGGATAATACGCAGGAGATTCTGGCAAAAGATCGATGATTCTTCCAAAAACTTCTTTTACATTAAAATTTTCCAAAGCTGATATAGGATGAATTTCAGCATTCGGAACTTTTTCTTTCCAAAGTGCGATTTGCGCTTCCAAAACATCTTGGTTCGACTTGTCAATTTTATTCAAAAGCAACAATACCGGAATTTTAGCATGGACAATCTTATTAAAAAAAGCTTCATCTTTCAATTCCTTTTCCCCGATTTCCACCATGTAAATCAAGATATCTGCATCTTCAAAGGCTGACTTTACAAAATCCATCATAGAAGATTGCAGTTCGTAAGCCGGTTTAATAATTCCAGGAGTATCAGAAAGAATGACCTGAAAGTCTTCTCCGTTAACGATTCCCAAAATTCTATGGCGTGTTGTCTGTGCTTTTGAAGTGATAATTGACAAACGCTCACCGACAAACGCATTCATCAGCGTTGATTTCCCTACATTTGGATTACCTATAATATTTACAAATCCTGCTTTATGTGACATTTCAAAAATAATTTATGGTACAAAGGTAATCATATCAGTTCAATAGAGAAAATAAAACATTTTTCAATAAAAAGCTTGTTTTTTAAGATATTCGTCGTAAATTTGCACCCGAAACAGCGCGGGATAGAGCAGTAGGTAGCTCGTCGGGCTCATAACCCGAAGGTCACAGGTTCGAGTCCTGTTCCCGCTACTAGAGAAAACCACTAATGAAAGTTAGTGGTTTTTTTAATTTATAAGACGAAAACAATGGAAGAATTCGTGTTTTGCATTTTCAAAGACCTGATTTTTGGTGCCTTTCTAACCCACACTCACTAAAGAAGACACAGACTCGAATACGATTCTTACTAAAAAGAAAAAAAAGTCGGCATTATGCCGACTTTTTCATTTAATCTACTACTTTTCAAACACAACTACTATGGGCGTAAATTTACCCAATTGAATACTCCCGTAGTCTGTTTGCATCCTCTAAACTCTCCTGTATCAGTAGAAGTCTTAAAGTATTGAATTGTGCCTTCGTTAGTTGCATTGCAGGCAGGTGCTACTGTTTCAGGAGCCAATTTTATTTGTCCGTTTACCTGAAGTTTGGCACTGCTCGTTGTATTCTCAAAATTATCAATATCAATACCCACTTTACCACTTTTCAAAACTGTGAAAGCGTCACTTCTGTTAGCTGCCGTAGTAGATGTTCCGTTTCCAATAACAAACATTTGGCGTTCTGTAGAGGCTGTATTTTCCGCTTTATTAAAAGCGCCGATAGCAACAGCATAAGCCGTTGGAGCTGTCAAACCATTACCAATTGCTACTGAATTCGCTCCAGAAGCCGTGCTTGAGTTACCAATTGCTACTGCAGCATTACCTGTCGCGTGATTGGTTTGCCCTATGGCTACTGCGCTTGGCGCACTAGCTTCATTAGTATTTCCTAATGCCAAAGTACCTGTTCCGCTCGCCGTGTTTTGTTGCCCTATCGCTATAGCGCTTGTTTGCGTAGCAAGATTTGTATTTCCCAAAGCCAAAGCTCCTTGAGCCGTTGCTTGATTTACCTGGCCGATCGCCACTCCGTTCTGTCCAGATGCCACGCTGTTGATTCCCATAGCTATAGCCGAAGATGCCGTTGCCTGATTAGTAATCCCAGCAGCAAATGAGCCTTCTCCTGTAGCTTTGTTGAGCTGGCCTACTGCAAAAGCACCGTCTCCAGAAACGGTATTACCTGCACCTAATGCTGTACTTGCATTTCCTGATGCGCTATTGATAGTACCAGCCGTGAAAGAAGCCGCTCCTTTAGCTCCCAAATCACTCAATGTCAAACCGCTTGCTGCTACAATGGTACTGTAAGGAAAAGCTCCAATAGTTTCACTAAGATTTGCAGGATTCCAGCTGGCATCCACGCTGTATTTTCCGCCTGTTCCATAATTGGCATCAGGTGCACCAACCAGTCTCCAATAAAAATTAGTTGCGGTTGAACCAGCAAGCCTTTCGAATCCTGACGGCGTGACAGGCAAACCGCTTACATAACCCAACACTCCATCTGCATTTGAAACAACTGTTCTTGTTGCTGTAAAGGTTTGATTTTGAGAAGGCGAAAGACCGCCTCCTGCGAGCGTATTATGTGCGTTTGCCGTGCCGTTCGATGGCATGCCCTCAAGCCTTGTAATTCCATTTACATGAAGTTTTTCGGTTGGAGCAGATCTTGCTATTCCCACATTTCCTGTTCCTGTAATACGCATTTTTTCGGTTCCTGCCACATTGCCTCCAGCGCTTGTCAAGAATGTTATAGGAGCGGCAAGTGTAGTTAAATGTGTAGTAAGTGACAATCCCGTTGCATCATTGTCGGCAATAATTTGAGCAGTAGATTCTGGATAAATCTGAAAGATCAGCCTAGAATTTAGAGGATTACTATCATTATTTAAAGCTGTAAGAGATATGCTGGCATGCTTTGTTGCTGAGGCGGCCGTGGCAGTTTGGGTCAATCCTCCAGTATGG